>SAMEA3387468__coassemble_2417_pt1 | contig 16846 bp, 16 predicted proteins | sample SAMEA3387468__metabat2_low_PE_040 | metagenome-assembled genome bin SAMEA3387468 (sample SAMEA3387468) | Felis catus | biome: Faeces | place: United Kingdom | collected 2012 | reverse complement strand
GTATGAAGTATCTTTAGGTGCTGACTTTGTTTCGAAAAATGAGGCTGAGGAGCTTGCGGAGAAGCTTGAGGAAGGCAAGAAGATGACAACATCATGCTGTCCTGCTTTTGTAAATATGATCAAGAAACATTTCCCACAGGTTCTTGAAAATATGTCAACAACTGTATCTCCGATGACAGCGACAGGCCGTATTATTAAGGCAATGGATTCTGAGGCAGTATGCGTATTTATCGGACCATGTATTGCAAAGAAGGGCGAAGTTATTGATTCTATTACATATGGCGGTGCAGATTACGCAATGACATATGAGGAGCTTGCAAGTATGTTTGAAGCAAAAGACATTGATCCGGCTGATTTTGAAGAAGAACTTCAGCAGGGAAGTAAGTATGGAAAGATCTTCTCCGTATCCGGCGGTGTGACAGCATCTGTGATTGAAGTGTTTAAAGAAAAGAATCATGATGTTGATGTGAAGGTTGCAAAATGTAACGGCGCCGCAGAATGTAAGAAAGCGCTGATGATGCTGAAACTCGGCCGTCTTCCTGAGGACTTTGTGGAAGGTATGGCATGTGTCGGCGGCTGTGTCAACGGACCAATGATGATTAACAAAGAAAGAACATTTATGAAGGACAGAAATGCCCAGATTAACAAGGCAGATGACAGAGGTATTCTTGAAAATGTCGCTCAGTATGACGAGCTTGGCATTAAAATGACAAGAGGATGATTGAGTGTATTGCGCGCGCACAGTATGTGAAATCGTCTGTTTGAAGTCTTACATATTGAAGTCGTACATAAGGCGTCGGTGTAAACCGGCGTCTTTTTATGACATAGGAAATTGTCCGCTTTGTTTTTAGAAAGCAATATTTTCTATTGACAAATGCTATTTTTTATTTTATTATAATGATAACAATTACTAATATTGATTATACAGCAAGGAGGCGGCCTATGAAAACTGTAAAGTACAGCAGGCAGAGAGAGTCCGTGAAGAACTATCTGATGTCGCGCAAAGACCACCCGACTGCGGATATGGTTTATGAGGCGGTAAGACAGGAGTACCCGAATATCAGCCTTGGCACGGTGTATCGAAACCTTAATTTTTTAGTCGAGCACGGTGAAATCATTAAGATACGATGTGATGAAAATTGCGACCGATTCGATGCAAATACGCATAAACACTACCATTTTATATGCAGAAACTGTGGTTGTGTCAGTGATTTGCGGATGCTTCCGGTGGATCACATCGACGTCATTGCGGGAGAGCACTTTGGCGGAACCATTGAAGGGCATCATGCGTTTTTCTATGGCATCTGTGAAAAATGTAAATCAGAAGAAACTGAAAAAAATTAAAAAAACTGTTGACAAAACAAAGAACATCATGTATGATAAGCATATCAGTAATGATTACTGATTTTAAACAAGAACCTAATAAAATATCAAATATAAAAAGGAGAGTATTAAGATGAAAAAATTTGTATGTACAGTATGTGGTTATGTTCATGAAGGCGAGACAGCACCTGAGGTATGTCCAGTATGTAAGGCACCTGCAGAAAAGTTCAAAGAGCAGACAGGTGAGAGAACATGGGCAGCAGAGCACGTTGTAGGCGTTGCTCAGGGCGTTAGAGAAGACATCCTTGCTGATTTAAGAGCAAACTTCGAAGGCGAGTGCTCAGAAGTTGGTATGTACCTTGCTATGGCAAGAGTTGCTCACAGAGAAGGTTATCCTGAAATTGGTTTATACTGGGAAAAAGCTGCTTACGAAGAAGCAGAGCATGCTTCTAAATTCGCTGAGTTATTAGGCGAAGTTGTTACAGACAGCACAAAGAAGAACCTTGAGATGCGTGTAGACGCTGAGAACGGCGCTACAGCAGGTAAATTTGACCTTGCAAAACGTGCAAAAGAACTTGGACTCGACGCAATCCATGACACAGTACATGAGATGGCAAGAGACGAAGCTCGTCACGGAAAAGCTTTTGAAGGTTTATTAAAGAGATACTTCGGCTAATATATAAGCCAAGCAAAAGAGTGATTATAACGCCCTGCAAGTTTACTTGTAAGGGCGTTTATTATTGCTCTTTTATTTGTCGACACAGCAGTTTCCAATATACTAAGCCGATAAACCTCAAGTTTAATAGTTGAATTATATGTTGAACGTGCTAAAATAGAAGTATAATTTTACGGCGGCGTCCGGGAGACTGCCGCGATATGAAAAGGAGAGGTTTATTTATGGCAAACAGAATTATGCTTAACGAGACATCTTATCACGGCGCAGGCGCGATTGAAGAAATTGCCAACGAGGCAAAGGCGCATGGCTTTAAAAAGGCTTTTGTATGTTCTGATCCGGACTTGATTAAGTTTAAGGTGACGGCGAAGGTCACAGATATTCTCGACAGAGAAGGTCTTCCTTACGAAATTTATTCTGATATTAAGGCAAATCCGACGATTGAAAATGTACAGAGCGGTGTGGAGGCATTTAAGAAATCCGGTGCTGATTATATTGTCGCTATCGGCGGCGGTTCATCAATGGATACAGCCAAAGCTATTGGTATTATTATTGCAAATCCTGAATTTGAGGACGTGAGAAGTCTTGAGGGCGTAGCGCCGACAAAGAAGCCTTGCGTGCCGATTATTGCAGTGCCGACAACCGCAGGTACAGCCGCAGAGGTTACAATCAACTATGTTATTACTGATGTTGAGAGAAAGCGTAAGTTTGTATGTGTCGATCCGCATGATATGCCGATCATCGCTATTGTTGATCCGGACATGATGTCCTCTATGCCAAAGGGACTGACAGCGGCGACAGGTATGGATGCCCTGACACATGCTATTGAGGGTTACACGACAAAGGGTGCATGGGAAATGACAGACATGTTCCACTTAAAAGCGATTGAAATTATTTCAAAATCACTGCGCGGCGCTGTTGAGAATACAAAAGAGGGACGCGAGGGCATGGCACTTGGCCAGTATATTGCAGGTATGGGCTTCTCAAATGTCGGTCTTGGTATTGCTCATTCGATGGCACATACACTCGGCGCTGTTTATGATACACCGCACGGCGTTGCCTGTGCAATGATGCTTCCGATTGTTATGGAGTACAATCAGGAATGTACAGGTGAAAAATATCGTGAAATTGCAAGAGCGATGGGCGTTAAGGGCGTTGACGATATGACAGTCGAGGAATACAGAAAAGCTGCTATTGACGCAGTGCGTCAGCTTTCAGAGGATGTTGGCATTCCGTCAAAGCTTGAAGCTGTGAAAGAAGAAGACCTTCAATTCCTTGCAGAATCCGCAGCTGCAGATGCCTGTGCACCGGGCAATCCGAAGGATGCTTCTGTCGAAGATTTTGTAGAATTATTTAAGAAGATTATGAAATAATTTAATAGCCTGTTTAAAATCAAAAAGTGCTTCTGCCGTGTTTGGCAGAGGCACTTTTTAAAGATCATTTTAATAAATATTAATGGCAGCAACATACCATGAGCCGTCTATTTTGAGTAAGATAAGGTCTAAGAACTCTTTTGCACTGTCTTTTTCACCTTCTAGCTTGAATGATAGTTCTGCTTTTTTGGTTTCTGTGACACCGGAGTCCTCTAAATCAATATCTTCTAAATCAGTATCTTCTGAATAAATATCTTCTGAGTCAATATCTTCTGAATCAGGACTGATGTTATAATAATCTGCGATTTCCCGCTTTGCTTTGTTTTTTGAGATATCAGTGATATTTTTAATTTCATAAGAAACTTCATAATCTTTGCCTAAGTATTCTTCCCAATTTTTACTGCGATCTTTGTACCCTTTTTCAAAGAGACGAATAAGTTCAGAACGATTTGATACTCCGTCGCTTTGCTGTATGAGAAAATCTACAGCTTCGTCGGGCATAACATCAAGCATATCTGTTGGCTCATATATTAAGCCATTGACAAAGGTATCGATTGTCTTATTAAGACTGCGGCCCCTTGTCAGTAAAACGGCAGTGACGATTGCGCCTGCGATCAAAAGCACGGCGATGATAGCAATAATAATACCTTTCTTTTTCTTCTTATGTGCTGTGACTGTATTGAAAGTACCTTCGTTATTCTGAAAATTCTGTGGCTGGAAATTTTGTTCCTGCGCCGCTGCTCTTTGAGACTGTGATGGTGTGCTGATAGGTGTTCCGCACTGTGGACAGAACGCTGCCCCTTCATTTATTTGTGTTCCGCATTTTGGACAATACATAATGAATTCCTCCTGTTTTGTAGTTATGATATCAGTTTGTTATTCTTTTACCTTAATAATCACGTTGTAATCACATTCATCGCCGTACTCGCGTATCATATGTAAATAATAGGTTGTATTCGGTTCAGCGTCTTCAAATGTATATGTATAAATAGAACCATCATTGACGATGTAATTAAGTCTGCCCACTCCGGTTCCAAATTCATCTACAATAGAAATAGACAGCTCAGAGGTATCATCTTTTGCACTTGTATTTTCTGCCATGATTTTATAGACGGCGTCCGGATTTTCCTCTGTTGTGAATGCGTACCATACAGAATCTACAGGGATTGTTCCTGAAATCTGTGTCCTTAAAGGCATCATACCAGCGGTGCTCATATTTTCACCCGGTACAACATCTTCCGGTGCGATGGATTCGCCGGCCGGATCAGGTGTCTGAGTTTCAGGTGTCTGAGTTTCAGGTGCATCAGTCTCTGCTGTTTTGCTTTCTTCCTTCTTACGCTCTGCTTCATTTAATAAAGATTCAAGACGGCTGCTGTCAATCTCGTCTGTCTTTGAGGAACAGCCTGTGAGCATAGCGCCCATCATACATGCAATTGTCAGTGATACAAAAGTTTTCTTAAAAGTTTTCATAAAATTTCTCCTTCTTCTTTTTTGTGCTGAGGATTTGTCCGTCTGTTGTAGTTATGTATTGCTTATGCGGCAAAAGTATGCTTTGCTGTATTTTATATTGAGAGTGTGTGTCCAAAGCAAACTTTTGTTATTGTATATCCAATTATACATGATATAATGACTATGTTCAATGGGATATTGGTGCGTGAGCATGTTTCACCTCCTTAAATCATTGACGGAAAATCTCTATTTTTCTTGTTTTCACTATATAGACAGATGAACTTTCAAAAAGGTTTTAAAAAAAATAAAAAAATTTTCGATTTTTATAAAACTTTTTTAAAATACCACTTGTCTATTAAGTGAACATTAAAAAAAGCTGTGAAAAAGCACGATCAAAGGAGGAATTTAAAAATGTTTTGCAGAATTTGCGGAGAACAGATACCGGACAATGCGAAGTTTTGTCCGAAATGCGGCGAGGGTGCCGCTTCATTATCAAAAAATGGGAAACAGGTTAAAATACCAAGGACAGTAAAAAAGGCAGAAAAGGAGCAGCAGACGGGACAGCAGGCGGGGCAGCAGACGTGGCGGCAGCGCCGCAGGCAGAAGCGGTTGAAATGGGAAATGGCTCATCCGATATACAGTGTACCTTATAATATAGGAAATTTCGGTATGCTGGCAGGCATTGTGATGGCGGTTGCAGGCTGGTTTATATCCAATGATCTGGGAGGCATATTGGGCAAGGTGTGGAACACATTGAGCAGTATGTTTAACGGAAGTACATCTATGGCCGGTATTCTTAAGGAAGTGCTTTTCGGAAAATATTCGGAGATGATACTTGATATCGGCAGTGCTTCAGATGAACTGTTTAATACGTCTTTTGATTTTACGCTATGTATGATTTTTTTGACTGGTATGATATGGGTTATCGTATTAATTGTGATTATTTATTACGCGCTTACGAAAAATATACGCGGGCTGACAAATATTTATGTCCTTGAATGTGTGATGATTGTATTTTTTATCATTCTTACGCTGATTATATATGCATGCTTCGGACTCCTTACAGATGTATCCGAGGGTGCCGGCTTTAATGTCTTTCTTATCGGCTCGATTGTGATTTTGATTTCATTTTTTATAGAAATGATGCTGGACCGTAACGCTATATCGAAACAGAAAAGAGGTTTTATGAATTAATTGCCGGGAAAGCGGCAAAGTCATTGGCAGTGTACGCTGTAAAAGTCGGCGGTACATATTCGGAGGTGGATAAAGTGGCATTGCCATATGAGAAACAAATGAAAATGCTTTTATGTGAGCGAGCACATATATGTCAAAAAGCTGCCGGGAAGTGCAACAAAACGGATAAAACAGGCAATATCTGTGAGCAATGTCAAGAAATTGAACTGGCTTTAGACTATCTGAAAGAAAAGCAGCGCGGCGTGCTTGGACAATGGCAGAAAATTGGCATTCGGGCACAGATGAAAATTCTTATACCGATTATTGATGGCATGGAGCAGATGACGGCACTCGCAAAGCAGATGGGGTGCGAGGCCGTCGGAGAATATATCGAAGCCGTGATGACAGAAGAAGTGCTTGATATGATTGACTGGACAGAGTAAAATAAATTTAATCTTTGTCCGGTATAAATGTCAGAATATCAGATACCTGACAGTCGATGACCGTGCAGAGCGTATTGATTGTTTTTGTTGTGATTGTTTTTTGACTGCGCAGACGCTGAATTGTGTCGGGAAGAATACCATGCTCATAAATTAATTTATATGTGGATATATTTTTTTGACGGAGCGTCTGCCAAAATGGTTCGTAAGAAATCATATTATCACCTCTATTTGTAAAAATGGTATCATATATGCAATATTATCTATGCACGGTATAGCATTTATGTTCTGGAGGGGCATCTTGGAAAAAAATGGAACTTATAAAATAATGCAGTTTTTTGTCTGGCTTCTTCGGAAAGAACGTTCAGAGATGAAGATGACACAGACACAAAAAAATAAAATAAGAAAAATGAATGAAAGTGGGAATTAAAAATGGATTACAGACAGGCAGTTGCCGCCGCACTTGCGGGAGATGGTCAGGGTTTTGCGTGGCTTTATGAAGCGACACAGCATGATATGTATTATATTGCATTAAAATATATGAAAAATGAAGATGATGCGATGGACGTTTTGCAGGATTCTTATATGAAGGCGTGGCAGTCGCTTGCAAGCCTTAAAGAGCCGGAAAATTTCCGGGCATGGTTTGGACGGATCGTGGCAAATACAGCAAAAAATGCTTTGGTAAAGAAACGCCCGACACTGTTTTCTCAGATGGATACGGAAAATGAGGACGGTGATTCTTTTGAGTTTGACATTGAAGATGACAGAAAAGAATACCAGCCGGAGCGCAGCTACACAGAAAAGGAAACACAGCTTCTTGTGCGTGAGCTGATTGACAGTCTTTCGGATGAGCAGCGTTTGTGTATTATGATGTATCATCTTGACGGTCAGAGCATCAAAGATATTGCACAGGCATTTGGTGTTTCTGAAAATACAGTGAAGTCGAGACTACTTTACGGGCGCAAGGCCATCAAGGCAAAAGCGGAGGAAATGCAGAAGAAAGGCTATCAGCTCTACAGCTTCGCACCGCTGCCGCTTCTTTTATTCCTTCTTCGCAGCGAGCGGAAATCACAGGCGTTTGCGGCGATGGCAGAAGCTGTGAAAAAGGTGCAGCAGGAAACTGTTCTGACCAATACCGGAGCGCATGCGCAGGGCACAGGAAACAGCGGCGCGCAGGGAGCAGGAAACAGCGGCGTGCAGGGCAGAAGAAACAGCGGCATGCAGGGCACAGCTTATAGCGGTGCCGCAAAGCAGGCGGCAGGACAGGCAGCAGGGCAGGCCGCAAAGCGCGGCTTCATACATACCGTTGCCGGAAAGGTCGTGCTTGGTGTCATCTCGGCGGCTGTCATTGGCGGTGCGTCCGCCACGACGACATACTTTGTGCTTGAGCATATGTCAAATAAGAAAGCACAGGAAAGCTATGAGGCGATGGCTGAGAATAAGGATGATGCGCTGTCAGAAACAGTACCGGAGGAAACTGTCATGGAAACAGAGCAGGTTGTTCAGACCGAGGCACCGGAGACAGAGCCGCCTGAAACCGAGCCTCCTGTCAGGGAGGTGGCAGATACCGAATATCCATCGCTGCTCGCAGGTGAATTGACAAAGAGTGAATTAAATCTGGTGCTTTCCTACGGCCCGACAGAAATCGGCGAGGGCGGCCTGTCAGATGCGGATTTATTTTATTGGTTTCCTCTGATTTGTATGGGTGATGAGCAGGAGGGAAATCTTATTTCAAGCTTTGGCATGAATGCAGATTATACATACGGCTGTTCGGTTGAAGATGCCAACCGTTTTGCTTCGGTGCTCACAGATACACGTTTTTCGGAAAATAATGATAATGATGCACTTCGTGTGAGCGGCGGAAGAATAAATTTCTATGGCGTCACCTTAAGCTACGGTGCAAGTACACAAATCAGCTCTGCAAAACATACAGAGGATGCCATGGTTATCCAATATACGCATACGACGACATATTATAACGACGGCGGCCGAAAAGAAACGGCTAAGAAGGAGGCACTCTTAAAACCGGATGCAGACGGAAAGTTTAAGATTGTAAGAATTTATAATGTGGATAACAGACCTGCAGAAGCGGAAGAAATTTTTGAAAAAACGGCGAAAAAGTCAGAGGATAAAACTTCGGACAAAAGTTCATCAAAGGTTGCGGAAGATGGAGATTATAGTATTTATCAGCCTGTTTTAGATTATGCAGCAGAGGGCGCAAACGGCTACGATTTTCCGGGGTATGAAGATGTTCTTTCAGGCGAGCTGGAGTATACGCTTTACGATATGGATCATGACGGAACGAAAGACTTGCTGCTCCGTGATAAGCAGAATATACCTCAGCCGATTTTATACTATGTCTATCGTGTTTTTGAAAAGGAGCAGACTGAAAAAGAAATAAAATATAACTTCTATGACGGTATTATTTCATCGACGGACTGGTATGCGACGGAAGACGGCAATGGCGTGTATACGTGTGAAGTTTCAAGAGGCAACGGTGATATAGATTATTATCGTGTGACTGCAGAAGATGGAAAACTTACGATGGCAGACCGTCCGGAAATTTCAACGACAATAGGCACGCAAGAAGCAAAGACATATGCTGATAAATTTCCGAAGCTGACATGGTATCCGATATCGGACAGAAGTGCTTTAGAAAAATAGAGGAAATTGCGGCGTCGCATACACAAGGTGTGCGGCGCAAGAAAAACGGCCTGCGGGAAAATCCTGCAGGCCGTCATTGATATTGGGAAAATCCCGCCTTTTACCGGAAAAATTTCCGGATATCGATTCTCTTAATAAAAAATCCTGCGGCAAGTCCGGTGAAAATTCCGGTAATGATGCCGCTGACTAAAAGAAATGGTGCATAATAAATGACATATGTGCTCTGAAGTGTTATAATAGCAGCAAGGAGCTGTCCGGCGTTGTGAAAAATCGCGCCGATAATACTTGTAAACCATAAAAGCTGTCCTTTGAGCAGACGGTTTGAGGCATACATTGCTAAAAGGCAGAAAAGTCCGCCGAGAATACTGAAGAAAAAGGACATCATTTGGCCGGCAAAGACGCTGGCGAGAAAGACGCGGGCAAAGAGCACTGCGGCGGCCTCGCGGGGCATACCGGCCGAAATAAGAACGAGTGTTACAATATTTGCAAGGCCGAGTTTGATACCGGGAATCGGAACAATCGGAGGAATGGCCGATTCAAGAACGAAGATTGTTAAGGCAATCGTTGTAAGGATGGCGAGCATTGTCAGTTTTTTTACAGATTTCATGGCGCCTCCTAAAATGAAATGCCGTCGATGTTATCGCTGGCGCTTTTATCTTCAATTTGAATCACAAGCTTATTTGGCAGGCAGCTTATAGGTAGCGCTGTATTTTTGATAAAGCCCATATTGATGCAGACTTTATCGGGACAGCTGGACTCGGTGACAGCAATTTCACCGGGCCGGACTTCAATCGTATTATAGGCGCCGTTTTCACCTTCAACGGTGAATGTATAGCTTTCGGTGACGGCGGACAGGTCAATTGATTTGATAAGCGTACCGTCCTGATAAATTTTGGCCGTCAGCACAGCGGAAGATTTTCTTGTATAGATAAAAATACTGCCGGCGATGCCGAGAATTAAAAGCAGGGCAGCGGCAGCGATACATATTTTTTTTGTACGGTTCATAAGTCACTCCTTTGTATATGTGCTGTAAAATAATTTCAGTATTCAGTATAAGACGAAATATCAATTTTTTCAAGAGGTGAAGACATGGATAGAGATGACATCATTATAAAAAAGGTAATTATACATATTTTAGATTCCTATATGGGAATGCCGGTGCTTTCAGATAAAGAGCTGGAATGCGGGCCGGATTTATATGAATTTTTCAGGGCACATCTTGAAAAAGTGACAAACAGCGATGATATTAAGGCGTGCCGTTTTGAGGAAGATTCAGTTGTGCCGGTGATGCTTGAGGGCTTTATGCCGGAAAGCTTTGTGGATGTCAGCCGTGCGCTGGCTGAGGAGCTTTACCGCATTATGAATGCAAATATTGATATTCCGGCGGCAGATTTGGCGGTGATTTTATTCAGATATAGCGAGAAGGATTATCTGGGTCTTTTAAAAATGAATTATAAATCATCCTACACACATTTTACGGTATCGGATTTTGGTGAAAATACAAATGATATTATTATGCAAAAAGCGCTGCTTCCGTCAGAGAGCCAAAGACTTTCGGAGGCGGCAGTGATTGATTTGGAGACGATGGATATACAGCTTCTTGAAAAGAAGTATGATATTAACGGGACAAAGGTGAATTATATGTCCAATCTGTTTTTAAAATGTCATGCGCCCCTGTCTCAAAAGGCACGCCTTGATATTGTGGCAAAGGCTGTAGAGCAGGTGAATAACAAGTATTTTGACAAAGAAGATATTGACCGGAAGATGGAAGTCAAAAAGATTATTCATAATGAATTGGAAGAATCCGGCGCCTTGAATGTGGCATCAGTGAAGGAAAAAATTTTTAAGGATAATGACGAGATGAAAAAGGATTTTGAGGAAAAGCTTGAGAAATATCATCTCGATGAATCGGTGGAAATCCGTCCTCAAAATAAACAGACGGTTAAAAAATTTGAGCGCCAGCATTTAAAGACGGACACTGGCATAGAAATTACAATACCGATGGACCAGTACGGCAATAATGAAAATGTAGAGTTTTTTACAAATCCGGACGGAACGATTTCCGTGATGATTAAAAATATCGGAAAGCTGACAAGCAACTAGGAGGGACAACATCATGCCAATTAAAATAAAAGATGATTTACCGGCAAGAAAAATTTTGGAAAATGAGCATATTTTTGTAATGACAGAGCATCGGGCGCTGACGCAGGACATCCGCCCGCTGAAGATTCTTATTTTGAATCTTATGCCGACAAAGGTTGAGACGGAGACACAGATTCTGCGCTGTCTTTCAAACACGCCGCTGCAGATTGAGGCAGAGCTTCTGCAGACAGAGACGTATCAGGCAAAAAATACGTCGGAGGAGCATATGCTTGCTTTTTATAAAACCTTTGACGAGGTGAAGGAAAGCCGCTATGACGGTCTGATTATTACGGGGGCGCCGGTAGAGATGATGGATTTTGAAGAAGTGGAATACTGGGACGAGCTTTGCCGGATTATGGAATGGTCAAAGACACATGTCCATTCGACTTTCCATATTTGCTGGGGAGCGCAGGCCGGACTTTATTATCATTACGGCGTTCCGAAATATATTCTCGATCATAAAATATCGGGTGTATTTAAGCACCGGATGCTTAACCCGAAATCCCGGCTTTTCAGAGGCTTTGACGAGCATTTTTATGTGCCTCATTCAAGACATACTGAGGTGCGGGCGGAGGATATTTTAAAAATACCGCAGCTGCGTATTATGGCAGATTCCGACGAGGCCGGTGTTTATATTGTCGGCAATGAGAGCGGTTCTCAGTTTTTTGTGATGGGACATTCCGAATATGATGCGGACACGCTGGCCAAAGAATATTTCAGAGATCTTGAAAAGGGGATGAATCCTGATATTCCGGCTCACTATTTTCCGGATGACGATCCGTCTAAAAAGCCGGAGATGAAATGGCGGGCACACGGCACATGGATATATTCAAACTGGCTTAATTATTTTGTATATCAGACGACGCCTTACGAGCTTGATCAAACAATGGAAGGATGATGAGATTTCGATGGAAAACAGCAGCTATACAGGTCTTACAAGTGCCGAAGTCAGAAAGCGCATCGACGACGGTCTGATTAATGAGACAAATAATAATGTATCAAAGACAAAAAAAGAGATTATCCTCACACATACACTGACATACTTTAACTTTTTAAATATATTTCTTGGTATTATTGTCATATGTTCGGGACAGCTTAAGAATCTGACATTTTTAGGCGTTATTATTATTAATTCAGTGATTGGTATTATTCAGGAGCTGAAGGTGAAAAAGCTTGTGGACGGTCTGTCAGTGATTACAGCCTCTAAAGTGAAAGTTATAAGAAATGGCCGGCAGCAGGAGATACCGATTGACGAGCTTGTCATGGATGATGTGATGGCGGTGGAGTCAGGCAATCAGATTGGTGCGGACAGTATTGTGCTTTCGGGCGAGGGTATTGAGGTCAATGAGTCAATGATTACCGGTGAATCTCATGCCGTGAAGAAATTTAAGGGCGATACACTCTGGTCAGGCAGTTATCTTGTGGCCGGCAGCGGTGTTGCACAGGTTGTTCATGTCGGCAAAGATAATTACGCGGTCGAGCTTGCCAATAAGGCTAAAGACAAGAAGCGTGCCACATCGGAAATGCAGGATTCCATTAAGCGGATTATCAAAATTATCGGCTTTGTCATTATTCCGGTAGGAATACTTTTATTCCTCTCACAGAGAAGCATTGACGGCACAAGCCTGTCTGACGCGATGGTCAATACGGTTGCCGGTGTGATCGGCATGATTCCTGAGGGGCTTGTATTGCTCACAAGTATTTCCTTTATTTTGGGCGTCGGCCGTCTTGCAAGAAAGCGGGCACTTGTGCAGGAAATGGAAGCTATTGAAGCGCTGGCCCGCGTTAATGTGTTATGTACAGATAAGACGGGAACAATTACGACGGGGGAACTGAAGGTTAAGGAAATTATTCCGATTGACAAAGAGCTTTTGGTTCACCTTGCTGATGGTGCTTACGAGGAAAGCTGTGAGGCGGACGCGGAGACGAAAGCGGCAGGGATTGAAAAGATTAAAGAAGTCATGAATGAGATTGCTTTTGCGTTTAATGATGTCAACAGCACGCAGACGGCTCTCATGAATTATTTTGAAAAAACGGCGGCATGGGAAATTGAAGACCTTATTCCGTTTTCGTCGGCGAGAAAGTACCGTGCCATAAGCTTTGCGGCCCACGGTGCTTATGTGCTCGGCGCGCCGGAGTTTATTTTAAAGGGAACGGCTTATACAGATGTTTTAGATCTTGTTGAGCCATATTCAAAACAGGGGCTTCGTGTCCTTTTGCTCGCTTCTGCAGAAAGTATTTCAAGCAGTGAGGAAACAGTTTCGGGCATTAAGCCGGTCGGCCTTATTCTTATTTCAGATATTATAAGGACAGAGGCGAGGGCGACCTTTGATTATTTTGCAAGCCAAAATGTCGATGTGAAGGTTATTTCCGGTGATAATCCGGCCACAGTATCGTATATTGCCGTGGAGGCCGGACTTAAAGACGGTGATAAATATATTGATGCAACACAGCTTCCTGAGGATGATTCGGAGCTTCGCAATGTGATCTGCAATTATACGGTTTTCGGCCGTGTTACGCCGGAGCAGAAGCAGCGTATCATCAAGGCTTATCAGGCCAATGAAAAAATTGTCGGTATGGTCGGCGACGGTGTCAATGATGTTCTTGCGTTAAAAGATGCCGACTGTGGTATTGCCATGGCAGCCGGTTCCGATGCGGCAAAACAGGTGGCGCACATTGTACTGCTCGATTCGGATTTTGCATGTATGCAGGATATTGTCCGCGAGGGGCGCATGATTATTTCAAATATCGAAAGAGTCAGCGCGCTTTACCTTACAAAGACAATTTATTCTGTCCTTTTATCGGTTATTTTTATATTGCTTGGACGGGCATATCCGTTTATACCGATTCATTTAAGTATTATCAGTGCAACAGCCATCGGACTTCCAAGCTTCCTGCTTACGCTGGAGCAGACAGAAACAGTGACACAAAACGGCTTTTTAAAGCACGTACTGCGAATCAGTCTTCCGGGTGCATTGACGATGGTCGGCGCAATGCTTTTAAATCAGCTTCTTTCGGCGGTGCTCGGCTTTGACGAGACAATGCTTGCCACATACAATCTGCTTGTCGCAGGTTTAATCAGTATGCTCGTACTCGTCTATGTGTGCAGCCCGATGAACAAAAAGCGAAAAGCGCTCTGCATTGTATGCGTCAGCCTGTTTATACTGGCATTACTCGTATTACCGGGATTTTTCAGTATTACATCATTGTTCGTATGGCGGATGATATTTGTCGTACCGCTGTTCTGGCTTGTCTACGTCGCAATGAAACTGCTCGTCATGCTCATGCGGCGGTTTGTAAAATAATAGGCGCCCGCGGTATGTATGCTTTTCATCGTGCAGCTGCAGAATGCTGCGCTCACGAAAAGATACATACCGCGGGCTTTTTTTGTGCAGCAGCAGAATGCTGCGCTCACGAAAAGATATATGCACTGGGCTTTTTGCGCGCAGCTGCGTGATTATATCAGTTCTGCGATGCGGCTGACGCCGACGTAGATTTCGCTGATTTTGTACCATGTTCTGTAGTTGACAATGCCGGTTTGGGGAAGACCAAAGATTTTTTGAAATTCTTTGACAGCATTTGCAGTTGCGGGGCCATAGATGCCATCAACGGCGATTGTCGGCAGTGCTGGGTAATTTCTTGCAATTCTGTTTAATTGTTCCTGCATCTGCATCACCTTTTGGCCGCGTGAGCCGATAGTTAAATCACTGCCCGGCCATGATGACGGAATACCGCTGATTTGTTCTGCCGTATTGATATACATATCGTCGCCGTAATAGTAGCGCAGAATTTCTATCGGCTCATAGCCTTGCTCACCGAGTGTTTTAGAGCCCCACTGGCTCATCCATTGAGGACAGCTGACACGGCTGCCGTCACAATATTGAGTGAGAATTGGCTGCCGCACATTAGGTCGGGAGAGATAATTCGTAAAAATTGTATCGACAACCTCGGAAATACTTTCATAGACATTTCGGCCCGGTACGAAGAAGTGGTCGTAGGCTGTGGAGTTTGTAATTGTGAAATTAAAACCTTTATTTCTGTACCATTCAGTGTAAACCCTGTTTAATGTAAAAGACATAATTGCGAGGACATTGGCAGTGATTGTGCTTTCAGGCCATGTCGCATAAATTTCGCTGGAGGCAACATTTTTGATATAGTCTTTATACGGAACATAATAATTTTTTGCGCCCGCATCGCCCGGAGGTCCGGTGTGGACAACAATGGTTTCGGGGATAACGACGCGGCTTAAGACAATTTCACCGCTTTCGCTGACCGGCTTTATTTCATCTTCAGGAATTTTCGGAGGATATTCGCCGTAGAGCGTATGTGCCGGAATAACAATGTCTGACGGCGCTGTTTCAAGTGGGACAAGCTGTACCGGCTGAACAGCTGTTTCGCCGGATAAAAGCTGGGTGTTATTGATGACGGCTGTCTCATATCCGGGTGCGGATATCGTCAGCGTATATTCGCTGTAGGGCTGGGTAGATTCCGGCTCAAGGCTGTATTCAACCGGCGGTGTTGTCAGCTCAATCGTGCCGGTCTGCCCGGATGCATTGGTTGTCAGCTGTTCAATGGCATTTGTCTGTCCGGGGTAGGATATGTTGACGGTAGCGCCGGCAACAGGTGTATACGTCAGTTCTGCATTAATTGAAACGCGCAGCCGACCGAAGGATTGCGTATTTGTGACCGCCGGCATAATCTGGGTTATTTCCATAAAACATCCTTTCTTAAAATCTAAAAGACTTGTTATTAAAAATTATATGCACATCGGCTTCAAATGTGAGGGAAAGTGTGTTATACTGGAAATAGCTTTTTAATGATACATTAAGATTGCCGGCAGCGTATGGCGCCGGTCATAAGGTGGAGTGATATATTATGGTTACGGGGAAATATGTAATTAAAGATGTGTTGGGGATACACATGAAGCCAGCCAGCAATATTGCGGAAATCGCCCTTTCTTTTAAATGCTCGGTTATGCTTTCTCATGACGGTCACTGTGTCAATGGCAAAAGTATGCTGAGTGTTTTAAGCCTCGGCGCGAAGAAAGGATATGAAATTGAGGTATGCTGTGACGGTGAGGATGAAAAGGAAGCGCTCGCCGCAATTTTGCAGTGTGTTGAGAAAGATAATTCAGTAAAACAGTCGATATGATAAAAGCCGCCGCAAGGCGGCTTTTTTAAGTGTGTCAGTATACCGTTTTAAATCCAGCCGGCGGCAAGCTGAGCCAAAAATACGGTCATCAGTCCGGCGACGACGATGGCAAGCCCGCTCATGGCGCCTTCGATTTCACCGATTTCGATAGCTTTTGAGGTGCCGACGGCGTGAGAGGCTGTGCCGATGGCAAGCCCTTTAGCGACAGGATTTGTAATTTTAAAAAGGCGGCATATAAAAACAGCAATGCTGCTTCCGAAAATACCTGTAACAATGATAGCAGCGACAGTGATAGAGATAATGCCGCTGAGTTCTTCGGAAATACCCATGCCAATGGCGGTTGTGACGGATTTTGGCAGCAGAGCTACATAAATTTCCGGAGAAAACTTAAAGAGCAGACAAAAGCCGAAAACACAAAGGATTGAGGCGGCCGAGCCGCAGGCAATACTTATGAGTAT
>SAMEA3387468__coassemble_2397_pt1 | contig 17296 bp, 10 predicted proteins | sample SAMEA3387468__metabat2_low_PE_040 | metagenome-assembled genome bin SAMEA3387468 (sample SAMEA3387468) | Felis catus | biome: Faeces | place: United Kingdom | collected 2012 | reverse complement strand
GTTCCTCATATACAATATCAATGTTTAATCTTTTTATAAAAATTTTTATCCCGTCTTCGCACTTTTGTGTTTTTTGTTTTTGCAGGCTTGGCCGGCACCTGATAGTCAAATTCAAAGGCAATTGCTCCGTACGCCGGAACATTCACCTGCATGGAATATTCATTCCAGTCCCACGCTTGTTTTTCTGCTGTCACCGGCTTGACATTCACTAAGCCGCTGCCGCCGTACTGTCTGTTGTCGCTGTTAAAGACTTCCCTGTAAACGCCCGGACAAAGGCAGGCAATCCGGTGATTTTCATAAACAACCGGCGAAAAGTTAAAATGCCATAAAAGACACTTCTTTTTATTTTTTGTCATACGGCAAAACGTCAGCATATTATGGCTCACATCACCGCCGAATACCCACTTAAAGCCCTCTGGCTCACAGTCCAGCTCATAAAGCGCCGGATGTGATTTATAAAAATGCAGTAAATCCCGGTAATAATTATTTAACTGGCGGTTCTGCACTTCATTGTCCAGTAAAAACCAGTCAAGACTGCGTTCCTCACTCCATTCTCTGAATTGTGCAAAATCCTGTCCCATGAAAAGCAGCTTCTTTCCCGGATGTGCCATCATAAAACCGTAAGCCGTCCTCAAATTACCGAACTTATCATTTAAGTCACCCGGCATTTTATTAATCATCGAGCATTTTAAATGAACAACCTCATCATGAGAAAGTGTCAGAATATAATGCTCGGAAAAGGCATATTCAAAGCTGAATGTCAATTCACCATGGTGATATTGTCTGAAGTACGGATCCTCCTTCATATAATTGAGAAAATCATGCATCCAGCCCATATTCCATTTATATGTAAACCCAAGGCCGTCCTCCTCTGCCGGATAAGACACCTTCGGCCATGCGGTTGATTCCTCGGCAATAACCATCTTTCCCGGATTTCTCTGCTTTAAAATAGAGTTCAAATGCTTGAGAAATTCCATCGCTTCATAATTTTTATTGCCGCCATCCTTATTCGGAAGCCACTGGCCTTCCTTTTTACCATAATCAAGATAAAGCATCGACGCAACTGCATCAACTCTTAGCCCGTCAACGTGAAACTTATCCAGCCAAAAAAGCGCATTGGCTACAAGGAAATTGACAACCTGAGGATTTTCATAATTAAATATATATGTTCCCCAGTCCGGATGTTCGCCTTTACGGCTGTCCGGATGTTCGTAAAGCGGCTGTCCGTCAAAACGCGCAAGACCATGCGCATCTCTAGGAAAATGAGCCGGTACCCAGTCCAAAATAACACCGATGCCCTTACTGTGCAGATAGTTGACCATATACATAAAATCCTTCGGCGTTCCGTATCGGGAAGTCGGCGCATAATAACCGGTCACCTGATATCCCCATGAGCCGTCAAACGGATGCTCGGCAATACCCATCAGTTCGACGTGGGTGTATCCCATATAATTTACATATTCCGCAAGCTCATGGGCCAGTTCCCGGTATGTGCGGTAACCGCAATTTGCCCCGCTCTCATCCTTTTTCCACGAGCCTAAATGTACCTCATAAATAGATACAGGACGAACATAGGAATCTTGCTTTTTAAGAACCTCCTCCCACGCCCTGTCTGTCCATTCAAAATGATCAATATCCGTCACAACAGAAGCTGTTTCCGGACGCATCTGTGAATAATTGCCGTAAGGATCAGCCTTGTAAATAATTTCGCCCGATGCTGTTTCTATGGCAAATTTATATAAATCGCCCTCCTTGATCCCCGGAATAAAAAGTTCAAAAATCCCCGATGTTTCAAGCTTTTTCATCAGATTTTCTTTAGGCTCCCAATAATTAAAATCGCCTGCGACGCCGACAGCCTTCGCGTGAGGTGCCCACACTGCAAAATAAACACCGTCTTTGCCGTCCACTGTCATTTTATGGGCGCCAAGCTTTTCATAAATTTCATAATGCCGTCCAAGATTAAATAAATATTCATCCAATTCACTGATTCTGTGTTCCATACGATTATCCCTCTTAACTATTCAATCTGATTAATACACCATCATTGCCGCCGACTGTAAAATGCAGCTTTCCGTCTTTAATTTCTGCGGGTTCACCTGTCAGCAGATTGACCGCCCCATTTGCCGGTAACGGCAATGAAAGCCAAAATTCTTCCGGCTGACTGTCGTTATTAAGTGCAATCACACTGGCCTTGTCTTCAAAAATTCTTGCATAAGCATACTGCTTATTTTTAAGAAGCAGCTCCCTGTATTCCCCGAAGCTCAGTTCCGTACATTCTGCTTTTGCCCTTGCAAGCGCCGTAATAAGCTTTGTCAGCCACGGATTTTTATTTTCAAAATGTTCAAGGTCTATGGCAGGTCTTAAACCGTCATCACTGCCTCCGGTTTTACAGCCGCTGATTCCCCATTCCGAACCATAATAGATGGACGGAATACCAAGAATCGTAAAAAGAAATATATATACCGGTCTTAAGTTTTCTTTAACTGTCAGCTTATTATAAATCCTGTCAACATCATGATTGTCAACAAAGTTGTAGAGCTTCGCGCCGCGGCAAAGACCGTAAGGGCCGAAAAGCCGCTGCACCGAATGTGCCATCTCGAAGTAATTTTGTGAATTATGCGCCGAATAAATGCCCTTATGAAGCTCATAATTCGTCACTGAATGAAGCATCTCCGAATGAACCCAGCGTCCATAATCACCGTGAATCACCTCACCCATCAGCCAAAACTCCGGCTTTATATCATTAGCCAGACATCTTAACTGTCGCATAAATTCAAAATCAAGCACATCTGCACAGTCAAGCCGTATGCCGTCAATATCAAATGTATCCACCCAAAACCGTACAACCGAAAGCATATAATCTCTCACAGCCTGATTTTGCATATTCAGCCGCGGAAGCTGTTCATAGCCCCGCCATGACTCATAGGAAAATCCGTCGTCATAGGCACTTTGGCGATTAAAATCGACGCCGCAGTACCAGTCCTTTCCCCATGAATCCCATTTCTTTTCTCTTAAATTTTTAAAAGCTTCAAAATCCCTGCCCGTGTGATTAAAGACACCGTCGACAACAACTCTGATGCCGAGACTGTGGCAGAGTGCCACCCAAGCTTTAAAATCCTCATTCGTTCCGAGGCGGGAATCAATTTTTCTATAATCGCTCGTATCATACCCATGGGTTGCCGACTCAAATAACGGGCCGATATAAACAGCCGTACATCCAAGCTCAGACATATGTCTTGCCCACTGATTTAATATTGGAAATTTGCTTTCTCGCGGCCTGTAGTCATTCTCCTTTTCACATCCGCACAGTCCAAGCGGATAAATATGATAAAAAACGGCGCTGTCATACCATGCTGCCATAATACCCCTCCTGTTGATTTTCTTTTAAACGTAAATTCCGTGAAGGAACTGATGCACAACCGCAAAGGCTTTTTCTCCGCTGATCGCCGGCGTGTGCTTATCTCCGCGACGCATCCACAAAAGAAGATAATGATTTAAAATACCGATAAATGTGATGGCATACTGTTCCTGCCGGCCATTCATATTGCCGATAATATCCCCGGCTGCGAGAAACATCTCTGTCACCATATCAAGCTGCTGCTGGGCATATGGATAAACCGCCCTGTACATATCGCTTTCTTCTCCCGCATACATCATGGACATAAAAAAGCAGTAAAACTTCACATTCTGAAGTGCCAGTGTAAAATACGCATTGACAAAGCGGTACAGCGTCATCGGCAAATCACCTTCATAGCGGGCTGCCTCTGAGAGCACACTGCGAAACTGCTCATAATGTGTACTTAAAAGCGCCTCTAAAAGACCATATTTACTGCCAAAATAATGATAGAGCGTCGGCTTTGTAATTCCCGAACGTTCGGCAATTTCCTGAACTCCCACCGCGTCATAGCCCTTTGCAGAAAATAAATCAAGGGCACTTTCTAAAATCTTCTCTTTATTTTCCATAGACATCCTCCTGTTATTAGTATACCAATCGGTATAGTCTCGGTCAAGAAAAAAAGAGAACTTCGGATGTAGAATTTCCAAAGCTCTCTTTGTCTATTTTGCCTATTCTGTTTTCAGAAAACGAAAATCCTCAGGAAGCAGCTTAAACATACTTGCTTCCTCATACCGGTTTTCAAGTACGGTCATAAAAAGATTTTTAGAATTTCTGTTTTCAACATTTGTAATTGCCACATCAACAATGCTCATGACATCTTCATAATTGATAACCTTATTTTCCTTAAGGCACTGTCCGAAATAATCTCTTAAAATAAGAGCTACCTCAGGATCCATCTCATACTTTTTCTGTTCAATATAGCCTTTTGCCAGCGTCACCAATTCCATCTCATTGTATTTTGAAACATTAATGACATTGAGAAACTTCGAGCGCAGTGACTGGTGCTTTTTCCAAAACGCCATCATTTCATCATGGAAGCTTTCAAGAACAATCGCCGTCTTCTGATTTTCCTTATTAACCTCCCACTCGATAATAGACACTGACTTATCTGAAAGTAAGTCTGCCTTTTCGATAATAAGACAGCCTCCCTGAAGTTTATCAAAAATCACCGAAAAATCCCTCTCATTTAAGTCTTGTGCGCTGGCACGGACAATCTTGCTCTTATCACACAAGCCATATGTGTTCAATGCTTTTGCAATACCAAGGGCAATCTGTGATTTTAAAGACTTATCTGTACTCAATACAACAAAGTTAATATCATAGGAAGCAAGAATATCAAACTTCTCTGCTGCCGTCTCCTCAAACTTTGTAAATGTTTTGCTGAGCTGTTCTTTGACATAATCAATATTCGGCACAGTTGAAAGCACATTACTCTCTGTTTTTGAACCATTTTCAAAAAGATTTGCAATAAAATCCTTATCCTCTGCTGTCCAAACCCGTTCCTCGACAATGTCATCATCATCCATCAAAAGTCCGTCGGCTTCATCTTTATCATCATCCAAAACTTCCTCGACAAAATCATCATCATCATCATCCAAAGCTTCCTCGACAAAATCATCGTCTTCATCGTCCAAAACTTCCTCGACAAAATCATCATCGTCGTCATCGTCTAAAGCTTCTTCGACAAAATCATCGTCGTCATCATCCAAAGCTTTCTCAAATAGTGCCGCCGCCTCATCAAAGTCCTCATCATCCAAAGCTTCTTCAACCAAATCAGCTTCAAACATCGCCGCAGCTTCACTGTTTAAAACTTCGTCATCAAAATCATCATCATCGTCCAAAGAAGATTCCTGAAGACTTTCATCATCTATATTGCCGTATTTTTCAAATATTTCATCATCCTCAGACTTTACGTCTTTAGATTTCCAAAAATCGGCACGCGTGTCACCGGAAGATAAAGCTTTAAAAAACGCATCTTTGTCACTGCCCAAAGACTGGGCATCGATCGCCTCCGAAATTTCTTCCCGCGCCCTGTCCTGCGCCTTTTTCTTTGCTTCCTCCTCACGAATGGCTTTTTCAACCATATCAATATCAAAGCCGCCGTAGTCACCGCTGTGACCGTCAATTGCTTCCGGCACTTTTTCAAAACCCGTCTTTTCAAATTGCCTCTCGGCAATAAGATAATCCGGCAGCTTTTCTCCGGTAATCCGGCACTTTAACTCAATAGCCTTATTCACATATTCGCCGTTACCAAACCAAAGCGCAATTTCATCACATTCATGAAGGCACTTTTCGTCCTCGCCGGCCTCATGGTAAAGCTTTGCAAGCTCATAAGCCCATTCTTCAATATACTCATAATCCTTCAGACGTTCAAGTGTATTAATAAGCACTGACTTGCGCTCTCCTTTTGCTCTGTCAAGCCGGTAGCGCAAAATATACCTATGCAAGTCTCTCGATGCAACCGCAATAAATTCCTTATAATAATACTCTGCTTCCGGATAGTCGCCCATCTCGATATAAAGACTCGTCAGCAGACTCAGTATTCTTCTGTTTTTCGGCGACTTTGCATACGCCTTTAAAAATACGCTCTCTGCATCCTCATACATCTTTTCACGCATATATACTTCACCGATCAGACAAAGGCCCGGCGCTGCCTTAATACGATTGACATCCATTTGGGCAATAACCTCTGATGCCTTATCAAACCGGCCGTCAAGGACATAGGCTTTTACCTGCTTTAACAGGTCATTTTCAGCAACTTTATCTACTCGCTTTTCCATCATTCTACTCCTTTATGAAATGCATACTGCATATACACATAGATACTCAGTGAATAGTTTACCACAACTCTATTTTTCTGACAACCGAAACACCTAAAAAGTCTATTAAGAACATCTGTCTTTTTCAGAAATTTTTCATAACATATGCCCTTTCATCCATCGGATAACGGACGCCGCAGATTTCCTGATAATCCTCATGCCCCTTTCCTGCCAGTATCACAATATCGTCCCGACCGCCCTCATTCATACAATAATCAATCGCCCGCCACCGGTTTTCAATCATTACATAATCACCGCCGGACGCTATCACACCTTTTTCAATCTCCGCAATAATATTTTCGGGCGGCTCATCTCTTGGATTATCTGATGTAATCACCGTTAAATCTGACAAAAGTCCGCTCACCTTTCCCATCTGAAAACGCCGCTCGCCTGAGCGGTTTCCGCCGCAGCCAAACATACAGATGATACGCCCCTTACAAAGCGGACGCACAGCTTTCAAAAGACTTTCAAGCGCTGCCGCATTGTGGGCATAATCAATCATCACCTTCACCGGACGCCTGACAGACACAAGTTCCATCCGCCCGCGCACAAAGGCCTTTGACAGACCTTCTACAATCGCCTTATCTTCAATTTTAAGACAGACTGCCGCTGAAGCCGCCATCAGCGCATTCTTGCAGTTATATTTTCCCGGCATTCCCGGCTTGATAAAAAGCTTCTGTCTGTCTTTTGCAAAAAATTCAAATCCCCCCGGCACTTGTCTGCCGCGGAATAAAATTTTTTTCGGCGAAAGCCACACATCATTTTTACTGCCATCTTCATAAAGACAGCCCCCGATGCGCCCCCTGTAGCAGGCAAGCGCCTGCCCCGATAAAGTGTCTGCACCATTGACAAGACCAATGCTGCACTGGTTGAATAAAAGACTTTTGTAAAACATATATTCTTCCATATCGGCGTGTTCATTCTTTCCAATATGATCTTTTGAAATATTTGTCATTATTCCGACATCAAAATAGAGCCCCGCTGTCCGGCTCTGTTTAAGCCCCTGGGAAGATACCTCCATGACAGCGTGACTCACATTATTTTTTACCATCTCAGCCAGCGCCCTGTAAATGGCAATGGCGTCCGGCGTCGTATTTTTTGTTTTTTCCGAATGTTCTCCATCAAAAATTTCAATTGTACCGATAAGACCTGTTTTTATACATGCCGACTCCAAAATGGATTTAAGCATATAAGCAGTTGTTGTCTTTCCCTTTGTCCCCGTAATCCCGACAAGCGTCAGATGCCGGTCTGGATATCCATAAAAAGCCGCGGCCATCTTTGCCTTCGCAAGTCTTGTATCCGGCGTCTGCACAAGCGCAGCCCCATATGCTTTATCAAAAACTAACGGACAATCCGCCACAATCGCCGCCGCACCCCGGCAAAGTGCCTCATGAACCTTTTCATGGCCGTCGCTTTTACTGCCACGGATGCATATAAAAACATCGCCCGGACGCACCTGTCTTGAATCGTCACAAAGTCCCATAATTTCTGTATATAAACTGCCCTCAAGCAAAAACCACAAAAAACCGTCAAGCAACTGAACAAGCCGCATAAAACCACTTCGCACACCCTTTTCCTACATCATATGCACGACTCCAAACAAAAGTGCCGGGGCAGTTTATGTATGATATGCATTTGCACAATTCAAAATCATTTACACAAAATCAAAAACCTCCTGCTCGAACTCTATACGGCGGTATTCCACATTTTCCGCCGCGATGTTTGAGTAGTAGTCTACGACAACAGTCTGCTGTCTGTTGCCGACAAGCTTCTGACCAAGTATGTAATTCACATCAAATTTTCCTGTAATTGCAGGCGTCGCACCGCGCGCCGGCACAATAAGCTGTACATTATTTTCACGAAGCAGGGCAAAAATCGGCTCCCATATGTAAATATCCTTCGCAGCGCCGAACGGATTATCAATAAATATAACCTTTTTAAGCGCAGCAGCGTCGGCTGCCTTTGAATTAAGCGCCGAAATATAATTAATTACAGCAATTAAAAACTGGATATAAATTCCCTGAGACTGACCTGTGCTTCCGACTGCCTCCTCATAACGAAGGAAACGGCTCTGCTCGCGGATGCGCTCACGCTTATAAAGACTTAGCCGTATACTATTCATATCCGAGACAATCACTGAAAACAGCTGCTTCCATGAAAGCTTTGTCCGGATATATTTAAGTCTCTCCTGCCCGTCCTTATAGCTGTCGGCAGCTTTTGCCACACTGTCCACATAATCAGACATCCTCTGGGCATAATATTCTTCCTTAACATAAGGAATCTGCAGACGTATCATCTGAATCTGCTCTTTGTCGAGAGTGATTTTTGACATTTTCGGAAGACGTTCGAGCGCTGTCTTAATGTCCATACACCGCTGAATACACTGGCTGACAAAGTTTTCCTTTATTTTTACCATACTTTCAAGGCCGGTGAGAATCCTATCCTTTTCAAGCATAATAATGCGTATCGTTTCCTCAATGTGCGTTTGCATCTGTCCGGCTTCACTGTAGACAGACGGCAGCTTAATATGGCTTCGCACCTCAAATGCCAGCTCAGCGGCATGATACTGCGTCAGACTTTCGATCAGCTTATCTCTGCCCTTTTCAAATTCTGCCTTTTTGAAATCCTCTGTCTTTCTAAGCTGCTCGTACTTCAGACGAAGCTGCTCTGTCTTTTTCCTGAAATTCATATCCGGCATGTAACTCTCACCGGTTAGGCTCATATCTGCTCCGGCCATACGCGCAAGACGCTCGACCTCTTTTTTCATATCATCAAGATTTCGAAGCTGTACCATGAAAGTTTCTTTTTCTTTTTCAGCAGCCGCCGCCTTCTTCTTTAATTCCTCCAAAAGCCGCCCTGCTTCCTCAAAGAAAATCTCATAATCACCGCCGTTTAAATCAACCTCTTTATAAACGCCATAACGTTCCTCAATCACCTGAATGGCATTTTCCACACGGCCCGTCAGCTTGTGTCTGTTTGCAAGCCGGTCTGTGGCAATGGCTCTTGCAAGCTTCATCTCATCCGAAAGGCGTCCGGCCTCTGCCTTAAGATTTTCAAGTGCTGACATATCCGCCCGTGACAGCGCACAAGCCTCCTCCAATGCCTCAAGCTCATCAAAGCTTATGTTTCTCGCCTCAATGGCCGCCTTAAGGCGCTGTGATGTCCGCTCACAATTTTCTAAAAGTCTGCGCTTATCCGTCAGCTCGCCGCTGCCGGCCTCACACGTCTGCTTTAAGCCCATAAACCGGACATGAACAGCCTCAAGGCGCGCTCTGTCAAAATCAGCCGCTGCCGCTGCCCTGCCGTCATCATAGGCTAAAAAGTCAGCATCCCACATATTTTGAAGCACTGCCAGTTCGTTTTTGATGCCCTTCATGTGCGCCTTTAAATCATCCATTTCATCGCGAAGGCGCTCTCCGTCAGCCTCATACGAACAGCGCTTGTCCAAAAGCGCACTGCGGCGTTTTTCACTTTCTGCCTGACGTCTTAAGACATCTTCAAATTCGGTGCGCAGACCGACCATCTGCCTTGAGACAGCGCATTGATGCTCCGCCTTTTTGACCTCACCGCGCATGGCGGCTGTGGCCGCCCCGGCGGCCTGTATTTGCCGTTTTTCATTTTCAATATCCTCATAAAGCCCGCTTATTTTTTTACGGTTCTCTGCAATCTGACGATCAATGGCATCTAAGTCTGAGAGCTGCCTGAGATAATCTTTCTCAAAATAACACGCAAAATAATGAATCTGCTCCAAATCAGCCATATAAGTTTCCTGCTGATCTAAAAGCCTTTCCACCGTCTTTTTCTCTTGTGCGAGCATATCTTCAATACGCTGTTTTTCCTTTAAAAGCGCTGCCTCATCTGTATACAGGCTAAGCTTATCCCCGGTAAAAAGAATACCGTCATCAAAAGCGGCGCCCTCGCCGTCTTTGACAACCTGCATATTCACAATGGGTACCGTAAAATCCGCAAAATATTTTTGTAAAAAGTCTGAATTTTTTAAAAGGCTTCCAAAACCGTCCTTCACAATAACGGCATAAGGAAGAAACGGCAGGCGGCAAAGCACCTGCGCCCGCTCAGAAATTTCTGCATTTTTAAGGTAATCACCGCCGCTGATACATTGCACATGGTATGTCCGCCTTAAATCATCAATGACTTCCATAACTTCTTTCGCAGTGACCGAAGGATTATTTTCATTAAGCTGCGCCGCGTAAGCCGCAAACGATGCCTGACGTTTGCTGTGGACATAAATATCTTCCGCCGCTTTTTTATAACGCTCTGTAATGGCTGTTTTCAAATTTTCACTGCCTGAAACGCCGTAAACGGCCGAAAGGCGTTCCGCATCTTTTTTCTGACTTTCATAGCATCTGAAAAATTCTTCAAGCTGAAGTTTTTTAGCCCCGGCAATTTTTTCATCAGCCTCTGTTTCACTTAAGCTTTTCTTATAAGCTTCAAGCTTCTTTTTAGCCTCATTTTCGGAAGCCTCGGCAGCCTCAAGCTTTTTGTGTGCTGCCGAGGACGCGGCCTCATAGCCTTTTAATTCCTCGTCAGTACCTTCCGCCAAAAGCACCTGAAGCTCGCCTCTTAAATCAGCCAGTGACTTTTGAAGCGCCTTTTTTTTGTGGGCTGCGCCGTCAATATCAAAATCAAGCACGGCCGTCTGACGATCTATTTCGTGAACAGCCCGCGCTGCCTCGTCTGCTTTTTTCTTTTTTTCCGAAAATTCCGCTTCAAGTCCTGACAACTTTTTTGAAAACAACTGCTGCCCTGCCTGAATAAGCCCTTTCGCCTCACCGGCAAGCTGGCGCATTTCTTCCGTCACATGACTGTAATTTTTTGTACTGCCCTCAAGTGCCTCTTTAATAATGAGAATTTCCTTTTCATTCTCCTTATAATCTATATAATCATTGATGCTCTGCGCCTTTGAAAGCTCGTAGAGCTTCGCCGAATACGCCGTCTCAAGACGTTTAATATTCGCATCATCCTCGGCGCCGTCATTTTCCATCGTTTTTAAAAGTGCCCTGTTTTTCTGAACCTTTGCCGTATCAAGCCGCCTCTGTGTTTCTAAAAGCCGCTTATTTAAAAGCTCACCTTCTTTTTTAGACAAATCAAAGGCATTTTGCTTTGAATGTATGGCAAGCTGCATCGTATTTAATACTTTGACAAGTTCTTTTTTATATGTATCTTCCTCGTCATAAAGCGCGCCAAGACTTTCGATCCTGCCGCCGAAGATACGAAGCGCCTCAATCTGACCGTCATAATCACCGAGCGTCTCTTTCTTTTTAGACAACTCTAAAAGCTTATCTTTAATCCCAAGCAGCGTTTCTGCCATATCACTGTCATCACCGCCGGCCTTATGAATAAAGGCTTTTTGTATGACCTCCTCAATCAGTAAATCTTCAATCACCCGGCGCGTCGTCCTGTAATTGGATTCAAAATAAGTACGCACATGGCCTTCCGTTTTATTAATCCCCCGGATAATTTCCCACTGGCTTTCATAAAGACCATAGCGGCTTATAAACCGCTGATATTCACCTTTTCTGTCAAAAATCGAAATCTTAAGCTGATAATCGCTGTGGGCTAACTCCTTAAGATAACTTCGAAGCCCGGTATAGGTCATATGCTCATTGCCCGATGACAGCGGCAGATTAATAATATCGTTATCATTGTAGCCTCTGTAAAAAATCACATAATTAAAATAATCAATGGCCGCACTCGTTCCACGGCTGCTCTCCTTGCTGTCGTCTTCCTTCGCCTTGCGCGCACAAAAACCGGTCAGCATATATTTGTAGCCATCCTCGATGTCCGGCGCATCAAGTTTCCATTCGACAAGGGAATGAATCGATGTACTGCCGTCGCCTGTTCTGAAAAGCTTTTCCACCGGCTGTTTCTCATCAAGTGTGCAATTTGGAATAAGATTTTGAAAAAGCAAAAGCATCAGCACACTTTTTCCGCCGCCATTTGCCAAATCATAAAGGGCATTTTTTCCGTCAAAGCGCATGGAAAAATCATCATAAAACTGTGTGCCGAAATTGTATTTTACATTATTGACACGAATTCTGTTAATATGCGGCATGTGTATCGCCTCCCTCATTTAAAATCTCATAAAGACGTCCCCGCGCCTCATCATAGTAATTCTGCACAAGCGCTCTGAAACGGTCAAGGGCATAATATTTCCCGCCGCTCTCAAAGAAAAGCTGCTGCTCCTGCAAAAAATTAAAAACAAGCTTAATCATACCAAGCTTGGAACCGCGGGCAGCCTTGAGACTTGCACCATCATCGCCGCCGGCTGTTTCAGGAAGCTCACTCCAAAGCACCGCAATCGTTTTAAAGCTCTCATTTTCTGTATCTGACATAACTTCCAAAAGCGCTTCCCCGGACACCGCATGCAGTCCGTCCGTCACAGCCGCAATAAGCTCGTCGGCGCGCACATATTCCCGTACCGAAATGTCTGACGATGATTTGTAAAATAAAAGCATTGCTGTATAAATAATATAATAGGCCAGAAAAAGCTCCTTGTTCACTCTCAGACCAATCGCCTTTTTTAAATCTTCATTTGAAAAGCCGAAGGCTCTGTTATCCGGTCCCGCCGTCACATACAGCGCCTGCTTATATTCATAAAGCTTTAAATTAGACTTTTTTAAAAGCATATGTACAAGGTCATAAACACCTGCAATTCCCTCATAAGCCTCATACAAATCGACATTGACTGCGGCACTTATTTCCTCGCCCGTAATAAGCTTTGTATAAATTTCCACAGCTTTTTCTAAATTTCTGTTTTCCATCATCCGTCCGTCCTTTCAAATACAATTTCTGTCATATCAAACGTATTTGGCAGTTCTATTTTTATATCCGCCCTGTAAGAAAGCGAAAATTTTAAATTTCTAAACGGCTGTCCGTTTTCCGTTTTTAAAAATTGTGCCATAATCCCCTCAAGGAAAGTGTCCTGAACGGTATCAACCGTACTTAAATCGTAAGCCGCCTTTTGGCTTAAATGTGTCAGAAAAGCATAATAATCGCCGTTAAAATAGATTTCACTGCCGAATTTCATTTCGTAAAGATGGTTCAGATAACTTAATGCAACGCGCCCTTTGTCCGAAATCTGCTCAAAAAGCACTTTTAGAAAATAGTCAAAATTATGCTGTATACGCGCCTCGGCCGCCTCGTCATCATAGACATAAGCCATTTCCCTGCCGCCATCATCAACCTCTGTCGCGACATTTTCCTCCGGCTTATAAGAAAGCAGATCATCCAGCTGACCTGTATAAAATGTTTTTTTCAGATTCATTAAAAATAAGGGTTTTACAAAATCTTCAAGTGCCGCCACACGATCGGCGGCGATCATTTTTTCCATATAGTCCTCAAAATCAACCGACGCCCGAAAACGGCTGTGCTTTGCCCGCACAATCATTTCATCGGCCCGCATCTGAAGCGCCGTACACATGCCGAGCAAATCGCTGTGCTTTTTCATTGCTGCCTTTAAGGCGGCGTCAAGCTCATAGACATCCTTTGCCGTCTGGGCTGTGCGCGTCATTGCCATAGCCTTATCCACAAGCACCCTGTTTTGGGCAAAAAGCTTTTCTTCTTCCTCAAACCACGCAAGGCCGTGCGCCATAAAATCCGAAAGTGCCCGGACACCTTCAAAAACATTGTGCCCCAAAAGTCTTATAATGCCGTCCTTTTTAGCTTCAAGGCGCATGACCTCATGACTGATGCGGGATAAAACTTCAAGACCGCCCTTGAAATTTCGCGATGCCACCATTTTGGAAAGAAGAATATTTTCAATGGAAATACGGCTTTCCTCCTGTACCTCCTTCGTATCAAGATAAAACGCAATCGCTTCCTCTGTCAGCGCATAGGTGATCTGACCGTCTCTATAGCTGCTCTCAATAAATTTAAGGCGGAACACCTGCTTTTTCTTATCCCGCGGGTTAAACCATGAAAAAACAAAAGGACGGCCGTCATTGCATATTTTATCGAAAATATATCCGGCAAGCTCTCCCTGATTGTCTGCCGAAACATCAAAGTCCGCATCAAGCAGCGTTTTTATAAAGCCGCACGCCATCTCCCCTGTGACAGCCCGCTGATTAAACTGATTTTGCTCAATAAAATACCGAAGCAGCGCCATTGTAATATAAGGCATATCCACATCCGCATAAGCACCGTCTTTATAGGCTGAAAGTCCGCTTTCCCAAAGCTTAAAAAACGGATAATACTTACTCAGGTTTTTCATGCGCTCGCCGTGGCTTCCGACAATATCCTCCGTCATTTTCTGATTTTCTGACATAATCTACCTCCGAAAAACTACATATCCAGCTTCATATCGCCGTTTCGTATATAGCCCATTTTCCGCATACCTTCCGAAATACCGAATGTAATGACTGCCGGAAGGACAAACTGGAACACAATAATTTTAATAACAACCGAAACTGCCGGCTCTGTGGCAATCATCGTCTGATACGTCATAATCTGTCCGACAAGACCTGCTGAACCCATGCCTGATCCGGTTGCATTATTTGTCATATTAAAAAATCCGCTGATGGCAATTGGTCCCAAAATCGCCGATGAGAGAATCGGCGGAATCCATATGAGCGGACGGCGGACAATGTTAGGCACCTGTAACATTGATGTGCCAAGGCCCTGTGCCAAAAGACCGCCAATACCATTTTCTCTGTAACTTGCCACGGCAAAGCCGACCATCTGACAACAGCAGCCAATCGTTGCCGCACCGGCCGCAGGCCCCGAAAGTCCGAGAATAATCCCAAGTGCCGCCGAGCTTATCGGCAGCGTCAGCACCATGCCCATCACGACCGAGACAACAATGCCCATCAGTACCGGCTGCTGCATTGTCCCCCAGTTCACAAGGCCTCCGAGCCAGCCCATAAACTCTGAAATCGGAGGGCCCGCCAAAATTCCGACAGCACCGCCGCAAAGAATCGTCACTGCCGGCGTAATAAGTAAATCAAGCTTTGTCTTTCCGGCCACAAGCCGTCCAAGCTCAATGCCGACATAAGCTGCAATAAAAGCGCCCAGCGGCTCGCCCGGTCCCGAAAGTACCATGGCCCCATCCGCAAAAAGTGTTCCCACCGCCATATTTCCGGCATAAGCGCCAATCATTCCGGCTGTCGCCGCCGAAAGCACGACATAGGCCGATTCCTTAAACTTATAGGCCACACCGACACCGATGCCTGCACCCGTAAGCTTCTGCGCCACAAGTCCGATGGCCGACAGCCATCCGCCGATATCGCCGCCGATTAAATCGCCGGCCTGCTTAATAATTGTTCCGATAATTAATGTGGAAAAAAGTCCGAGTGCCATGCCGGTCAGCCCATCCACAAATATTCTTGTCAGTAGTTTCTTAATTGCTTTCACAAAATCTCCCTCTCTTTATTATTCACTGATATAACTTTCAAATCCGCCGGTCATTGTCTCACGGCCGTCGGGCTCAATCCAGAGGACAGCCGCCCCAAACGCATCTGCAAGCGCCGTGCCTTCCTCGATATCCATATTAAAAAGTGCCGTTGAAAGTGCATCACCAATACCTGAATCATCGCAAATGACCGATACCGACGTATACATATCCGACGGCATCAGCGTCTCCTTCCCGATAATATGATGATAACGTTTACCATCCACCGTATAATAGCGCTGATAGCTGCCGCTTGTCACAAGCGCCTTATCCGAAATATCAATCGTATGAATATAAAAATCATCACTTTCAAGGGACGGATTTTGAAGTCCGAGCCGCCATTTTGTATGATCGCCTTTTTCCCCGATTGCTTCAATATTGCCGCCCACATCAATGAGCGCACTTGTGACGCCCCTGTCTTTAAGTGACGCCGCGATTTTTTCAACCGCATAGCCCTTTGCAATAGCGCCGACATCAAGCTGCAGCTTCTCATCCTTCAGGTAAACCGTCCGATTTTCTTCGTCAATAATAACATCATCAAAAGATGTATGCTCCGCCGCAGACTTCAGTGCATCCATCGGCGGCAGCTTTGCCGTATCGGGATTTTCCATACCGTCCTCCCTGTAATCGTGCCATATCGAAAGAACGCTTCCAAAAGCGGCATTAACTTCGCCATCGGTTTTTTCATACATTTCACGGCAGAACTTTAACAGCTCTATAATCTCCTCATCAACCTTCACCGGCGCCTTTCCTGCATGATCATTAACCGTCTTTAAATTATGAATGCCTTCAAAATCGTCATAAATATTAAAAAGCTGATGATATCTTGTCAGCTCATTTTCAAAATACTGTGCCGTCTCCTCAAATTCTTCTTCACTATCCGCATAAACTGTCAGCGAAGAAATCGTCTCAAAAAGTGAATAAAATTCTTTTTTATATGCTTTTTGCCCGCAGCCTGTCACGCCTAATAAAACCAGCACACAGGTCAAAAAAAGCAATAATCTTTTTAAAGCTTTCACAAAGCAGCCTCCATTATTCCTTCTAAAATCAGACATAGGCCGGTATTGCCACACAGCAAACACCGGCCTTTCATTCCCAACCGGACAGCCCTCTGACGGTTGCCGGTTTCCTTATTAACTTGCAGTTGACTTGTCTGTCTGAATCATTACTTTATTGACTTAAATGCTTCCTTCACATAGTCAATATCTTCTTTATATGTAATACCGTACCACTTGTCATTTGTCTCCTCAAGCTTTACCTGAGCCTTGCCGGACTTAATCAGACCGTCAATAATGATTGGCAGCAAATACTCGCTTTTTGTATCGTCCTCTGAAAGATTTCCCAAAAACTTGGCAAAACCATTTTCCAGCACTGACATAAACTCTGTCGGCAGCGCCCACATATTCATGGACACATGGCTTGCCGTATCAAGCACTCTGTCTTCCCGGCCTTCCTCGCGGACAACAGCTCCGTTTTCTGTCTTTTCAATGCCTTTTGTCTCGATTACATCTGTCAGATAACCGCGTGCATCCACATCACATATGCCGCGTGTCACCGCGCCGTTTTCACTTAATGTATTGCCGAGAATAAAACCTGCCATACCAAGGTTCAGCTTGCCGTCAATATAAGCCGGCTCACTCATAAGAAAATTGTGAAGCTTCACGAAAGCTTCGC
>SAMEA3387468__coassemble_2391_pt1 | contig 17368 bp, 16 predicted proteins | sample SAMEA3387468__metabat2_low_PE_040 | metagenome-assembled genome bin SAMEA3387468 (sample SAMEA3387468) | Felis catus | biome: Faeces | place: United Kingdom | collected 2012 | reverse complement strand
CACTTTGATATCATCGCCAACCTTTAAGAACTTCTTAGGGTTCTCAACACGGCCCCATGACATCTCTGAAATATGGAGAAGACCGTCTGCGCCGCCAAGATCTACGAATGCACCGAAATCTGTCACATTCTTAACCTTACCTTCAACAACCATACCTGCTGAAATTCTGTCAAAAAGCTCTTTCTGCTTCTGAGCCTTCTCAGCAACTAATAACTGCTTTCTGTCACCGATAATTCTTCTCTTTCTAGGGTTGAATTCTGTGATGACAAAAGAGATTTCCTGATCTGCATACTTTCCAAGATTCTTCTCATAAGTATCAGATACAAGGCTTGCAGGAATAAATACTCTTGCTTCATCAACAACAACAGATAAACCGCCGTCTAAAACATTGGCAACCTTTGCTGTTAAAACTTCCTTGTTCTCGAAAGCTTCTTCAAGGCGCTTATTGCCTTTTTCTGCAAGAAGGCGCTTATATGTCAGTAATACCTGACCTTCGCCGTCATTCACCTTTAAAACTTTGGCCTGCATTGTGTCACCAACGTTGATTACTGTTCTAAGGTCAAGATTTGGTGTGTTTGAATATTCATTTCTTGAAATGATTCCGTCTGCCTTATAGCCTATATTTAAGATGATCTCATCTTCTTTAACATCGATAACGGTGCCTTCAACGACTTCTCCTGTTCTTATTGTTTTTAATGATGCCTCCAATAATTGTTCAAAACTCATTTCTGACATGCTTTATGAACCTCCTCGATAATATTATTTGGGGTGGACGCCCCTGCTGTAATACCTACATTATCTACAGATTCCAATTTAGAGAAATCTAAGTCACCAAGTGCCTGTATATAGTAAGTATTCTCACATTCTTCTTTACTTATTTCATAAAGTTTTTGTGTGTTTGAGCTGTTTTGCCCGCCAATGACAATCATCGCATCTGCAAAACCCGCGATACGTCTTGCCTCCGACTGTCTTTCCTCGGTTGCATTACATATCGTATTTAAACATAATATATCATAACCTTTTTTTGAAAGAATTTCAACTAATTCTTGAAATTTCTTGTAATTAAATGTCGTCTGAGACACAATGCAGAGCTTTTCGGTATGTTTTGGCACGAATTTTTCGGCCTCATCCCTGTTTTCAATCACAGTTGGCGTCATCTGACACCATCCGCATATAGCCTGAACCTCAGGATGCTTTGCATCGCCGATAATGATAATCTCTCTGCCCTCGCGTCCTTTTTCTTCCACAATATGGTGAATCTTCTTAACAAAGGGGCAGGTTGCATCAATAATGTTCACACCTTTTTCAGCAATAGCTTCATATGTCGCCCTCGACACGCCATGTGAGCGCAAAACAACGGTCACATCGGCGCCGGCCGGAATATCATCGACCGATTCCACCGCGAATACACCCTTTGACGCCAAATCACCGACAACAGCTTCATTGTGGATAATCGGCCCGTATGTATAAACGCGCCCGCAGCCGGCTGCCTTATATGCCATATCAACCGCTCTTTTAACACCCGGACAAAAGCCCGCCGTTTTTGCAAGCGTTACCTTCATGGCTGTACCCTCTTTTTATAAAGCGCTTCAATCGCCGCAACAACCTCATCAATTGTCATATATGACGTATCAAGAAGCACGGCGTCATCTGCTTTTTTAAGCGGTGAAACAGCTCTGTTTTTATCCCGCTCGTCTCTCTCATTAATATCTCTTTCAATTTCCTCAACTGTACACTCAATACCTCTTGCCTGCTGCTCTAAATAGCGGCGCTTTGCGCGCACAGCGCTTGATGCCGTCATATAAACCTTTAACTGGGCATCCGGCAGAATCGTCGTTCCGATATCACGGCCATCCATTAGAACATCATACTTTGCCGCCATATCCCGCTGAAGCTCTAACAGCTTTTCTCTGACAGAAGCAAACGCCGATGTTTTTGATGTCATCGCCGAAACTTCCTCCGTGCGGATGTAATCTGACACATTTTCGCCATTAAGAAAAACAAGCTGGGCGCCGTCTTCATAGGCAAGGGACACTGAAATTTCCGGCAGAACAGCCTGAATCTGTGCCTCATCACTTCCATCGATACCGTGGCGTATAAAATAAAGTGCCAGCGAACGGTACATAGCTCCCGTATCAACGTAAATAAAACCGAGGCGGGCTGCCACACTTTTTGCAATCGTGCTTTTCCCCGCGCCAGCAGGCCCGTCAATCGCAATATTAAAACTCATCTTCATTCTCCTTTATTGTTTCTATGCCAAGTCCCGCAAGATAACCTGTGGACCATGCTATCTGTAAATTAAAGCCGCCGGTTAATGCATCAAGGTCAAGCACCTCGCCGGCAAAAAAAAGTCCCCGCTTAAGCTTTGAAGCCATTGTAGACGGATTCACTTCACGGACAGAAACACCGCCCCTTGTAATAACTGCTTCATTATAGCCGCGAAGTCCTGCAATTTCCATTGTAAGCCCTTTTAAGAGGCTGACAAGCCGCGCCCTCTCCTGCTTTGTCACTTCATTCACCTGCTTATAGGCGTCAATTTCTGAAAGCGCCACAATGACCGGAATCATTTTATTCGGAAGCAGATCTGATAAGGAATTTCTGAATTGTTTATTTGCATATTTTTCAAAATCCTTTAAAATACGGGCATCCAGCTGTTCTGCATGAAGCGCCGGTTTTAAATCAATCACAACCGTTAAAGGCTTCTTGCCGATAAACTTTCCGCACCGGGCGCTGGCGCTTAATACGAGCGGCCCGCTGATACCGAAATGGGTAAAAAGCATCTCGCCGAAATCTTCAAAAAGCACTTTTTTACCATTTTTCACCTGCAGACGCACATTTTTAAGAGAAAGTCCCTGCAGATCTTTGCACCATGCTTCTTTAATATTCAGCGGTACAAGCGAAGGCATTGTTTCCGTCACCTTATGCCCCGCCGAAGCTGCCAGCCGGTAGCCGTCGCCGGTAGAACCTGTCGATGTATAAGACAGACCGCCTGTTGCAATAACGACCGCATCTGAAGATAACTTTTTTCCATCTTCCGTCTCAACGCCGCAGACAGCTTTACCGTCCTCCGAAAACATCAGACTTTTGACACTTGTTTCATAAAGCACTTTGACACCGCGGCGCGCCATCGCCTCTCTTAATGTTTTAATGACATCAGAGGACTTGTCCGATGCCGGAAATACACGGTTTCCCCGCTCAACCTTAAGGGAAAGCCCTTCTTTTTCCAGAAAAGCCATCATATCCTGACTCGTAAAGCCATAAAATGCACTGTATAAAAACTTCGGGTTGGACACAACGCTTGCAAGCAAATCTTCCGGAGGGCAATCATTTGTCACATTGCAGCGTCCTTTTCCCGTAATATAAATTTTCTTTCCCGGCCGGTCATTCTTCTCAAGCACAACAACACTATGACCGGCATCTGCCGCTGTCACTGCCGCCATCATTCCCGCCGCACCGGCGCCGATTACAATTACTTTACTCATCTTCTTCTCCATCCGTATAAACACTAAATTCTTCCCATATATTCTCAAGCGTCTCCATTGTTTTTACAACCTGCTCGCGTTTTTTTATACTGAGCGCTGCAATCAGGGCATTAATCACACTTAAAGGCGCTGCCAGAGAATCAGCGATAGACACCATGTCGCTGATGGCAATAAGCGTCGTATCTGCATATCTGGCGATTGGCGCCACTTTACTGTCTGTCACGGCAATGACCTTTGCGCCGCGGCGTTTGGCAAATCCAATGACTTTGACCGTATCAATCGAATATCTCGGAAAGCTTATGCCGATGACAACATCCTTTTCGCTGATTCTGTGAATATCTTCAAAAGACTCCGAAAGGCTGTTTGAAACAACAAGACGGACATCATCAAAAATGTAATTCAGATAGTAGGCAAGAAATCTTGAAAGTCCTTCACTGCTGCGTCCCGCAATAATATAAATATGCTCAGCCGCAGCAATCTGCTCAACAGCCGCATTAAACTGTGTCTCATCAATTTCCTCTGCTGTCCGCTTAATATTTTCACAGTCTGACTGAAGCACTGCCTTTAATATCTCTTTTTCATCGACTCTGCCGGCTGTCAGCGTAATACGCTGAATGGAATTGAGCTTATTTTTCACAATTTCCTCTAAGGCATCCTGAAACTGCGGATAGCCCTTATAGCCGAGTTCTGTAGCAAAACGGACAACCGTTGACTCACTGACGCCGACAATATGGCCAAGCCTTGCTGCTGTTAGATTCACTGCCTTATCATAATTTTCACATATATAATTTGCAATTCTTTTCTGCCCCTTACTGAAGGATTTGTAGCTGTCTTCGATCTGCTTTAACAAATCCGATGACATCTGAGCACTGTTCGCATCATTTTTCATAAAAACTTCTTCCCTCTTTTAAAAAATTTATGTTTCATTATAACACAAATTTTTACAGAATAAAAGAGGGTTCGCATCCGAACCCTCCCATATAATCTCTATTAAGCTTCCATCTCTTTGATATCGTCAGGAATAATAAGCTTAGCGCCTGTAGCTTCCTGAATCTGCTCAAGTGTAAACTCTGGGTTGTACTCTGAAAGCACAAGGCCTTCGTCTGTAACCTTCATAACACCCATCTCTGTGATGATCAAATCAACGATATGTCCGCCATGTGTTCCCTTTGCTGTTAAAGGAAGTGTACACTCCTCAAGGATTTTGTGTTTGCCCTTGTTTGTATGCTCCATAGCAACGATAACTTCTTTAGCGCCGCAGCAAAGATCCATAGCGCCGCCCATACCTGCAACCATCTTTCCAGGAATCTTGTAGTTTGCGATATTACCTTTAGCATCAACCTGCATTGCACCAAGGATTGTCGCATCAACATGACCGCCTCTGATTAAAGAAAATGAAAATGAGCTGTCAAAGAAAGCTGCACCTTCAACAACTGTTACAGGCATACCGCCTGCATTGACAAGATGCATATCTTCTTTGCCCGGTTCAGGATTTCCGCCAAGACCTACAAAACCGTTCTCTGACTGAAGTGTAATATCTACGCCCTCAGGAAGGTAATTCGGAACAAGTGTCGGTAAACCGATACCGAGGTTAACTACATAGCCGTCCTTTAACTCTTTTGCAACACGCTTTGCAATAAACTCTTTAACGTTTTCCATCATTCCTTACCTCCGTCTACAAAATAATTTACTAAAACACCCGGTGTTTCAACATGCTCAGGATCAAGAACATCAACAACCTCATCTGCTTCAGCGATAACTAAATCTGCTGCTGTAGCCATCACAGGGTTGAAGTTTCTCATAGAGCCTTCGTATACAGCGTTGCCGTACTTGTCAACTTTATGTACGCCGAGGAAAGCGATGTCTGCGCGAAGCGGCATCTCAAGAATATAGTCTTTGCCGTCGATTTCTCTGACTTCTTTACCTTCTGCAACTTCTGTACCTACACCTGTACGTGTATAGAAACCGCCAAGGCCTGCGCCGCCGCATCTGATTCTCTCTGCCAGTGTACCCTGTGGCACAAGGTCAACTTCAAGTGTACCTGCGTTCATAGCAGCACCGACTTCTCTGACAATACCGATATGGGAAGCAATAAACTTCTTAACCTGTCCTGTAATAAATAACTGGGAAATACCATAGAAGTCCTGATTGCCGTCAGCGTCAACAAATATTTTACCAGGATCGTTGCAGATTAATGTTAAATCCTTAGCGCCTGATTTCACAATCTCCTTAACGATATGATGCGCAGTACCGCAGCCTACAAAGCCTCCGAACATGATTGTCATGCCGTCTTTGACATAAGATGCAGCCTGTGCGGCTGTAATCTGTTTAGATTTCATGATTAACCTCTCCTTTTGTTTTATTCTTTTTATATTGTAGTACAAAAGTGAAAAGATATCAAGTATTTGTCAAAAAATACTTGATATCTTTCTATTAAACTGTCAATATAACTAAATTATGCTCTCTTAACGATTAATGCCTGTCCCTGTCCGCCGCCGATACATAATGTAGCAAGACCTGTCTTTGCATCTCTCTTTTCCATCTCGTAAAGTAATGTTACGAGAATTCTCGCACCTGAAGCACCTACAGGATGTCCTAATGCGATAGCACCGCCGTTAACATTTGTCTTTTCCGGATCAAGACCAAGATCCTGAACAACTGCTAATGACTGAGCTGCGAAAGCTTCATTTGCTTCTACAAGGTCAATGTCAGCAATTTCCATACCTGCTTTTGCAAGTGCTTTCTTTGTTGCAGGAATCGGACCAAGTCCCATAACCTCAGGTGCAACACCTGCTGTAGCATAAGAAACGATTGTTGCTAAAGGCTTGATACCTAATTCTTCTGCTTTTTCTTTAGACATTACAACAAATGCTGCTGCACCGTCATTGATACCTGAAGCGTTTGCAGCTGTTACTGTACCGTCTTTTTTGAATGCCGGACGAAGTTTTGCAACTTTTTCCATTGTTGTTCCGAATTTAGGGAACTCATCTGTATCAAATACAAGCGGATCGCCTTTTCTCTGTGGAACTAATACCGGAACGATTTCTTCTTTGAACTTACCTGATTTAACGGCTGCCTCTGCTCTGTTCTGGCTTCTTACAGCGAACTCATCCTGCATCTCTCTTGTAAACCCGTACTGTTCAGCAACGTTTTCTGCTGTAATACCCATATGGTAATTGTTGAAAGCATCTGTTAAACCATCATTGACTGTAACGTCAATCATCTGTGTGTTGCCCATTCTTGCACCCCAGCGTGTTGCAGGCACTGCATATGGTGCAGCACTCATGTTTTCTGTACCGCCGCATACAACGATTTCAGACTCACCGGCGATAATCTGGTTTGCTGCTAATGCAACTGCCTTTAAACCTGAACCGCAAACGATGTTGATTGTCATTGCTGTTGTCTCGATTGGAAGACCTGCTTTAATGGAAACCTGACGTGCAACGTTCTGTCCAAGTCCTGCCTGTAAAACGTCACCGAAAATAACTTCATCAACCTGCTCAGGTGCTACGCCGGCTCTTTTTACAGCTTCTTTAACAACAGTTGCACCAAGGTCAACTGCAGGTACACTCTTTAATGTACCGCCAAAGCTTCCGATTGCTGTTCTGCATGCGCTTGCAATTACGATTTCTTTCATCTTGTACACTCTCCTTATTTTTCATGTGCTTATTGCATGTTGTTCCAATATTATACCATATCCGTTTAAAATCGGCAATAAAGGTCTGTTTGAAACATTGACATTTTTTTAACAGTGTTTATTATAGCACTTTCCGAATAAAATGCAAGTATTTTTTAAAAAATTTTATTTTGCTCGCAATTTTATGCATATTCACTGAAGGCCAAAAAGAAAAAAGACAAAGCTTTTATTTTGCTTTGTCTTTTTTATAACATTTTATTTCTTATAATTTTCAGAAGTTTCTAAAAACTTTTGTCTTAATATATATTGATTGTTTAAATTCCTGACGCCGTACACTCTTTGTCCGATAAATTTTTCAAGCTTTACCATGTACTCCTCAGACGTAATGCTGCCCTCGGCAACATAAGTCAGCCCCTTTTCCCAGCTTGCCGTAAGCTCAGGATTTAAAAGCGACTTAATCGAACAATCTACAACATCATAAACATTTTCACCGAGCTGTGTCGGTGTAATGACCTGCGTCTTTTTATTGAGCGCCAGATATTTAATAGTCACAAGTTTCTTTAAAATTTCAGCCCGCGTTGCACTCGTACCGATGCCGCTGCCTTTAATCTGTGCACGAAGCTCCTCGTCTTCAATAAGCTGTCCTGCATTTTCCATAGCAAGAATCATCGAGCCGGAATTATAGCGTTTCGGCGGCGATGTCTCACCTTCCTTAACGTTCATTGCACAAACTGACAGCCGGACGCCTTTTTTTAACTCCCCGGCAATCTGTGCAAAATCCGGCGGCGTCTGAGAGCTATCACTCTGATTTTCTTCTTCCGCCGCCTTCTGCTTTGAAAAAGAATACTTCAATATTTTGAGATAACCTTCTTTAAGAAGCCCCTTATAGTTCGTAAAGAACGATTCCCTGCCTGTTCTTGACACAATGCTTATTTTCTGATATTCGGCTGCCGGATAAAAAATACATAAAAACCGTCGGACAATCACTTCATAAACGTGTGAAAGCCGCGGATTCAGGCTGTTTAGCGCCGAAAGCCCCTGCCCTGTCGGAATAATCGCATAGTGGTCTGTAATCTGCTTATCATTGACATAACGGGATAAAGCAAGATTTTTATAACCGCCTTTTTCTATAATAAGCGCCGCATACTCACCGCCGTGCGGATAATTGCGAAGTCCCGACAGATTTTTATAAATTTCTTTTGCAACTGCCGTCGAAAGCACTCGCGCATCCGTTCTCGGATAAGTGACAAGCTTCTTCTCATACAGCTCCTGAACCGCCTTCAGCGTTTCATCAGGACTCATCTTAAACAGCTTTGCACACTCATTCTGAAGCTCGGCAAGATTATATAAAAGCGGCGGATTTTTCTTTTCTTTTTTCTTTTCTGTCTTCTCAACATCCGCAAAAACCGGCGGCTGCCCTGTAAGTATCTGAATCAGACTCTCGGCATCCTCGCGCCGCTTAAAACCATTTTCCTTATACAAAAGAGGACTGTTCAAATAATCCGAGCCCTCTGCCGCGCGCCACTCGCCTTCAAACTCAAAGCCTTTATAATCAAGCTTTGCAATTACTCTGTAATATGGTGTTTTTACAAAACAGCGTATTTCTCTTTCCCGGCGCACAACCATGCCGAGAACACACGTCATCACACGGCCGACCGAAAGCACCGTATATTTCGTATGCATAAAATTTGATATTGTCTGCCCGTATTTCAGCGTAAGAAGACGTGAAAAATTAATGCCCATCAGGTAATCTTCTTTTGCTCTCAAATAAGCCGACGCCGAAAGATTATCATATGCCGACCAGTCTTTTGCCTCGCGCACGCCCCTTAAAATCTCCTCCTCAGTCTGGGAATCAATCCACACGCGCTTTCTTACCTTATCCTTAACACCGGCCATCTCATCCACAAGGCGGTAAATATACTCACCCTCACGCCCGGAGTCGGTGCATATGTAAATCGTATCAATATCTTTTCTATTAAGAAGGCCTGCAACAATTTTAAACTGCTTTTTCACATCGGGAATAACTTCGTATTTAAACGTCTCCGGCATAAACGGCAATGTATCAAGACGCCACTTTTTCAGCGCCGAATCATAGCTTTCCGGATAACTCATCGTCACAAGATGACCGACGCACCATGTCACAACCCCGTCTGCCGATTCAAGATAGCCGTCTGCACTGCGCCCCGTAATTTTGAGCACCCGTGCAAACTCTCTTGCCACACTCGGTTTTTCTGCAATATATAATGACTTTCCCATAGTGCCTCCTAAATCACTGCTGTAAATACGGTGCCCTCGCCCTCCGTACTTGCCACACTTATATCGCCGTCATGATATTCAACGATATGTTTGACAATTGCAAGACCAAGCCCCGTGCCGCCAATCTGCTTTGAATGACTTTTATCAGCTCTGAAAAACCGCTCAAATACCCGCTCATAATACTTTTCCGGAATACCAATGCCGGTGTCTGCCACCTCAATACGTCCCCGGCCATCAACCCGGCCGATAGTCACAGTCACAAAACCGCCGGGCTTATTATACTTAATAGCATTTTCACACAAATTATAAATGAGTTCCTCCATCATCTGGCTGATTGCCTTCACATGGACATGGCTGCCTTTCACAGTTACTGTCACTTTATTTTTCTTTGCAAGAGCATCCAGACGGTCGGTGACAGATCTGGCTGTTTCAAATAAATCCACCTGCTCCTTTTCAATATCAATGCGGCGCTCGTCAAGCTTTGACAGCTTAATAATATCATTAATCAGGCAAATCATATGATTGGCCTCTTTATAAATCTTCTCTGAAAACTCAGGAATATCCTGCGGCGGCACAAGGCCGTTTTTTAAAAGCTCCGCATAACCGGAAATAGATGTCAGTGGCGTCTTCAACTCATGCGACACATTTGAAGAAAATTCCTGCCGCAATTTTTCATTTTTCTGACGCAGCTTTTTCTGACGGACAATCCGTGTCATCATCGGCTGGATTTCCTCATAAACGCATCCTTTTTCAGGATGACTGAGATCAATTTTTTGAATCGGCCGCACAATCTTTTTCGTCATTTTTCCGGCTGAAACCATCGCTGCACCGGCACATACAAAAAGCCACAAAACAAGCATAACAATATAGCTGACCGCGGGCGCACTATGTCTGTAAAGCACAAAAGCCGTTCCCGAAGCCAAAATGGCATAAATAACAAGCAGCGTGCATGAAAGCAGCATCATTTCCATATATATTTTTTTACGCAATTAAATCATCTCCATTTTATAACCGACACCACGGACGGTCTGAATTTTTTTACCGCTATCGCCGAGTTTTTGACGAAGCGATCCAATATGAACATCAACTGTCCGGCTCTCACCCTCAAAATCTGTATTCCAGACAGCCTCCAAAAGCCGTTCACGGCTTAAAACAATACCGCTGTTTCTCATAAGATAATCTAAAAGTTCAAATTCCTTATATGTCAGCTCCACCGGCGTATCGCCGACTGTCACAACATGGCGTTCCCTGTCAAGATGAATATCATCCATATCCATACTTTGATGAACCTCTGTTTTTTTACCGCTGCGGCGAAGCACCGCCCGTACTCTTGACACAAGCTCCATCACGCCAAAAGGCTTTGTCACATAATCATCCGCCCCCATATCAAGACCGATCACCTTATCATACTCGGCAGATTTTGCCGTCAGCATAATGACCGGAATATGACTTAAGCGCTCTGTCTTTTTTAATTTTTTGAGCACCGTAACTCCGTCCTCATCCGGCAGCATAATATCAAGAAGAATCAGTGCCGGCGTAATCTTTTTGACTTCTTTATAAAAATGTGCGGCATCTTCAAAGCCGACCGCCTCAAAGCCTGATGTTCTCAGCGCATAAATCACCAGCTCCCTTATATTTTTATCATCTTCTACATAATAAATCATTTGTTTCATAAACAGCCTCCTGTGTTTGTATGAAAAGTGCTCCGCTTCCTTCGCAATACGTTTATATGCCCGGACTAACGCCTTACGGCAATAAAAACGCGCCAACTGTGACTATCTTACCACAAGTCGGCGCATTTGAAAAATGTTTTATTTTTTTAATTCATGTTTAACATAACCTGCTATATTATCAGCGTGGTCTGAAATTCTCTCAAGATTGCTCAAAACATCCAAAAAGACAACGCCGCTTGCCGGCTGACACCGGTGCTCTGTCAGTCTTTGAATATGCTTTTCCCTAAGCTCACTTTCAATATAATCGACAAGGTCTTCATATTCCTTTTCCTTCTCGACAAATTCCATACTCATCTCCTGACGCGCCTTAATCGCATAGTTCAGGCCATTCGTCACATAAGTCATAATGCCCTCAAGCTCTTTTCTTGCCGTTTCTGAGAACTGAATATTGTTATTCACCTTATACTTTGCAAGCTCTGCAATATTTTCCGCATGGTCACCCATACGCTCAATATCGCTGACTGAATAAAACAGATGGTTGACAAGTGTATGTTCCTTATCATTTAAGGAAAGGCTGCTGATTTTAATCAGATAGTCTGAAAGCCTCTTTGCCATACGGTCAATGCTCTTTTCATGCTCATAGACCTCATCAATCTTTTCTTCATTATTATCAAGTACTGCCTCAAAAGAAAGTTCAACATTTTTATAAGCAACTGTACTCATATGAAGCACTTCTTCAACAGCATTCTGTACTGCAAAAGACGGGGACTCTAAAATACGGCTGTCCAAATGGCGGAGTAAATCTGTCTCCTCATCTTCTGCAGGCGCCTGTACCGTCTCTGCCTTATCCTTAATAATCATGCCGGACAATTTGACAAGCTTATTGGCAAACGGGAATAAAAGCAATGTATTTGTCACGTTAAATACTGTATGGAATACAGAAATCTGTACACTGTTGATTGCTGTTGACGCAAAGCCGCTGTTAAATGAAAACAGTAAAAAGCTTAACACGCCAAAAACAACGGCGCCGACTGTATTAAAAAGAAAATGGATGATAGCCGCTCTTTTTGCCGTCTTATTGGCACCCGCACTTGAAATAAGCGCTGTCACACATGTACCGATATTTTGTCCGAGTGTAATATAAATGGCTGAGTTCCATGTAACAACACCGTTGGCTGCAAGTGTCTGCAAAATACCGACCGATGCCGACGAACTCTGAATAAGCGCTGTAACGCCGGCGCCGACTAAAATACCAAGAATCGGATTGCTTCCGAGCAATGTAAACGCCTGTGCAAAAATCGGCGCATCGCTGTAAGGCTTGATTGCCCCCGACATAAAACTTAAACCAATAAAAAGCGCACCAAAGCCGACTAAAATCTCACCAACCTGACGTTTTCCGGGCTTCTTTGAAAAAAGCATAATAAAGGCACCGATACCGATTAAAAGCGGCGCATAAAATTCCGGATTTAAAAATGCTCCGAGTTCCTGCATGGATACAAGCCAGCTTGTGATCGTCGTACCGATATTAGCACCCATAATCACACCGACTGCCTGTCCGAGATTTAAAATTCCCGCATTAACAAAACCAACCACCATAACCGTTGTCGCAGAACTGCTCTGAATAATTGCCGTCACAAGAGCACCGACAATCACACCCATAATTCTGTTGTTTGTCAAAATGCCCATCAGCTTTTTCATCTTATTGCCGGCAGACTTCTGCAGACCGTCAGCCATCACATGCATACCGTATAAAAACAGTCCAAGTCCGCCGACAAATGTAAACAATAATTCTACATCTTCGAATCTCATCTCACACATTCTCCTGATTTTATCTTAAAACAAAAGTAAGTTTTTAATATGCTCTGACCTATGGACTGACACTGTCTGTCCTTTCTGTCAAAGCACATACATTTTTATTATACTAAAGTTTTGTAAAAATATCCGCATCGTTTTGTAAAATCTATGTAAAGTCAGACAGACTGTGGTTTAAGATTCTTCTTTATAAGAAGCAAATATCTGACAACAAGAATCGTTCCTGTTGTCACCCATGCTGCCGGCGATGCAAGACAGACGCCCATATAGCCAATCATATCCGGCAAAATAACGGCAACCGCAAATCTCGACACAAGCTCAACAATACCGCCAATCATCGGAACCATTGCATCACCCATGCCCTGCAGTGAATTTCTGAAAAGGAAAATGGCCGCAAGGAACGGATAAAATAAGCTTGTCACATTCAAATATGTCTGGGCATAACCGATAATGTCCGCCGACGGATTTGTAATAAAAAGCTTTGTCGCAAGACCGCCGAAGAAAAAGTTGATGGCCGCACCAAATATGACAAAACCAACACTCAGAAGAATACTGATATTCATACCCTTTTTAATTCTGTCCCATCGTCCCGCGCCTAAATTTTGACCGCAGTAGGTTGCCATCGTCGTTCCGAGACTGTTCATCGTCTGTGTCACAAGATTTTCAACCTTACTTGCCGCCGTATAAGAAGCAATCACCTGAGAGCCAAACGCATTTAAGGCGCTTTGAAGCACCATAACACCGATGGCTGTCACCGAAAACTGAAGCGCCATCGGAAGTCCGACCTTCAGATGCGCCCATGAAAAGGTTTTTTCCAGTTTAAAATCGGACCGGTGCATTTTTAAAATCGGATAATGCTTCAACGCATACAGTGTACACAAAACTGCTGATACGAGCTGTGAAACAACCGTTGCCACACCGGCACCGGCCACACCCATATTAAAATTAATAATAAGGACAAGGTCTAAAATAACATTGAGCACTGATGACAGGATAAGAAAATAAAGCGGTGTCTTACTGTCACCTAAAGCACGCAGAATACTTGCAATCATATTATAAAACATCGAAGCAAAAATACCCGCGTAAATAATATTAATATAAGTAATGGCATCCTCAATAATATCTGTCGGCGTATGCATAAGCTCTAATACAAGTCTTGATGTTGACAAACTCAAAACAGTCAGAAGCACCGTAATAATGATACAAAGTGATGTGGATGTACCAATAGAGCGCCTCACTGCGCGTTCATCACCGGCGCCGAACTTCTGCGCCACAACAATACCAAAACCACTTGTAATTCCCGATGCAAAACCAATCACCAGAAAATAAATCGAGCCCGTCGCTCCGACCGCCGCCAGCGCCTCCACGCTGACAAACCGGCCGACAATAATCGTGTCCACCATACTATAAAGCTGCTGAAAAATATTTCCCAAAAGCACAGGAATTGTAAAGAAAAATATGAGCCGCCACGGTGAACCCTTTGTCATGTCCTTCGTCATATAAAATCCTCCCAGTATCTGTTATCCAATTGAAATCCACACTTTTTTCAATAAGTTTTTTTACTAAACAAAGGTTATTATACGCACGCCGATATCAAAATTCAAGTTTTTTTTACATCATTTTTGTGCTATAATCAAAGAAAAAAATTGACGTTCTGTTTATTTGTAAAGGAGGAGTTATTCTTATGGCTTTATCACCAAAAAAACTTAATTATCAAAACCTTGCCAGACACATTATTGAAAACCTTTCAAAACGTCAGATTGAAGGCTATTATGCACAGGACAGAGACGAGGCGCTTGAAATTGCCTGCCGCTTTCTCTCACCGGGAAGCACCGTTTCATGGGGCGGCTCAGCAACTTTAAATGAAATCGGCTTTATTGACGCTGTCAATGACTCTGACTGTATCGTTTTAGACCGCAGCCAGATCTCGCCCGAAGATATGGATGAATTTTACGGCCGTGTCGCCGTCTGTGATTACTACTACATGAGTACGAACGCTATTACAATCGACGGACAGCTTGTCAATATCGACGGCAACGGCAACCGTGTCGCCTCTCTCATTCACGGTCCTAAAAATGTCATCGTCATTGCAGGCATGAATAAAGTTGCCTCCGATATTCCCTCTGCCTTCAAGCGCGTCCGCGATATTGCAGCCCCTGCAAATACTGTCCGCTTAAATAAGAAAACGCCGTGCGCCAACGTCGGACACTGCTGCGACTGTTATTCACCGGGCTGTATATGCAGTCAGTTCGTAATCACACGACGCAGTAATACACCAAACCGCATCAAAGTTATCCTCGTCGGCGAGGAATTAGGATTTTAAAAACAGTCTTTAAAATAATATAGGGCGTTAAGCTATATAAGTGCCGTCAAAACACTTTCAAGCTCAGCGCCCTTTATATATCATTCATTTATGTGCGGCTTTTAGCTTTGCAAATAAGCTGTGTCATTGTACCCATCGGACAATAAACACACCAGCTTCTCGGTTTATATAAAACCATTGTAAAAAAGCCTAAAACTGTAGACGTCAGCATCACACTGTAAAAGCCAAAAGCAAATTGAGCGACACCCGCATGAAAAACTGTTCCGTGATATGCCCAGTACCATGGAAGCTTAAAAGTCCATAAAAGTGTCACTGCCTGTCCTAAATCCTGTGCTCCTGAAAATACAAGATAGGTACTCCAGAGCATTTGGAAAAACATGGCAAAAAAGAAAATTAAAAAGCCGTAACGGAAGCCTTTGCTTTTCATCCATTTTGGAATATCTTTTTTCCTCGAAATTCCAAAACGGCCACCAATCAGGCCAAAAAGCTGTCCTCTGCCGCAATATCTGTTACAATAGCCTTTTGTGCCTCTGGTCATGGAAATAATCAGAGGAATAAAAAAGCAGAGCAAACCAAGCCATGCAAACAAAATATTAAAAAAGCCTAAGAGCAAATATACAAGTGATACTATCCAAAGATAATCATACCATCGTTTCTTCATGACAACACCTCCCGGATATCAATCACCGATGCCGGACATTCCTTTGCACATTTACCGCAGCCGACACACTTTTCTATATTCACCAAAGCTCTGATACCTTTGACAATCTCTATGGCTTCCATTGGACAGACCTTGACACAACAGCCGCAGGCCACACATTCACCTGCACTGACACAGGCCTTTTTACGCTTAACTTTTCTTTTCTCCATGAAATATCCTCCTGAATTTAATATACCGACTATATCATAAACTGTAAATTTGTTCTGTGACAATGTCACAGAAGGCTTTTCATCATTAGTTTATACTAACTCAGTCATGAACAATTTATAGCATCAGTGAACAACATTTTAGGAGGAATTCAGGTATCAGTCCTGACCTTTCCAGTCTTGAATCTGTCAGAGAAGCCTTTCGCGATGCAACATCAACATACGGCTGTGTCGATATTTTAGTCAACAATGCCGGTATTTCTGAAAGCACACCTTTTACACAATATACCGAAGAAACATTTGACAAAGTTATAGATTTAAACGTTAAAGGCGTCTTTACCGCTACCCGCGCCGCCAGCGAGTGTATGATTGCCCGAGGCAGCGGCGTTATATTATCTACATCTTCTATGGTCAGCATCACTGGACAGCCAAGCGGTCTCGCCTATCCGGCATCTAAATTTGCAGTCAACGGACTCACTGTATCACTTGCCCGTGAACTCGGCCCAAAAGGTATTCGCGTCAATGCCGTCGCGCCCGGAATTACAGAAACCGATATGATGAAATCTGTACCAAAGGAAATTATTGAACCAATGATTCAGCAAATACCACTGCGTCGCTTAGGACAACCCGAAGATATTGCCAACGCCTTTGTTTTTCTCGCTTCTGATGAAGCTTCCTATATTACAGGTGTTGTGCTGAGTGTTGACGGCATGGCTCGTTCATAATCAAAATTTATTTTGGGCATATGTCATTTTTAATTATTGACATATGCCCTTTTCAGTCTTATAATAAAACTATCGCACAGGGGAGGAAAATTTATGCCAAGACCAGTAAAATACAGAAAAGTATGTCATTTTCCAAAAACACTCGGCTTTTATCCCGATTGTGATACTGACACAGATACGATGATTATTCTGACTGTCGACGAATATGAAGTCATCCGCCTCATCGACAAGGAAGGAATGACACAGAAAGAATGCAGTGAATTCATGCAGATTGCGCGGACAACCGTCCAGCGCATTTATGAAAATGCCCGAAAGAAGCTTGCATGGGCACTTGTAGACGGTCTTGAGCTCCGCATCGAGGGCGGCGATTTTTGTCTCTGTGACGGGCGTGATTTTAATTGCGGGCACGATAAATGCTTTAAACAGCTTTATCATCAAAAATATAAAAAGCCAAAAGGAGATTATATGATGAGAATTGCAGTAACTTATGAAAACGGACAGATTTTCCAACATTTCGGACACACAGAACAATTTAAAATTTACGACATTGCCGACGGCAAGATTACTTCTTCCAAAGTTGTTGACACTGAAGG
>SAMEA3387468__coassemble_2368_pt1 | contig 17941 bp, 16 predicted proteins | sample SAMEA3387468__metabat2_low_PE_040 | metagenome-assembled genome bin SAMEA3387468 (sample SAMEA3387468) | Felis catus | biome: Faeces | place: United Kingdom | collected 2012 | reverse complement strand
TCCTTATTTTGCTCAACCAATTCCCCGAAATCTACAACCGGAATCTGTTTTTTATTCAGCATTTCAAATAAAATTTCCAAATCTGTCAGCATTTCATCCAAAGAAGTAATTCTATGATACTGCCTGTCAATCAATACCCTGTCCGTTTTATTGTTCAACGGAATCAAAAGAAGACATCGTATATGATCATATTTGATATATTGCGGCTTTTTCATCAGATAATTAAATACAATCTCATCTTCCTTTACAATAATCATTTGCTTTTTATATGCCAAAATCAATATAACCCCAAGTAAAACAAAAGCTGCAAAGATAATCGAAGCAAGCAAGCTTCCCGCAAAAAATGAAAGTACAGTACACACCAAAAACACCGCAATATCGATAATCCCTATGATTTTTGCAACTTTACTAAGTCTGATTACGTGTTCATCCATATTTTTTCTCCTTATTATTTTTCCAAAATTTATAAATCAAAACAGCAAGTGTTTCAGGATTATCCTTATTCACTTCATGTGAAGAAGACTCAACAAACTCAAGCCTGCTATTTTTTATATTTTTCTTAAATAACTTTGCACTTTTCATATTTATATTATCTTTAGCACCACATAAAACAAGCGTTTTGCACTTAATTTCACCAATCTTCTCTGAAATTTTTAAATCCTTCATCGAATGTACCAAGGTCACAAAATCCTTTTTCTCCACGCCCATCTTTACAAATACAGACTTAGGCATTATGCAAAATATACTGCACTGCAATTGAAAAAGCAGTTTAGGTACTTTATAAGGGACACCAATTAAAATGACAGAATTGACTTTTTCCGGATATTCTTTTGAAAAATTTTTTGTTATCTCAAACAAATCCGGGCATAATACATCCATGCCTTTTGTATTTAATATTTTCTTCACACAAGTCCAGCTGCAGCTATTTTGCCCCAGACCATGTATAAGGATGTTTTTCATAAAAAATATCACCACCCCACTCCGCCATTCTTAAAATTAAGATTTGCCATTTACAGAATATCAACAACTATCTTTTTACAGACCTCACAACGATAGGCGTACACTGTCCGGGAATTATTTGCCGCCCCATTATCAAGCACAATACGGACATTTCATAAATACTCTCCTCTCAGCGCATCTGTCTCAAATCATCTCTAAGCTTCAATATTTTAGCTTCTATTTCCCTGATTACAATTAAAAACTCTTTGTCTGATTTTCCGGTTGGATCATCCAGTCCCCAATTGTCATCAAAGGTTTTCCCGATAAACGGACATCCGACGTTACATCCCATGGAAATAGCTATATCTGCTTTAGGAATATCCCCAATCAGCTTTGAATACTGCGTTTGCTCCATGTCTATTCCGTACAAAGCTTTCATAATACGGACCGCATCCTGATTTATTTGAGGTTTTGTTTCGGTTCCGGCAGAATAACTGTCAAATACATCGGATGCTAAATATTTTCCAAGCGCTTCCGCAATTTGGCTTCTGCATGAATTATGCACACATATAAATGCGACTTTTGGTTTATTCATAATATGGACACCTTTCTTTAATACACTGCATATTTACACTGGAATAATCACACTTCGTTTCTTCCTGTTCCAATGTTACCCCGTAATGCGTATTCACATATTCTATACCATATTTGAATGCAATCATTGCATCTCTTTTGCAGCATCTGGGACCATTGATTTTTCCCAGTTCACCGACTGCCTTTGACGTAAACTGCATATGATTGCCCCATGTGCCATCCGAAGAAAGCGGTCCTGTTTGATCTATAATCGATAATGCTGCGCCAATTGATGTAATTGCACCGCAAATCCCCCACAGACCACACATCGCACCGGGCATTTTCAAGCCTTGCTCTTTAAGCTTTTCTAATGCAGCATCCAGTTCTATATCGCCTCCGGCATTTTTATAAGCAACAAGCAAACTTGCCCCGTCAAGTATGTGATGTTCAGGGCCATGCATACTAATATATTCTTTTTGGGCCATATTTTTAAAAATCCGAATCGGATTAGTTCCGGTTTCTTTCTTTATATCATTTAAAATCAACTCTGATTTCTCATTTAAAGTCATCTATCATTCCTCCATGAATTTAGGTTTGTCGATGTGTTTGTACTTGTGCGTCCGAGGATGTCATGAATTTTTTGTGACATCTAGCCATCATACACGCGGCATTGCTCGTGCGCTTCACGTATGGTTTTGTTTGCGATGCTAAAAATGCACGCTGCACAAAACATACTTGCAGCCCTCGCTGCCGCTGTCTTTTGGCTTCGCTGCAACAAGTTGTCATGACATCCTCGGCCGCCAAACGACAACACACAGACGGCACTTACAAGTATAAGACAGTAGATACCATACGCCTTCCCATATTTTCAGAAGATATCTGTCCGTCATTTTCTAAAAGTTGCATAGCATATGAAACTTCTGTCCTATATATCAGCATAAGGGCAGCCATATCATTTTGCAGTGACGATAGCAAGAATTTCGTGATGAGCGCTGCGCTAGTGACGGCACCGAGCCTGTGTTTGAGCGAAGCGAGTTTTGGCGAATGCCGTCCATGGGCGCGCGGCGCTCATAGAAAGTCGCCGCGTGTCACAAAAAATGATATGGCTGCCCTTGCAGGTAAAATATCAACAGTACAGTTTCCAATATGTTGTGTCGACAGCCCTCAATTTTCTTTCCCTTCATCCGGCACGAATCTGAATATGATTGCCCCTGCGACAAAGAGGATGATGATACTTGCAACGCCATAGTTTGCTTTGCCTGTTGCCATTGAGATGGCGCCGAATAATACCGGGCCGATAATGGCAGCAAATTTTCCGAGAATGTTATAGAAACCAAAAAATTCATTGGCTTTATCTTTTGGAATAAGACGTCCGAAATATGAACGGCTCAATGCCTGTATGCCACCCTGGGCAGTGCCTACGAGCATTGCAAGAATCCAGAACATAATCGTCAGTGTTTTTACATCTTTATCCGGTGACATGAAAAATGCCACAACGCAGATGACGCAATATGTAAGGATACCAAAGTAAAGTGTTTTTCTTGTCCCGAATTTCTGTGCAGCCTTACCGTATATAATTGCAAACGGAAAAGCAACAAACTGTGTCACTAAAAGAATAATTAAAAGCATAATGCTTCCGATACCGATCGTGCTGCCATAGGCTGTCGCCATTTTGATAATTGTATCCACACCGTCGATGTAGCAAAAATAGGCAAGCAGGAAAATAAAGATAGCCTTATGCTGCCGTATTTCCTTTAACGTATGACCGATTCTTGCAAAGCTCTGACGGATATAATGCGGCTCCGGATCAATACCGTAGCGCTGATGCACATTTTTAATAATTGGAAGGCTGAAGACGCCCCACCATAAAACAGTAACGACAAATGAAATTTTATAAGATGTTTCCACTGAAAACGGCGCAATGCCAAGTGTCGCTAAAACGACGAGCACCATACAGGCAATAAACGGAATTGTACTTCCGATATAACCGAGCGCATAACCGAGGCTGGATATTCTGTCCATATCTTTATCTTCACTGACGTCAACTAAAAAAGCATCATAGAAAATATTCGCGCCTGTATAACCGATGGCCGAAAGAACAAAGACAATTAAAAGTGCAAGCCACCATTTACTCGGCACAAAAGCCAGCATTAATGTAAAAATAAGACCGGTTGCCAAAAAGAAGTTAAAATACCGTTTTTTCTTTCCTTTATAATCGGCCAGCGTTCCTAAAATCGGCGATAAAATAACGATTGCCACAGTCGCTACCGAGTTTCCGAAGCCCCAGTACGCATTGGCAGTCACCGCCGGATTTTCCACCTGTCCCTCAAGTGCCGCTGTAGCGGCGCTTAAAAAATAAAGGCTCATAATCGTCGATGTCACAACCATCGTGTAAGCGGAATTGGCCCAGTCATAAAAAATCCAGCTCAGCTCTTTTTTGAAATATTTTTGAACATTACATCAACCTCCCTGTTTTGCACATCCCCAAAATGCATCAACAGCCTTTCCGTCAGCCTCCTTTAATTCAAGCCCAAGAAGCTTTGCCATTGTCGGCCCCTCGTCGATAAGGCGCATTTTTTCAACCGTAACATCCGGCGCAATATCCGGCCCTTTTGCCATAAAGATTGTGGCATAATCCTCCTTTTCCGGATCATAACCGTGAACTGCCCGAAGTCCTTCTGAATTTAATTCATCCGATTCAGCCTGGACATTTTCACTGAATACACGCCATGAATCAAGAAAATAGCAGCCGTCCTTTGCCTCGACCATCAGGGCACACTGCCTGTCTGCCCCCTTTTGTACAGCTTCTGTATGGGTATATACCCTCTCAATGCCGCTGTCTTCACGGGCACTTACATCTTTGAGCAGATTATACAGTTCATCATGAAGATGGCCAAAACCCTTTTTCAAATAAATATAAGCGCTGCCGTCGCAATTTTTACAAATTGCTTTCCAGTCTGTCACCTTATCATTTTCTACAGTCATATAACCATGACTGACAAGCACATGGTTTAAGTAAATAATTTTCTCAACATCCTTTTGATAATGATCTCCGAGAATAATGATATTCGTGTCCTCTGCCATATTAAGCCGGTGAAGCAGCTCAAAAATCTCGCCGAGACGTTTGTCATGGCGCGCCATCGCCTCCCTTGCCTCTTTAGAATGTACGCCGTGAATGTGACGGTTTGTATCCACATCCGTAAAATGCACGAACGTTAAATCCGGCCTGTATTTTTCAAGTGTATACAAAAGACTTTCGTGAACAAAATTATCAAGCTGCGGCTGACGCTTGCCGTCTCTTAAGTGTCCGAATTTTGCATTAAGCACTGCCTGATAAGATGGTGTTCCGTTAAAAAGAGACGTCGTAATCTGATTCGACCACGGGCGGTTTGCAAATATTTCCGGCATATTGTACTGGATGGCTGATTTTGCCGTCACAGGCCATAAAAGCGCCGCCACGCGCATTCCTTTTTTTATTGCTTCATCGTAAAGCGTTGTCCCCTGAATATACTTTCTTTGCCAGTACCAGTCCGGTGACTGCCGGTTTGGCTGGAGAAACGTATTGTTAATGACACCGTGATTTTTAGGATGACGTCCGGTCACAATCGATGTATGTGCCGGATATGTAATACTCGGATAAACGCTTTTTACATTTGTGCATATGGCCGCGCCGTCCATAAAAGCTTTAAAATGGGGAAGCGTCCTGAGATAAGCTTCATCCATACCGCCGACAGCGTCCAGTGAAATCACAATCATTCGTTTTGCATTTTCCATTTTAACACCTCACAATGAATAAAATATTCTGCTCTCGTCAACAACTTCAAAACCGTCTTTATAAAGCTTTACAATCGTTGCCGCACAATTTTGCTGAAGGCGGCCATACCACAGATCCTTCATTTCAAGACCGCGTATATTTTTAAGAAGTGCCTTATTCATGGCGCCGTGCGCGACAATCATAATTCTTGCATCTTCCGGATATGTCTCATAAAGCATTTCTAAAAAAGAATGTCCGCGTTCACACAATTCCTCTAGCGATTCACCGCCCTCCGGCCGCTCATAAAGTTCAGGACGCGTAAAAAATACACTATATCTGCCGTCTGCACCGCCCTCCTTAATATTCATAAAGCTTGTACCTTCAAGCACACCGAAATTTAATTCCCTCAGTCTGTCATCTTTAACAACTTCCATCTGCCGATTGCCCTTTAAAATACAGGCGGTTTCATAAGCTCTTTTTAGCGGGCTTGAATAAATGGCATCAAAATGAATATTTTTAATATTTTTAGCGGTTTCCTCTGCCATCTGCCGGCCTTCCTCTGTCAGCTCAATATCTGTGCTGCCCTGTATTTTTCCGGCTGCGTTCCACACGGTACGCCCGTGTCTGAAAATATATAGTTCCATCTTTGTATCCTCTCTGTCTTTCTGATGCTGTCTCTCTGATGCTTTCTTTATACTCTTTCTTACACTTCTTCCTTTTCTTGTGCTTCTTCCTTGATTTTTTTCTGAAGTGCCTTCATTTTTGCCTCATAACCCAAATCGCCGATATCATAAAAAACACTGTCTTTTAAATCATCAGGAAGATATCGCTGGTTTACATAATGATTTTTGTAATCGTGGGCATATTTGTAGCCAATACCATGTCCAAGCTTTGCCGCACCCTTGTAGTGGGCATCCTGCAAATACGGCGGAATCGCCGCTGTCTTTGTTGTCCGCACTGTTTCAAGTGCCTTATCAATGCCAAGATACGCCGCATTGCTCTTTGGTGCACATGCCACATAGGTCACCGCCTGTGCAAGCACGATCCGTGCCTCCGGCATTCCGAGCCGCTCAACCGCCTGCGCCGCCGCCACAGCAACACAGAGCGCCTGCGGATCGGCATTGCCCACATCCTCCGATGCACAAATCATAATTCTCCGTGCAATAAAGGTGACGTCCTCCCCGGCATAAATCATCCGCGCAAGATAGTAAAGCGCTGCATCCGGATCGGAACCCCGCATGCTTTTAATAAATGCCGATATCGTATCGTAATGATTATCGCCATCCTTATCATATTTAATCACCCGCTTTTGTATACACTCCGAAGCGACATCAAGGGTAATATGTATTTTTCCGTCTTCCGAGCGGTCTGTTGTCAAAACAGCAAGCTCGACGGCATTCATCGCCTTTCTGGCATCACCGTTGCAAATATCCGCAAGAAAATCAAGAGCAGCTTCATCTATTTCTGCATTATAGGCGCCCATCCCCTTTTGCGTATCATAGACCGCTTTTTTGATCAGCCCTTTAATATCCTCCGCTGTCAGCGGATTAAGCTGAAAAACAATTGATCGGGAAATCAGCGCTGAATTAACCTCAAAATATGGATTTTCCGTTGTGGCGCCAATTAAAATGACCGTGCCGTCCTCCACAAAAGGCAGCAAATAATCCTGCTGGCTCTTATTAAACCGATGAATCTCATCAATAAATAAAATTGTTTTCTGTCCGTACATGCCAAGGTTCTGCTTTGCCGCCGCCACAACCTCCTGCATATCCTTTTTCCCGGCGCAGGTCGCATTAATCTGCGTAAACGCCGCCTTTGTCGTATTGGCAATGACCTTTGCAATGGTCGTCTTTCCTGTGCCCGGCGGGCCGTACAAAATAATTGAGCTTAACTTATCGGCCTTTATCGCCCTATACAGCAGCTTATCCTTTCCAATAATATGCTGCTGCCCCGCAATCTCATCCAATGTCACCGGCCGCATTCTCGACGCTAAGGGCGACTCCTTTTCCTTTGCGGTTTCACTCATATATTCAAATAAATCCATGTCTGTCACCTCTATACTAAAGGCTGATATGCCTCTACATTTCCTTTTTCAAAGGTCGGAAGCTTCTCGTAAGCCTCCAGCGCCTCATCAAAAAACTTAAAGCAGGCTACCGCGCCGCTGCCCTCACCGAGACACATTCCTGCATGAAGCAGTGCCTCCATGCCAAGATGTTCAAGCACAAGATTGCCGGCCGGTTCCGCCGATACGTGGGACGGAAACATATAATCCCGCGCCCCCGGTGCAATTTTTACCGCACAAAGCGCCGCTACGGATGAAATAAAGCCGTCAATTACAATCGGAAGCCCTGCTGCCGCCGCACCGATAAAACAGCCTGCAAGCCCTGCAATGTCAAGACCGCCCACCTTTGAGAGCACATCAATGGCATCCTCTTTATCCGGACGGTTGACCTCAATCGCTTTTTTAATGGCATTAATTTTTCGTGCAAGTCCCGGTGTTGAAAGTCCGGCGCCCCGGCCTGTCACCGCCTCCACAGGCATTTCTAAAAAAACAGAAGCCATGGCGCTGCTCGTTGTTGTATTGCCGATGCCCATCTCTCCGGTGGCAAAAAGACCATAGCCTTTTTCTTTTAAATCAAAAATTGTCTGAATCCCTGTCTCAATAGCCTCAATAGCCTTTTCACGCGGCATTGCAGGCCCTTTCGTCATATTATCTGTCCCATGCATGACTTTTTTATCCGTAACACCCGCGCACTCAAAATCATCCTTGATGCCGATATCAATCGGAAATACATCTGCACCTGCCATCCGTGATAAAATACTTATCGTCGCATCCGCATGTGTCATATTGCAGACAACAGTCGTCGTCACATGATGATCTGCCTGTGTCACGCCCTCCTCAATGACACCGTTATCGGCTGCCATGACAATCGCTGCCTTTTTCCCAAGTACCGGATAAGGTGTTCCCGACATTCCTGCAAGCCGGACAACAATTTCCTGAAGCCGTCCGAGACTTCTAAGAGGAATACACTTATTATCCCATACCTGCCACGCTTCTGTCATCGCTGACGCATCAAGCGGTTTTATCATTGATACTGCTGTTTCTAAATTCATATTAAAACCTCCCAAAGCCGGTGACCTTCTCCCGGCTGTTTATCTTTCTTACTGTAAAATTATGATATTCATAATCGACAACACTGTAGGCATCCTGTTCAAAATTAAAATGCCATGTGCCATCCATTGAAAGTCCCATCATCAGTGCAAACAATATTCTCAGTGTGCCGTTGTGCGCTGCCACTAATATATGTCCGTCACCGTCACCGCATTGTGCCATCAGCTGCTCAAAGCACGTCTTCACCCGGCAAAAAAACTGTGCAAAACATTCGCCGCCGGTGGGCGCTGCCCTTTTCCAGTCGTCAGACCACCGCTTAAAATCCTCCGGAAAACACAACTGAACCGCTTTATAATCAAGTCCTTCCCATTTTCCGAAATCCATTTCCCGAAAATCCGGAAATGTTCGTCTGCGCGGCCTGCTATCCTCTCTGACGCCGCTGCCATCCGTCACACTGCTTTCGTCTCCGCCGTACCGCGCCAAAATAATGTCAACTGTTTCTGTCACTCTTTTCATGTCACTGGCCCATATTTCATCAAAACGGCAATTTTCAAGAAGTGCCGCGACCTGTGCCGCCTGAGTCCGTCCGCAGTCATTTAATGCAATATCGCTTTTGCCATAATAAGCATTTTTCACATTATAATCCGTCTGTCCGTGACGCACAAAATAAAATCTCATCTGCCTTCAGCCTCTCATCATAATGATATCGTGGTAAAATTTTTCCCGGTGACATGTCTTATCAAATAAGTAAAAATATATCTGAAATATTCATCAGCACAAGAAAAACAATTTCGGTCAATTCCGAGCCTGCGCCTAAAATATCGCCGGTCAGTCCGCCAAGCTTTGCCTCAATATATCTCCTGAAGCCGAAAGCAAATAAAAGGCATATCAACGGTACGAAAATAAGCCATGGACTTCCGGAAAAAGCTAAAATACCGCCGATTATCACCGTACCGATTGCTGTAATCGTCATAAAAACCGGAAAACTGATTTTCCCGATATATGAATTGCCAAGACCTTCTTTTCTTGCATACACAGCCTCATACATTAGCACGCCCTGAACAAATTTTCCTGCCACAGGCATTAAAAGTATCGGGATCATCGGATGTGAAAGCTGTCCGAGCAGTGTTATTTTTAATATAATGTCAAAAAATGCTGCAATCACGCCGTTTGTCCCAATCCGGCTGTCCTTCATAATTTCAAGCATACGCTCTCTCGTGCGCGCCGAATAAATACCATCGGCCGTATCACACAGGCCATCCAAATGAAAACCGCCGTTAATCAAAATCTGTGTCAGCACAGTCAGCACAACTGCTGCCGGCCGCGCCATAATAAAAGAAAGAAGATAATAAACACCAAGCTGTATCGCGCCCGTGATCAGCCCGATAAACGGCCAGAAAATAACGCCCTTTGTCAATGTATCATCGCTTACAGCCACCTGTTTTTTAATTGGTATTCTCGTTAAAAGCTGTACCGCCAAAATAAATGCGTCTAAATACTTCATCATCTTATGCCTCCCGCTGTCTGTCCATCCTTTTTTACTGCCACAGGAATACCGCTGACAACAAACCATACATCTTCTGCCGCCGCTGCCAAAAGCTGATTAATCCGTCCTAAAATATCTCTGAATGCACGTCCGAGATATGTGTCCGGCACAACGCCCAGCCCAATTTCATCCGTCACAACAACAAGCTTTGTACCGCATGTTTTTGCTGCTTCTGCAAACCGCAGAAACTGTTCAACGATTTTTTCTTCGGCAGCTTTATAATCGACCGTTGAAAAATCAAAGCTGTCCCAATCCGCATCGCCGATATCATCAAATAATAAATTCGTCACCATTGTCGAGGCACTGTCAAGCAAAATGCCATCGTACTTTTCTGCCTCCGAAACCAAAACATCTTCAAGGTTTACATAACCTTCATGGACATCCCACGCATCCGTTCTGCGCGCCTGATGGCGCCGTACACGCTCTGCCATCGCCTCATCTGTAATTTTGGCTGTTGCCATATATAAAAACCTGCTGCCGCCTGTCTTTGTCAGCCTTTCTGCAAACTCGCTTTTGCCGCTGCGGCATCCGCCGGTCACTAAAATCATGAAATCAACTCCTGTCAAATTTTTCATCTTATCGCACACAAAAAATTATGTACTACTTATATACGATATCAAAAAAACGCAAAAAAATCTATGGAAAACCGAAGAAAAAGAAGATTTTACAGAAAATTTTCAGACAAAACGGGCATACTTCTATTGTACTTTTTTTTAAGCCGTCTTATAATATGAAGATGTTGGGAACAAAACCATAAATTTCCCAATATTTTCAGCTTTTTAAGGGAGGGAGCTTATGTCTGATTATCCGCAGATTCCAAAGGATCCGACAATGCTTTTAAGCTTTGTCAACATGAAACTCCGGGACGAATACTCAAGCTTTGATGAAATGTGTAAAAGTTTGAACTTAAATCCAAGAGTTATTACAAGTACATTAAAATTCATCGAATACGAATATGACGAAGAATTAAATCAATTCACATAATTTTTTCCGGGAATTTACCATGTCATAAAAAAAGCGGCCGAAGCCGCTTTTTTTATCCGACAATATGTCCTTTTTCTTTAAGCACATCAACAACCTGTGCCACATATTTTTCACAGATTGCCTCTGTCTTTGCTTCCACCATCACACGGATGACAGGTTCTGTACCGCTTTCTCTCACAAGAATACGTCCTGTGCTTCCAAGCGCCTCTGTCACTGCGTCAACAGCGCGCACAACATCTTCGTCGGCTCTTGCCGCAGGTTTATCCTTCACACGGACGTTTACAAGCTTCTGCGGATAAATCTCCACAGGCTTTACAAGCTCTGAAAGTGCCATCTTCTTTTCAATGATAACTTCCATCACCATAATCGCCGTCAAAATACCGTCGCCGGTTCTTGCATGTTTACTGAAAATAATATGGCCTGACTGCTCACCGCCGATCATATGTCCGTTATTCACCATATTTTCATAGACATACTTATCGCCGACCGCTGTCTTTTCATAGGCAATACCGGCCTCGTCAAGAGCAAGATAAAGTCCGAAATTTGACATCACAGTTGTGACAATTGTATTATTGGCGAGCGCACCGTTCTCTTTCATAAACTTTCCGCACACATACAAAATCAAATCGCCGTTAATCTCCCGACCTGTCTCGTCGACAGCGATACAGCGGTCTGCATCACCGTCAAAAGCAAAGCCGACATCCAGTCCGTTTTCAACAACAAACTTCTGTAAATCTTCAATGTGTGTCGAACCGCAGTTTGTATTAATGTTTGTTCCGTCCGGCTCAGAATGAATCACATATGTTTTTGCACCGAGCGCATCAAAAACACTCTTTGCAATGGAGGACGCTGAACCGTTGGCACAGTCAAGTCCCACCTTTTTCCCTTTAAAAGAGTGTGTCGCAATCGAAATTAAATAACCAATATAGCGATTTCTTCCCATTGCATAATCCACAGTCCGTCCGATATCCGCACCTGTTGCTAAAGGAAGATTGTCCTCGCCGCTGTCAATGTAAGCTTCGATTAAATTCTCAACCTCTGCCTCCATCTTATGTCCCTGGGCATTAATAATTTTCAATCCGTTATCATAATAAGGGTTATGGCTCGCCGAAATCATGACACCACAGTCAAAGTTTTCCGTACGTACAACGTAGGAAACACTCGGTGTCGTCGTCACATGAAGGAGACAGGCATTGGCGCCGCTTGCTGTAATTCCCGCCGCAAGCGCATATTCAAACATATAGCTTGAACGTCTTGTATCTTTTCCGATGACAATATTGGCCTGATGCTCCTTTCCGAAATAGTGACCTAAAAAGCGGCCGACCTTATATGCATGTTCTACAGTTAAATTGACATTGGCTTCGCCCCGGAAGCCGTCTGTTCCAAAATATTTTCCCATTTTTTCAACTCCAACAAAAGATTTTTAGGGGCAAAATTTTGTCCCGTACCATTAATATAGCACACACTGCGCTCTTATGCACTATTTTTTTATACTTTTGTCTCTTTTTTTTGCACTTTTGTATTTTAACAGTCACAGCAGACAGCAACTGCCATACTTTTCTGGGCGCTGTGCCGTTTGACGACAAGCGCCCGCTCCCATCCGATAAGTCCATGATTTTCCCATGGATCATAAAAATAATATTTTTCTTCATCCGCGCCCGCAAGCACCATACAATGTTCATTGGATGTCCATGTAAATTCGCTTCCATCCGAAAAAAGCCTCCATGACGGCCCCAAAACCGGCGGTTTCATATCAATACACGCCCAAAATACAACCGGCATCCCTGCATTCACGTATTTTTCAATAAGAATATCTACCGGCACACCGCTCACATCCACTGCCGAAAAGCTTTTTTCATAATCTTTAAAAACACGTTCAAAAGCCGATACAATAACCGGTGCATAGCAGCCAAAAGCATTTTCATCGTAAGGACTTCCTGCAAACGCCACATACGGATCTGCCCCGTAAGTCACCCCATTCACACACTCAAAAGGCCGGCACGGAATATATTTTTCAATAAATTCATCCACCGAAATATCAATGCCAAGATGATTTAAGACCATCACCGCCGACACACTCTCACACCCTGTCGGCCAACGCCCGCTCTGATTCATGTAATTCATTTTTATTATTTTTTCTGTCATTTTCCCCATACAATACCTCCGTTTTGCCCGCCTTAAGCCGCTGCTTCATCCACAGACATACTTAACCCCGGCATTCATTCACAGATATATTTAAGCTTATAATTCGTTCGCAAGCATATCTTCATAGCTTTGCCCTTTAACAACAAGTCTGTCACTGCCATCCTTTACAAAGACAACCGGCGGAATCGGATTTTTATTATAATTGCTTGCCATTGAATAACCGTAAGCGCCTGTTGAAAATACGGCAAGCACATCGCCGCCCTCAGGTTTTACGGTCTTCAAATCGCGGATAAGCACATCGCCGCTCTCACAGCATTTGCCGCAGATGGTCACCGTATCTTCTTTTTTCGCATCGGCTTTATTGGCAATGACTGCATTGTAAACTGCCTGATAAAGCGCAGGACGTATATTATCTGTCATACCGCCGTCCACCGAAACATATTTCCGGATTCCCGGAATTTCTTTAATACTGCCAATCGTATAGAGTGTTATACCTGCCTCACCGACAATGCTTCTGCCCGGCTCAATGACAACCGCAGGGCGTTTCATATGCTCCGCCTCAAAAAACGTCTCAATTCTTTCCATCATCGGATTAAGAAAATAGCTGTACGGGCGTCTTTGCTCGTTTGTATACGTAATGCCAAAGCCGCCGCCCAGATTCAGCTCACGGACACTGCATCCGCATTCTGCTGTGACTTTCTTTACAATATTCAAAACAATGTCAAGCGCCTGAAGATGTGATTCGTTTGAAAACAATTGGGAACCGACATGAAAATGAAATCCTAAAAAGTCAACCCATTCTGACGCCTGCGCCTGTCTTACAAGCGGCAGAAGCACATCATCATCCAGCGGTATGCCAAACTTCGAATCTTTCTTACCTGTCACAATATAGTCATGCGAATCACTTTTAACCCCCGGCGTTACTCTGAACAAAATATTCATTTTTTTATTTTTAGCGGCACAAATTTCCTCAATTAAGGAAAGCTCCGACAAGCCGTCCACGATAATACGGCCGATACCATAATCGACAGCCATACAAAGTTCATCATAAAGCTTATTATTGCCGTTAAATTCAATACATTCCGGCGCCATGCCTGCTTTTATTGCCGTATACAGCTCGCCGCCGGATACAACGTCAATGCACATCCCCTCACGCGCCGCAAGACGGCACATGGCAACGGTGCAAAAAGCTTTCGCCGCATAGGCAACTCTCGTATTCTCATATTTATTTAAAAAATCTCTCTTTAACTCATCAAACCTTGAAACAATATCATTTTCCGAATAAACATAAAGCGGTGTTCCGTATTTTTTTGCCAGTGCCGTCGTATCACAGCCATCAAAATATAATGTATGTTCTCTGATTTCTCTTATCATAAAAAACCTCCTGAAATTGTATATTTGCAATATATCGCGGCTCTTGGCCGGTAATATATACTCCGCCCTTAATATCTAGCAATTATCATGCCAACTTTTATATATTTCGAAGATTTTTTTATAATTTCAGGAGATTCTTTTGTTTTTTTGCTTTTCAATTCAGTTTTTTGCTTTTCAGCATCTGTTTTACAGCACCTTTTTGAAATATCACTGTACTTCTTCATCCGTCAGATGATTCCGTCTTTCTTTTTTCTATATTACGCTGCCAATTTTTCCGTTTTTTGATACGGACTCTTTCCATTTTTCCGATTTTTAGGAATTTTTGTCAGCTTTTCCGATTTTCTGACAAATGATACTTCTTTATCTTTTCATAAAGTACCGTCTTTGACACCTTTAATTCTTTCATCACTTCTTCCTTATTCCAGCGATATCTTTCAAGTGCCCGCTTTAAAATTGCCGCCTCCGCATATTCAAGCTGTTCCTTCAGCGTTCCCGATACTTCGCTGCCGCTTTGCACGGTGATATCCCGCGCCGGGGCGCACTCTGATCCTGCCGCATCTTCTATGCCGGCTGCACCGTCAGTTTCCATCGCCTGCGGCTCTATATAAATATGCTCTGCAAAAATAATATCTGTCTCACAGAGCGCCACAGCACGCTGCAAAACATTTTCAAGCTCTCTGACATTGCCCGGCCAGCTGTAATCCATCAGTTTTTTCTGTGCCTCACCGGAAAGCCGCTTTTCTCCGGTCTTAAAGTTCATACATATCTGCCTTAAAATCCGATGAATCATCAGTAATAAATCATCGCCCCGCTCACGAAGCGGCGGCAGATGAATCGGGAACACATTCAGCCTGTAATATAAATCCTGACGGAAAGTACCGTCTTTAACGGCCTGCCCCAAATCCTTGTTTGTCGCTGTGATCACACGGACATTGACCTTTGTCGGCCGCGATGAACCGACTCTGTAAATTGTCTTATTTTGAAGCACATATAAAAGCTTCACCTGAATTTCCAACGGCAGCTCGCCAATCTCATCAAGAAAAATCGTGCCGCCGTCCGCAGCTTCAAAATAACCTTCCCGTCCCGAAGAAAGCGCACCGGTAAAAGCGCCGCCCACATAGCCAAACAGCTCGCTTTCCACAAGCGACGGCGCAAGCGCCGAACAGTTGACTTCCACATAAGGGCCCCCGCTGCCGCCGGCTTCATGAATCTGCCGGGCAAGTAGTGACTTTCCTGTACCGCTCTCACCAGTCAGCATTACATTAAACTGCTGTCTTGCCGCCTTATAGGCAAGATACTTAATCTCACTCATATAACTGCTGCAGCCCTCAAATGCCGAAAACAGTCCCTCCGGCACTGTCCGGTAGGCTTTTTCGCGCTTTTTAAAACGTGTTTCAATATCAAGCAAAAGCCTGTCTCTGTCTGCAAGCACATTTTCAAAGCTTGCAGCCTCGGAAAGTACAAGCCATACACCATCGTTTGTTAAACTTCCATCCGTTTCCACAGTTCCATCAAATGCCGGGCTTTTCTCCGTTTCCGCGCTCTCGCTTGTTTCCGTTTTTTCGGAAACTGATGGAAACACGGAAACTGCCGCAAGCCTCCGGTTTATATCAAAAAGTGTATTTTCGACAAAGGCTTTTTTCCCTGCCATCACTTCACGGACAGCTTCAAAAAGCCCCGGCGCCTCAAAAACTGCCGTCATTTTCCGTCCGCATATGTGCTGCTTTGTCCTTCCGGCCTTTTTTTCATAAAAACTGCCGCCTAAAAGCAGCTCGCCAATACTTTCCTTCCTTAGCGTATAACCCTTCGCCTCATAAAACTTCAGCTTTTTTGTTTTGCCGTCCACAACTGCCATATGACCGACCGCATAAAAATAGGGCAGTACAAACCGGAGGCCATTGACGCAAACCGCCGTTTCCCGGCGTTTCGTATCAATCCATGTCCCCACCTGCACGCCCTCATAATTTTTCTCAAAGCCAAACGGCGCCATGCATAAATGCTCACGCACGTACTTGTATACCGGCATTCTGTCCTTTTTGTAAACGCCGACAGCCGTCAGCATATCTCCCGGCATCAGCTTTGAATCTTTAATACCGATTAAAGCAAGCTGCTCTGCCCCCAAATTTCCATCATCACTGCCAAGGCCGCTGTCAGCAATCACAACAATATCCCCCGCTTCAATACGTCCGGCGTCGTGGCTGTATGGACAAAGCGTCACCGCCCCTGTCATTTCTTCAGCACAGCTATTCATACTTTCAATAACTTCATCCTTGTTTATAAAAACCAGTCCGCGAAAAAGCCTGTCCATCAGACGGTTCATTTCCTCATGCATGACTCTCCTCCTCAAAATGTCTGTCTGATTTCATTATAAGTCTCACCGGTATTTTTATCAATCTAAATCTCTTTTCTCTTTTTTTCCGTTCTCCATTTGTCATACAAAATTCTTGCAATGACATAAACGCCGAGCGAAATACCGGCAGCGGTGACAAGCCATGCCCATACAGGAACGTTTTCTTCCTCCACAATAATTTCCTTATCAATCGTCACATTTTTACTGACCTCAGCTTTTATGGCAACGCCCTCTGTTTTCACTGTTTTTTCCAAAACTTTCTCTTTACCGTCGCTGCCCCGGTAGCGCACAGTCACCGCACCTGAAAGCATTCCCTCTTTTGACGCCCGCAGATTAATCCCATATGTTTTTCTCTTTCCTGCCTCAAGGACAGCGCCCCCCAGCGCAGCGGTGCTGTCACCATCTTCCGAATCAGCCGTGCCGTTTTGAAAAGATTCAGGACTGCCGGCCGCCTCCAGATTTTCTGAATTGCCGCCGTCCTTTGAAATTTGTAAATCTCCTCCGCCCTCCGAAATTTGCAAATCTTCGCCATCCACTGAAATTTCAATAATCTCTGCCGGAGCACTTCCCCGATTCACAAGTGTTATCTGAGTAACGCCTGATCCGTCATCATAAACTGTATTTATCTTTTCCGGCATCGAAATACTTTCTATTTCAAGCCGTTCACTCTGCTTGATTGGAAGTGTTATGACTTCCTCCGTTTTGACCTCCGCACCGCCAAGCTCAATCCCTTCGATAGCAAGCTTAATTTCACAGGCATCGCCTGTCATATCTTCTGAAATTCCGATATGATAAACCGCTTCCGCCGCTGTACCTGCGCCAATCGTCCCTAAATAATATTGATTTGTATTTTTAAGGAGCGTCACCGACTCCGGAAACTGCGCGGTCACACGGACATTTTGAATACTATAGCTTCCGGCCGAAGCCGCAAGATTAATCTTCAGCGCAATGCTGTCTCCGGCTTTTGGCATTGTCTCACCGTAATCAAAGCTCTGTACAAAAAGTTTTGTTGCTGTAAGCGCCGCTTCCTGTCCGTCTGCATCATCCGAGCTGCCGGAAACATTATCATCACCGCCTGTGCTGCCGTCTGAGCCACTGCCGCCGAAATCATCTCCTGAACCACTGCCGCCCAAATCACCGTCTGAACCGTCCGATGGCACACTC
>SAMEA3387468__coassemble_2353_pt1 | contig 18466 bp, 17 predicted proteins | sample SAMEA3387468__metabat2_low_PE_040 | metagenome-assembled genome bin SAMEA3387468 (sample SAMEA3387468) | Felis catus | biome: Faeces | place: United Kingdom | collected 2012 | reverse complement strand
TAGAGCAGAGGACTGAAAATCCTCGTGTCACTGGTTCGATTCCGGTTCTGGGCATTTTTAAAATTAATAGCATATGGGATATTAGCTCAGTAGGTAGAGCACTTGACTTTTAATCAAGTTGTCCGGGGTTCGAATCCCCGATGTCTCATTAAGATCCGTGGAAATTATCCACGGATTTTTTTTGATTCAGGGGAAATTATGGTGTGTTCAACAGGAAATTTATTTTTTAATGTGGATAACTTTGTAAAAAGCGTGTATAATGAGAAAGTAGTTCAATTGAGCATAAGAAGGAGAATCCTTATGGAAAAGATAAGAATTAAATACTTTACAGATAAAATAGAAAAGCTTAGATATATTGACGGAAAGTCGGATTGGATTGATTTGAGGGCGGCAGAGGATGTCACACTAAAGGCAGGAGAGTTTAAGCTGATTCCGCTTGGTATTGCCATGGAACTGCCTAAAGGCTATGAGGCACATGTTGTACCAAGATCAAGTACATTTAAAAATTTCGGTATTTTACAGACAAATAGTATGGGGATTATCGACGAGACATATTGCGGCGATAATGACCAATGGTTTTTCCCGGCATTGGCGATGCGGGATACGCAGATTCATGTCAATGACAGAATATGTCAGTTCAGAATTATGTCTCATCAGCCGCAGGTAGAATTTGAGATGACAGAAATGCTTGGCGGTAAGGACAGAGGCGGCTTTGGTTCTACAGGAATTAAGTAAGCACAGGCAGGAAGCGGTGTCAATACTGCAAAAAGGCGGCGCCTTATTTAGGCAGCCGCACTGTTTTAACAATAAAAAATAGGATATCACCGAAGGTGAGTATGAGAGAGACAGCCATGAACCATCCGCCAAGTGATTTTTGGAGAGCGGACATGATTGTCATATACGAAAAGGTTGATGCCAAAATCAGAGAAAGACTGCACAGCATTGAGCGCATATAGTTATAAGCTCTGCAGCTGTTGTTTTCGGTAATTTTTCCGGGCATATTCCATATATTCGGAAATAGTGTGATGGCAAAAAGCATCAGGCTTAAAATAACCATGACTACAAAGATAAATATGAGGTTTGACGGGCTTCCGTAGCCATCCGCCTCACCAAGGGTATTAAAGTGCGTCGGTATTTTTTCGGGAAGGCTGCCCCATATAACAATTAAGAAAATAGCCGTGCCGATATTGACGGCAAGTGTGAGCAGTTCAAGAATGAGCTGAAATTTTGAAAACATTTTAAGCCGTTCGTAAAGTGACATAAACATCCCCCCTTTTTAATGATTATACATCAGGGGGATAGAAAATAAAAGGTCTGTAATTTAAAAGGAGATTTTTTTACATGAAGAAGATAGGAAGAAATGAACCGTGCTGGTGCGGCAGCGGAAGGAAATATAAAAGCTGTCATGAGGCAATGGATGAAAAACTAAGAATTTATATGGAAAAAGGGTGTATTGTGCCGACACATGATATTATAAAGACGCCAGAGCAGATTGAGGGTATCAGAGAAAGCGGAAAGGTGAATGTTGCAATTTTGGACGCCGTCGCTTCAGAGATTAAGGCAGGGATGTGTACTGAGGAAATTGATGAAATTGTGTGCCGGGTGACTAAAGAATACGGTGCTATTGCGGCACCTTTGGGGTATGAAGGTTTTCCGAAAAGTGTATGTACATCCATCAATAGCCAGGTTTGTCATGGGATTCCGTCAAAGGAGGATATTCTTGAGGATGGTGATATTATCAACGTGGATGTGTCTACGATTTATAAAGGTTATTTTTCAGACTCCTCCAGAATGTTTTGTATTGGCAATGTGAGCGACGAGATGCAGCGCCTTGTTGATGTGGCAAAAGAAAGTATTCAGGTTGGCCTTAAGGAAGTAAAGCCGTGGAATTTTATGGGCGATATGGGAGAGGCAATTCATAATTTTGTGAAAGCACATGGATATACCGTTGTTCAGGATATCGGCGGTCATGGTGTCGGTCTTGAATTTCATGAGGAACCTTTTGTCAGTTATGTGACAAGAAAAGGCACAGAGATGGTGCTTGTTCCGGGAATGGTATTTACGATAGAACCGATGGTGAATATGGGTACGGATGAAATATTTATTGATGAGGCTAATGATTGGACGGTATATACGGATGATAATATGCCGTCGGCACAGTGGGAAGTGACTGTTGCCGTGACAGAAGACGGTTATGAAGTGCTTGCGTGGTAAATAATAATATCTTGAAAGAAGGAAATAGATTATGAAATTGGAGTTTCAAGAAAGACAGTTTGTACCTGTTTTACTTGGCGGTGATATTAATACGTATAGTGTGGCGAGGGCATTTTATGAGGCATACCATGTGAAAAGCTACGTTTTTGGAAAATATATGTCCGGGCCGAGCTGTTACAGTAAGATTACAAATTATCGTGCAAATCCGAAAATGGATACCGACGAGATGATTTTAAAGGCTGTCAATGCTGTATCAAATCGTTATAAAAATAAGAAAATATTTGTCTTAGGCTGCGGCGATAACTATGTGATGGCAGTAAATCACTGTAAGGAAAGATTTCCTGATAATGTCATTGCGCCGTATATTGATATTGAGCAGATGAGTCAGCTTGTCAATAAGGAGCATTTTTATGAGCTCTGTGATAAATATGGCATTGACCATCCGGCAACGCTTATTTACAGACGTGAGATGGGAATGGATTTTGAAGTCAATTTCACATATCCGGTTGTATTAAAGCCTTCTGACGGCGTTGATTATTTTGCACACAGTTTTGAAGGGCAGAATAAGGTATATATTATCAGAAGCAGGAAAATGCTTGAAGAAACTATTCAAAAAATTTATGAGGCGGGATATTCAGATTCTCTGATTATACAGGATATGATTCCGGGCAATGACGAATATATGAGAGTGCTTACAAGCTATTCAGGCAAGGATAAAAAAGTAAAGATGATGTGTCTGGGACATGTGCTATTAGAGGAGCATACACCGCTTGGCATGGGCAATCACGCACTGATTTTAACAGAGCCGAATAAACCTTTAATGGAGAAGGCGAAGAAGCTTTTGGAAGAAATTGGCTTTACGGGCTTTTCAAATTTTGATATTAAGTACGATTCAAGAGATGGCAAATATAAGTTCTTTGAGTTAAATGTCCGTCAGGGAAGAAGTAATTTCTATGTGACAAATTCAGGCTTTAATATTGCAAAATATCTTGTCGAGGATTATATCGAGAATAAGGATATACCGTTTGAAATCGCGCAGGATGAGTATCTTTGGATGGTTGTTCCGAAGTATGTGGCGTTTAAATATGTGAAGGATGCCGGCACAAAGAAAAAGATGCGCAGACTTATTAAAGAAAAGAAGATGGTAAATCCTCTGTTTATGAGAAAGGATTTAGGTATCAGACGATATTTAAGACTTGTTAAAAATCATTTGAGGCAGTACGGAAACTTTAGAAAGTATTATAAGTAAGGTAAATTCAATGATAAATCATAGTAAGAAAAAAAAGCTGGGTGTTATCGGCGGGCTCGGACCTGCCGCCTCCAGCTTCTATTATAAGGGTGTTATCGAGCATACACTGGCTGATTGTGACCAGGATCATATTGATATGGTGATACTCAGCCATGCGACGATGCCGGACAGAACAAAGGCGATAGAGACAGGCGATGATGCAGCACTTATAAGTCTGCTTCAGCAGGATGTCAGGACATTAGCGGCTCTTGGCGCTGAAAATATAGCTATTCCATGCAATACTTCGCATTATTATTTTGAGCAGATGCAGTCGGTGACGGATGTTCCGATTATACATATGATAAGAGAAAGTGTGCGCTATGCAGTGAGCCATTATGCCAATGTTAAAAAAATCGGTATTATGGGGACTGACGGTACGATTGATTCGGGAATTTATGATATTGAGTGTGAGCGGGCAGGCGTTGTTCCGGTACATCCGTCAAAGGAAAAACAAAAAGAGGTCATGTACCTTATTTATGACGAAATTAAAAGCGGTAAGCCGGGGACTGAGGCTGTTTTTGAGGATGTGATTGATGAATTTAAAATGCTTGGCTGCGACGTTGTTATTTTGGCATGTACGGAGCTTTCAGTGTATAAACAGCTTCACCGTGTGCCGGATTTTTGCCTTGATGCGATGGATGTACTTATCCGCGAATCTATTGTGCGCTCTAACGGTTCTTATATATCCTGATAGGAGGAAGATTTGATGAAAAGACATGAGCTTAAAAATTATTTGGAAATACTTCAAAAAGAAAATCTTGTAACAGAATATGACCTTAAAGAGGCGGATGAACAGGTGATTGAAGGGCTGACTTACAATTCAAAGGAAGCTAAGGAAAATACATTGTTTGTCTGCAAGGGCGTGACTTTTAAAAGTGCTTATCTTGATATGGCTGTCATGGCCGGCGCCGCAGCTTATGTCAGTGAAGTTAAATATGAAACAGACGCGCCGTATATTATTGTCAGTGATATTAAGCGCGCAATGCCGGTGCTTGCCGATTTTTACTATAATCAGATATGGAAAAAGCTGAACATGATCGGCATTACAGGAACAAAAGGAAAATCAACGACGGTTTATTTTATAAAAGCAATTTTAGATGATTACCTTATTGCCAATGGTAAAAAAGACAGTGCGGTACTTTCATCAATTGACACTTATGATGGTGTTGTCAATGAAGTTTCTCATCTGACAACGCCGGAAGCACTGGAGCTTCATAAGCATTTTCAAAATGCGGTGGATTCAGGCATTGAGTTTCTTGAAATGGAAGTTTCCAGTCAGGCACTTAAGTATCACCGGACAGATGGTATCCATTTTGATGTCGGCGCCTTTTTAAATATTTCAGAGGATCATATCAGTCCGATAGAACATCCTGACTTTGACGATTATTTTCATTCAAAGCTTAAGATATTTTCTCAGGTTAAAACAGCCTGCATCAATCTTGAGAGCGACCATCTCGATGAGATTATGGCGGCGGCGAAGGCTTCAGAACGCATCATCACATTTGGACTGACAGATAAGGCGGATATTTATGCTTATGATATTCATCGTGAAGGAACAGATACCGCTTTTAATATTCATTGTGACAAATTTGATATGCCTTTTAAAATGTCAATTCCGGGTGCATTTAATGTGGAAAATGCGCTGGCAGCTGTGGCAATGCTTTATGAATATGATATTCCTGTAGAGCATATTTATAACGGCCTTTATAAGGCGCATCCGAGCGGACGTATGGAGCTTTATGCGACAAATGATAAAAAGATTATTGCTGTTGCGGATTTTGCCCATAATAAGCTGAGTTTCGAGAAGCTTTTTGGTTCAATGAGGGCTGATTATCCAAATTACCATATGATAGCATTTTTTGGATGTCCGGGAGGCAAGGGCTTTAACAGACGCCGTCCGATGGCAGAGACGGCGGCAGCCTATGCGGATAAGGTGTATATTGTGGCGGATGATCCGGGCAATGAGCCGTTTAAGGATACGGCGGCAGAGCTTGCATCGTATATTGAGCCGACAGGGACACCATATGAGGTGATTGAAAGCCGTCTTGAAGCTATTGAGAAAGCATTCAGACAGATTAAAGAACCGACAGTGCTTGTGATGGCAGGAAAGGGCAGCGACGAGTTCATTAAGTATGGGACAACCTATATTCCGTGCTTATCGGACGGACAATTTGTGGCAAAGCTGATAAGGGAATATGATGAAAATCACAGATAATTTATACGAGAAGCTCTCGGCATATGGCAAAAGTGATTATTATCCTTTCCATATGCCGGGACATAAAAGAAACGACACTTTTTTAAAATTAGAAAATTTTGTAAAATCAGATATTACTGAAATTGATGGTTTTGATAACCTTCATAAAGCAAAAAGCATTATTCTTGCGGCGGAAAAAAGAGCTTCCGCCCTCTATGGTGCAAAAGAAACACATTTTCTTGTCAATGGAAGCTCTGTCGGACTGCTGGCGGCAATTTGCGGAAGCTGCAGCCACGGCGATCAAATTCTTATCGCAAGAAATTGTCATAAGTCGGTTTATCATGCAGTTGAGCTTTTTGGATTGATGCCGGTTTATATTTATCCGCATATCCATGAAAAATATGGTATTTATGAAGGTATTGATGCCTCCGATACAGAAAGAATTTTAAAAGAAAATCCGGATATTAAGGCAGTTGTGATTACATCCCCGACATATGAGGGAATTGTGTCCGATATCGGAAAGATTGCAGATGTTGTCCATCGTTTTCATATTCCTCTGATTGTCGATGAGGCGCACGGGGCGCATTTCGGATTTCACGAGTCTTTTCCGAAGGGGGCACTTTCCTTTGGGGCGGATATTGTCATTCACAGTGTTCACAAGACATTGCCGTCACTGACGCAGACAGCGCTTTTACATATGAAAGGTGATATTGCAGACAGAGCTTCGGTCAGAAAGTATCTGACGTATTTTCAGACGAGCAGCCCGTCCTATCTTTTTATGGCATCAATCGACCGGTGTATGGCACTTATTGAAGGCAGGGGACATGATTTATTTGAGACTTATGATAAAAAGCTGAATCATTTTTACAAAAATGCCGGGGAGCTGACACAGCTTGAGCTGCTTGGCAAAGAAAAACTGACTGATGGCGTAAGCTATGATTTTGATAAATCGAAAATTGTTGTATTTTCAAATACAGTCAGTGCTTGTGGAAATGGGCTTTATGATATATTATTAAAGAAATATCATTTACAGATGGAGATGGCTTCACGAGATTATGTGCTTGCCATGACAAGCTTTTGTGATACAGACGGCGGTTTTCTCAGACTTTATTCGGCACTCAGGGAATTGGATGGGGCACTTGCCTCAGGTGAGCTTTCTTACAGAAAGTACCCCCGGTTTGAGACGGAAGCTGCAAAGCCGGAGATGACTATTGAGGCGGCGGTCAGCGCCGAAAGCAGGGCAGTGCCGCTTTATGAGAGCGAAGGTTTTATTTCAGCGGAATATGCTTATATTTATCCGCCGGGCGTCCCTTTTTTAGTGCCGGGTGAGCGGATTACAAAAAAACATTTGATGAAGATAAAATCATTTGCTGAAGAAGGCTTTGATATTGAAGGGCTTTCTGATGCAGAACTTAAATTTATTCATGTGATAGTATGAGGTGAGTATGGGAAAGTTATTTTGTATGATGGGCAAAAGTGCTTCAGGAAAGGATACAATTTATAAAGCATTGGTTGAAGATGATACATTAGGACTTCATACAGTTGTTCCTTATACAACCCGACCGATCCGTGCCGGAGAGGCAGAGGGTGAAAATTATTATTTTGTGACAGAAGAAATTTACGGCCGGATGGCCGCAGAAGAAAAAATCATTGAGGCTCGTACATATGAGACAATCCATGGACTCTGGCGGTATTTTACAGCCGATGACGGGCAGATTGATTTTTCAAAAGGTAATTTTATTGTGATCGGAACGCTTGAAGCTTACACGCAGTTTCTGAACTATTTCGGAAAGGAAAGCGTTGTGCCGATTTATATAAATGTTGATGACGGGCAGAGGCTGATGCGGGCTGTTGCGCGGGAAATGCAGCAGCAGCCGCCAAAATATGCAGAGCTTTGCCGTAGATTTCTTGCGGACTGTGAAGATTTTTCAGAAGAAAAGCTCCGGTGCGCGGGAATAGAAAAAGCATATGACAACAGTTCGCTTGAAGTATGTATTGCAGAAGTGAAAAAAGATATTTGCCGTATGCTTCATATCTAAGAAAGGAGACACCGAAAATGGCCGGATTTAAAGCAATTATAGGGCATGAGCAGCTCATTGCTCATTTAAGCAGCTCAATGAAAAATAATAAGGTTTCCCATGCGTACATATTTAACGGGGAGCATGGCGCAGGTAAAAAGATGCTGGCAAGAGCTTTTGCAAAAGCGCTTGAATGTGAGGCAGGTTACGGCGATTGCTGTGATATGTGCCGCTCCTGCCATCAGTCAGATACGGGCAATCATCCTGATATTAAATGGGTGACGCATGAAAAGCCGTCAAGTATCGGTGTTGAGGATATACGTGTCCAGTTAAATAATGATATCGAGATTAAGCCTTACAGCGGAAAGTATAAAATTTATATCGTAGATGAGGCGGAGAAGATGACGCCCCAGGCGCAGAATGCACTTTTAAAGACGATTGAGGAACCGCCGGCATACGGCATTATCATGCTTTTGACGAGCAATATTGATGCTGTTTTACCGACGATACGTTCAAGGTGCGTCACATTGAATCTGCGTCCGGTGGAATTTGAAAAAATCAGAGATTATCTGATGGAAAAATATGAGGTGCCGGATTATCAGGCAAAGATTTGTGCAGCATTTTCACAGGGAAATGTAGGCAAGGCAATCCGTATGGCAACATCCTCTGATTTTAATGCAATGCAGGAGGAGGTACTTCATCTTCTTAAAAATATTGACGGCATGGAAATTCATGATATTATGAATGAGATTAAAAATCTTTCTGAATATAAAGTCGATATTTACGATGTAATCGATATGATGATGATCTGGTACAGAGATATTATGATGCTGAAAATTACAAATGATCCGAACCTGCTTATTTATCAGCAGGAATACGGTGCTTTAAGCAAAAGGGCAAAAAAGACGTCCTTTGACGGCATTGATAATATTATTCAGTCGATGGAAAAAGCGAAAGTACGTCTTAAGGCAAATGTAAATTTTGATTTGTCATTAGAGATGATGTTATTGACAATAAAGGAGAATTAGAGTGGTTAATGTTATAGGAGTTCGTTTTAGAAAGGCCGGAAAAATTTATTATTTTGATCCGGCAGAGTATGATATTGAAGCCGGGCAGCATGTCATTGTGGAGACGGCACGCGGTATCGAGTATGGTTTTGTTATGATTGGTAAAAGAGCCGTGGAGGATGACAAGGTTGTTTCGCCGTTAAAACCGGTGATTCGTGTCGCAACGCCGGAGGATGACGAGATTGAGCTTAAAAATAAAGAAAAGGAAAAGGAAGCCTTTAAAATTTGTCTCGAAAAGATTGCAAAGCATGAGCTTGAGATGAAACTTATTGATGTTGAATATACATTTGATAATAATAAGGTACTTTTTTACTTTACAGCGGACGGCCGTATTGACTTTAGAGAGCTTGTGAAGGATTTGGCTTCTGTTTTTAAGACGAGAATAGAACTTCGTCAGATTGGTGTGAGGGATGAGACAAAGCTTCTCGGCGGAATCGGTATATGTGGGCGCGGTCTTTGCTGTCACACATATTTATCGGAATTTGTCCCTGTTTCGATTAAAATGGCGAAGGAGCAGAATCTTTCTTTAAATCCGACAAAAATTTCCGGTGTGTGCGGAAGACTGATGTGCTGTCTTAAAAATGAAGAAGAAACATATGAGTATCTTAATAGTAAGCTTCCGAATGTCGGCGATTATGTGACGACGGATGATGGTTTTAAGGGTGAGGTTTCTTCGGTCAATGTGCTCAGACAGATTGTCAAAGTAATTGTTACACTTGAAAAAGATGAAAAAGAAATTAGAGAGTATAAGGTAGATCAGCTTAAATTCAGACCAAAAAGACGAAAAGAACGTTTAAATTTGTCACCGGAGGAATTTAAAGAGCTGGCTAAATTGGAAAAAGATCATGAAACAGTATTCTGATATAGAACAAATGAAAAGTTTTCTTAAAGAGGGCGAGCGGCTGGATGATCTGGAGCGCAACAGCTATTTTATTATCCAGAATCCCGAAAAATTCTGTTTTGGGATGGACGCTGTGCTTCTTTCAGGCTTTGCATCTGTAAAGCCTGAGGAGAAGGTGCTTGATTTAGGAACAGGTACAGGCATTATTCCGATACTTCTTGAGGCTAAAACGGAGGCTTCCCATCTGACAGGACTTGAGATACAGTCTGAAAGTGTGGATATGGCGCGCAGGAGTATCGTTTTAAATCACCTTGAAGATAAGATAGATATTGTGGAAGGCGATATCAAAACAGCATCGTCAATATTTCCGAAGGCTTCTTTTCAGGTCGTGACGACAAATCCGCCGTATATGACAGATTTGCATGGAATAAAAAATCCACAGGCGCCGAAAGCTATTGCCCGCCATGAAGTACTTTGTACGCTGACAGATGTTGTCCGGGAGGCATCGCTTTTATTGGAACCGGGCGGACGTTTGTATATGGTTCACCGTCCGTTCCGTCTTGTGGAAATTTTCAGGGCGCTGTCGGCGTTTAAGCTGGAACCTAAAAGAATGCGTTTTGTTCATTCATTTATTGACCGGGAGCCGACGATGGTGCTGATTGAAGCTGTGCGCGGCGGCAAAGCCCGTCTTCAGGTCGAACCTCCGCTTGTTATTTTTGAAAGCCTCGGCATCTATACAGAGGAAATTAAAGAAAAATACGGTTTTTAAAAATCAGTCATATTGGGTCATGCCCTCTCATAAGATGAAATAAAAAGGGGGTAGTGTCATGGCTGAATATAATCGTTTTGTATCTTATCTGTATGCCTATGAAAATAATAACAAAACAATTAATAATGGTTTTGTCCGCGTAGAAACAAGAGACAATATAAGTTCTGTCTATGTCAATATGAAGGAGCTTTATGGCAGCGGCACAAAATATGGCATTTATATGTTTCAGAGAATAGACGGCGGTTTAAACGGCATATGCCTTGGCTATGTGGAAGGCAGCGCTGGCGGCGGCGAATTTCTTTGTAAAATAACTAAAGATAATATTAACAATTCCGGCATTTCACTCAATGAGATTGCCGGAATTATTATTCTCGGAGAAAGCGGGAGAAAATATGGAACATGCTGGGATGATGAGCCTTTAGACGCTGAGCTGTTTGCCGGTGCAGTCAAAGACGGAGAAAAAATTGTGCATATCCGCGCGGCAGTCAAAGACAGCGAAAAGGATGATAATGTCCGCGCGGCGGTAAAAGAAAGTGAAAAGGATGATAATGTCCGCACGGTGGTAAAAGACAGTGAAAAGGATGATAATGTCCGCGCGGCAGCAGAGACAGATGATGCAGAAAAAACTACGGAAATCTTTGAAGAAATAAAAACAGAAGCACCGGCGCTAAAATTTGTCCCGGCGGAGGAAATGCCTGAAGCCGGGCTGCAAAAGGCCGATACAAAAGACGACGGTATGAAAGAGATGATGGCCGAAAGCATTGCACTTTCAATGGAAAATACAGCGGAGGCAGCAGAATTTTTCAGTGAACCGCTGCTTGTCGGAAATATAGATGGGGACAGCAGTGAAAAAAATAAGATAAAAACAATTCAAAAGCGTCTGGACAGAATTTTGGACGGCGGTATTAAAATGTATCCTTTTGAGGATAGCGAGATGGAGAAGTGTATCCGTATTGAAATACAGGATATCGGTATGCTGCCGATGAAATATTGGTTTTATGCAGGAAACAGCTTTCTGCTTCAGAGCTATTATTCATACAGGCATCTGATTCTTGCAAAACGGATTGACGGCAGTTATATTCTCGGAGTGCCGGGAATGGGTGAGGCGAAGGACAGCTTTATGGCAAGGAGGTTCGGTTTTAACTGCTTTAAAAATATTCGTGAAAAAAGTGACGAAATGCCGGCGAGTAATTTTGGCTATTGGTATGTGAAGCTGATTTAAAAATTAAAGTCAGGTGGTGTTTCTATGAATTTTATGTGCGGGAAAAGGCTGCATAGGCAGCCGACGCGCATAAAGACGAAAAAAATCGTTAAATCTTTGTCAAAATTGACTTTACGAGGCAATATCTTGGTGCTATAATAAATCGTGGAATCGAAATAACAGATAAACTTGGAAATATTCCAATGCATAACGAAAAGGAGTGGACATTTTGAACTGGAAAGAAATTTATGAAAGCCGTCTTGTTTCAGCAGAAGAAGCAATTTCAAAAATAAAGTCGGGTAATCGCGTCGTTTTGGGACATGCCTGTGGAGAACCTCAGTATTTAGTTGACACAATGGTGGATAACTGCGAGCGTTTTCATGATGTGGAAATTGTTCACATGGTACCGATGGGCAAGTGTCGTTATACAGAGCCGGGGATGGAAAGCCATTTTATCCATAATGCGCTTTTTGTCGGCAGCGGTACAAGAAAGGCTGTTTATGAGGGACGTGCCGATTTTACACCGGTTTGTTTTTCAAGAGTTCCGCGTTTATTTAGAATGTTTATGGATATAGATGTTGCCCTTGTTCAGGTGACACCGCCGGATAAGTACGGCAATTGCAGTCTCGGTGTTTCTGTAGACTACACAAAAGAAGCTGTGGCCAGAGCTAAAATTGTTATTGCACAGGTAAATGATCAAATGCCGTATACTTATGGCGACAGCCGTGTTCCGGTCAGTGATATTGATTTCTTTGTTGAAAAATCAATGCCGCTTCCGGTATTAAAACCACGTCCAATCGGCGATACAGAGAAAAAGATTGCAAGCTACTGCGCTTCATTGATCGAGGATGGTGCAACACTTCAGCTTGGTATCGGTGCAATACCGGATGCGGTGCTGACGTTCCTTCATGATAAGAGAGATTTAGGTCTTCATTCAGAACTTTTATCTGACGGTATCGTTGATTTGATTGAGGAAGGCGTTATTAATAATAGTAAAAAGACATATAATCCGGGTAAATCAATTGCGACTTTCCTGATGGGTACAAAGAAGCTGTATGACTTCGTTGACCACAATCCTGATTTTGAAATGTATCCGGTAGATGTTGTTAATAATCCGTACAACATTATGCAGAATAACAATATGATTTCGATTAACTCCTGTGTTCAGGTAGACCTTATGGGACAGGTTGACTCTGAATCTGTCGGTGATATGCAGATCAGCGGTATCGGCGGTCAGGTAAACTTTGTTAAAGGTGCGATTAACAGTGTCGGCGGCAAATCTATTATTGCAATGCCGTCAACAACGGCCGATGGAAAAATTTCAAAAATTGTGCCTGTACTTTCTGAAGGTTCTGTTGTCACAACACTGCGTACAGATGTGGACTATATTATTACAGAGTATGGTATTGCAAGAATGACAGGGCTTACATTAAAGCAGCGTGCGACAGCGTTAATTGATATTGCACATCCGAAATTCAGAGATGAGCTTATTGAAGCTTTTGAGAAACGTTTTCATACGAAATTTGATCCTTATCTGAATGCATAAATAAAAAACGTACATATTTGAGGTACAAAAGATGACTGATTTTAATAAAATTGTAAACCGCCGGGGAACAAATTGTATTAAGTGGGATATAAAAGCGCTTGAAGACCGGGAAGATGTTCTGCCGATGTGGGTTGCCGATATGGATTTTGAAGCGGCGCCGGGAATTGTTTTGGCAATGGAAAAGGTGATGAATCACAAGGTCTTTGGATATAGATTTAATTCGCCGGATTACAAGTCGGCTATCATTGACTGGTTTTTAAAAAGACATGGCTATCGCATTGAACGCGACTGGATTTGTTATTTGCCGAATGTTGTGGCAGGTCTTTCTATTGGTGTTCAGACAGTATCTGAGCCGGGCGATGAAATTATTTTAAATACGCCGGTTTACGGTCCTTTTTACCGCGCTGTGACAGATAACGGAAGAATTGTGAAGGAATGTCCGATGATTGAGACCAACGGACGTTATACGATGGATTTTAAAGCGATGGAGGCTTCTATAACGCCTAAAACAAAAGCAGTGATGCTTTGCAATCCTCACAATCCGGGCGGACGTGTATGGACAGAGGCGGAGCTTCGGGCACTGGCAGATTTATGCTTAAAGCATAAGCTCTATATGATTTCTGATGACATTCATGCGGATTTAACTTACGGCGGACATAAGCATATGTTTATTGCCGGTCTTTCAAAAGAAATAGAGCAGCTTTGCATCACATGCACATCGCCTTCAAAGGCATTTAATCTTGCCGGAATGCAGGCGGCACATATTGTGATTGCCAACGATGCGCTCCGTGAGAAATTTTTAAGTCCGCTGCAGGGCTTTCATATGACCGGCGGCAATTCCTTTGAGGAAGCTTTTGTTGTCGGCGCTTACAGGGATTCAGAAGAATGGCTGAATGAAGCGGTTTCTTATATTGAGGGCAATATTGACTTTTTTGTGGACAGCGTTCGTGAAAATATTCCTCAGCTTAAAGTTTCAAAGCCGGACGGAACCTATCTTGTATGGATTGACTGCCGGGCGCTTAAACTTTCTCAGGAAGCACTGATGGACTTTTTCCTGAATACGTGCGGACTTTACTTAAACAGCGGCCTTGACTACGGTGAGAGCGGCCGGGGCTTTTTCAGAATTAACATGGCCTGTCCGAGAAAATATGTGGAAGAAGCATTGAAACGGATAATGGATGGGATAGAGAGATTATAGTGGGTGTATGTGTTTGCATACACATATCAGGAGGCGTCGGAAGAATCCGGCGCCTCTTTTAAATATGAAATGAATATAGATTTTTTTACAGCTTCAGCTTACATCCGCAGTAGTCGAGTATAAATTCACAGAATACAGAGTTTGCCCATGAAAACCACGGTCTTGTAAATTCGTTAGGATTATCTACATGGAAGCCTTCGTGCATGAAGCCTGTGCCGCCGTCGGTTGTTTCAAGTGTTTTTAAGAGTGCTGCTCTTTCTTCATCGGAGGCGGAAGTTAATGCCTGCATTGAAAGCGCAATGTGCCATATGTAACGCGGCGGTGTATGTGGGCTGCCGATGCCCTTGGCGCATTTTCCCGAATAATAGAATGGATTGGCTTCGCTTAAAATCATTGATCTTGTGTTTAAATAGCGCTCGTCATCACAGTCGCAGTAGCCGATATAAGGCATGGATAAAAGGCTTGGAAGGTTGGCGTCATCCATAATATTGTACTGGCCAAAGCCATCAACCTCATAAGCGTAGGCTGGTTTTTCGAGTGCCGGAATCATCGCATATTTGTCGATGGCCGCGCGAACTTCTTCGGCGAAAGCTTTCGCTTTCTGTGAAAATTCATCGTCGTGATAAATTTCTTTTGCAATTTCAGAAATATTTTCTAAAATCACAGCGGCAAGCATATTCGATGGAATAAGGTAGCCATAAACGCAGGCGTCATCGCTCGGCCGGAAGCCTGACCAAATAAGACCGATATTGCTCTTTACGAGAGCGCCTTTGCCGTCTCTTGAAAGTGTGTCGGTAAAAATGGTATTTTCACGCTCAAAGGTGTAGGATGATTTATTTTCGTGATCCTGTTCTGTTCTGAAGGTGTCATAGACAAGTTTTGCCGTTTCCAGCCAATTTTCATCAAAATGACTTGTGCATCCGGTATTTTTCCAAAGAAGGGAAGATAGCTGGAACGGGAAGCATAAGGAATCAATTTCGTATTTTCTTTCCCACAATTCCGGTTTCATGTCTGTCTTATCATGACACCAGCATTTGCCGTTGGCACTTTCGTTGAAAGCGTTGGCATACGGATCAATACGGATACAGTCCATCTGTTTTTTAATCAGTCCGCAAATTAATTCCTCAATGGCCTTGTCTTCTTTTGCAAATAAAATAAACGGACGGAGCTGGCAGGCGGAATCTCTGAGCCACATGGCAGGAATATCGCCTGTAATGACAAAAACAGAGCCGTCATCTAAAATTTTAATCGTTGTCTGTAATGTATTTGAAATACAGTTTTTAAACATTTCGGCAAGCTTGCTTCCCTTGCCAAACTTTTCTTCAACTAAATGAATATGATTTTCAATTGATTCATAGGTTTTCTTAATCTCCATTGAAAGTTCTCCTTTACATTGCTCGCGTACACTGCCATGAATTGTGTATACGCAATAGAATTTCCTCTATATTTTATGACAGATTGGATGAAGAATCAATATAAAGAGGGGAACAAATTGAATACCGTATTTTAAATGATCAATAGATAAAAATTGATACAAAATTTATATTCTTCTTTATATCAGGTGACCTTGATGAGGCAAAACACGTATGTTATAATTTGGAATGAAGCAGAATAGTAAAAGTACGAATTGACATTAAATAGAGAGTAACGGTGATGAAAGTAATGAGTGAGTTGAACGATTTAATAGAATTATTTTCCGAGACACTGACAGTTGATTTGATTGATATGGTAATCAGCGGTGCGCGGGGCACAGAGGTAAAGAAGATAAAACTGCGTCCTGTGCTCATTAAAGGGTGTCTTGTTTTTCAGATGACAAAGTATGTGGGCAATAAGGTGCTTCACGAAAATTTTGAAAGGGAGGCACTTTTAGAAACGCTTGCGGCTGATGTTTTTGATAATTTTAAGCAGGTGCAGATTCGCACGAAGACAGAGCAGGCAAGTGCGCTTATAAGTAAAAAAGGGCAGGTGACTATCAAACGAAAGAACACGGCTGCCTGCGGTGTCTGCCAGCCGAATTTGGAGCATAACCGGACGAAGACGTATGTTTTAAAGGAAGGCGTTCCGGTGCCGTTTTTAATTGATCTTGGCGTGATGCATGAGGACGGTACGATTGTTAAGAAGAAATATGATAAGTTTAAGCAGATGAACAGGTATCTTGAGTTTATTGAAGATATTCTTCCTGAGCTTGATAAGGACAGAGAGTTGATAATCATTGATTTTGGCTGCGGAAAATCTTATCTGACATTTGCGATGTACTATTATCTGAAGATTTTAAAAGGCTATGATATCCGTATTATTGGTCTGGACTTAAAAGAAGATGTCATCAGCCACTGTAACCGTCTGAAAGAAAAATATGGTTTTGACAAGCTTAATTTTCTGTGCGGCGATATCGCGCATTTTGAGGGCGTCGATAAGGTTGATATGGTTGTGACGCTTCATGCCTGTGATACAGCGACGGATTATGCCCTTTATAAAGCAGTGCTCTGGCAGGCAAAGGTCATTTTATCAGTGCCGTGCTGCCAGCATGAGCTGAATGGCCAGATTCATTCGGAGGCGCTTTCGGGAATGTTTAAGTATGGGCTTATTAAAGAGCGCTTTGCGGCGCTTGCCACAGACAGTATGCGGGCAATGCTTTTGGAGTCTGTTGGCTATCGGACGCAGATTTTAGAATTTATAGATATGGAACATACACCGAAGAATATTTTAATAAGGGCAATTCTTAAAAATGGTATAACAAAGTGCCGTTTGAGTGAAGAATATAAACAATGCAGAAATTTAATTCATGCGGAGCCGACGTTAGAGAGGCTTCTGTGTGAAAATAAGGAATAAGGAGAGATTTTTCATGGATGAAAGAATTAAAGTATTGGCTTATAATCTGATTAATAAGTCTGTCAAAGCTAAAAAAGGCGATAAGGTGTATATTCATTATACAGGACCTTCAACACAGGATTTGGGCCGCCAGCTCGTTAAAGAGGCTTATAAGGCCGGTACGGTGCCGTTTCCGGTGTATACAGATCCGAGAATGCAGCGGGAGATGCTTTTAAACTGTACAGAGGAACAGCTTAAAATAATGGCGGAAAACGATGCGGCGCTGATGCGTCAGATGGATTGCTATATTGCCATCAGAGGTACGGACAATGTGTCCGAGCAGTCCGATGTTCCGGCAGAAAATCTTGCATTGTACGAACGTATTTATATGACGCCGGTACATCATGAAATCCGAGTGCCGAAGACACGCTGGTGTGTGTTAAGATATCCGAACAATGCGATGGCTCAGCTCAATAATCAGAGTCTTGAAGCTTTTGAAGATTTTTACTTTGATGTGTGCAACCTTGATTATACAAAAATGGGCGAGGCGATGAAGCCGCTTGTTGAGCTGATGAACCGCACAGACAAGGTGCGTCTTGTCGGACCGGGCACAGATCTGACGTTCTCTATTAAGGATATTCCGGCAATTCCTTGTGCAGGCGACTGCAATATCCCTGACGGCGAAGTTTACACGGCACCGGTGAGAAATTCAATTAACGGAACGCTTTCATACAATACACCGGCTGTTTTTCAGGGCTTTACTTTTGAAAATATCTGTTTTGAATTTAAGGATGGAAAAATTGTGAAAGCGACGGCAAATAATACAGAACGCCTCAATCAGGTGATGGATACAGATGAGGGCGCGAGATATGTCGGAGAATTTGCCATTGGTGTCAATCCGTATGTCTTAAATCCGATGAAGGATACACTTTTTGATGAAAAGATTGCAGGTTCTTTCCATTTTACACCGGGTAATTGCTATGATGAAGCGCCGAACGGCAATGTTTCTGCAATTCACTGGGATTTGGTATGTATTCAGAGACCGGAATACGGCGGCGGAGAAATCTATTTTGATGATGTGCTTATAAGAAAAGACGGACTTTTTGTTTTAGACGAATTAAAGTGCTTAAATCCGGAAAATTTAAAATAAAAAGAGGGGCGCGGCTTAATTAGTATAAATCATAGTGGTCTTGATTATTTAATAAAAAATGTATTTAAAATTTTGAAAAGACAGGCGAATATAAAAAATATGCCTGTCTTTTTTGCGTTTATAATTAAAATAGAAGATTTTTATATTTGTTTAACGAAAAATTGATTTAATA
>SAMEA3387468__coassemble_2341_pt1 | contig 18763 bp, 30 predicted proteins | sample SAMEA3387468__metabat2_low_PE_040 | metagenome-assembled genome bin SAMEA3387468 (sample SAMEA3387468) | Felis catus | biome: Faeces | place: United Kingdom | collected 2012 | reverse complement strand
CTACAGCGAAGGTACTATTCCACTTCAGACACTTAGAGCAGATATCGATTACGGATTTGCAGAGGCCGACACAACATATGGTAAATTAGGTGTTAAGACATGGATTTACCACGGCGAAGTTCTTCCAACAAAAGCTAATAAGGAAGGGAGAGATAAATAATGTTAATGCCAAAAAGAGTAAAACGTCGTAAACAGTTCCGTGGCAGCATGAGAGGAACTGCACAGCGTGGAAATAAAATCACTTACGGTGAATACGGTATTGTAGCTTTAGAGCCAGCATGGATCAAATCCAATCAGATCGAGGCTGCCCGTATTGCGATGACTCGTTACATCAAACGTGGTGGTAAAGTATGGATTAAAATATTCCCTGACAAACCAGTAACAACGAAACCTGCTGAAACACGTATGGGTTCCGGTAAAGGAACACTGGAATACTGGGTAGCAGTTGTTAAGCCGGGCAGAGTAATGTTCGAAATCTCAGGCGTTTCTGAAGAAGTTGCCAGAGAAGCTCTCCGTCTTGCTACACATAAACTTCCGGTAAAATGCAAAGTTGTTTCTCGCGCAGACTTAGAAGGCGGTGATAACAGTGAAAACTAATCAGTATGTTAAAGAATTAAACACAAAGACAATTGACCAGTTGAATGAGGAGTTAGTAAACGCAAAGAAGGAGCTTTTCAACTTAAGATTCCAGAACGCAACTAACCAGTTAGACAATACAAGCAGAATTAAAGAAGTTCGTAAGAATATTGCCAGAATTCAGACAGTTATCACTGGAAAAAAGGCAAACGCTGCTGAATAATTAAAGCGCCCGGGTAGCGGCGGAAAGGAGTATTGCTGTGGAAGAAAGAAATCTTAGAAAAACTAGAGTCGGTATTGTTGTCAGCGATAAGATGGACAAGACAATCGTTGTAGCAATCAAAGACCGTGTTAAACATCCACTTTATAAGAAAATCGTCGATAGAACTTACAAGTTAAAAGCTCACGACGAGAATAATGAATGTAACATCGGAGATAGAGTAAAAGTAATGGAAACAAGACCTTTATCAAAAGATAAGAGATGGAGACTTGTAGAAATTATTGAAAGAGCTAAATAATTTTGTTGGCAAATCATAGGAGGTAAAGTCATGATTCAACAGGAAAGTAGACTTCGTGTTGCCGATAATACAGGTGCCAAAGAATTACTTTGCATCAGAGTTATGGGCGGCTCAACAAGAAGATATGCAAATATCGGTGACGTCATTGTTGCTTCGGTTAAAGATGCAACACCAGGCGGTGTTGTAAAAAAAGGTGACGTTGTTAAGGCTGTTGTAGTGCGTACAGTTAAGGGCGCACGCCGTAAAGATGGTTCATATATCAGATTCGACGAGAATGCAGCTGTTATCATTAAAGATGATAACAACCCAAAAGGAACACGTATTTTTGGACCAGTTGCCAGAGAGTTAAGAGAAAAACAGTTTATGAAAATTGTTTCCTTAGCACCGGAAGTACTGTAAGGAGGTATCGACTGTGGCTAATATGAAAATTAAAAAAGACGATATCGTAAGAATCATTGCCGGTAAGGACAAAGGCAAAGAAGGAAAGGTTATCGCAGTTAATCATAAAAACGGCAAGGTTTATGTTGAAGGCATCAACATGATCACAAAGCACACAAAACCATCTGCTCAGAATCAGCAGGGCGGCATTGTGCATCAGGAAGGACCGGTTGACGCTTCTAATGTTATGTATCTTCATAACGGCAAACCGGCAAGAATCCAGTACCAGATCAAAGACGGCAAGAAAGTTCGCGCCGCAAAAGTTAAAGGTGCTGCAGCTGAGATCATCGGCTAATTGACGGGAAAGGAGGAAACACAAAGTGAACAGAATTAAAGAAATGTATCAGAACGAAATTGTTGCAGCTATGACTGCAAAATTTGGATATAAAAATGTGATGCAGGTTCCAAAGCTTGACAAGATTGTTATCAACATGGGTGTTGGTGAAGCTAAGGATAACGCAAAAACATTGGATGCGGCAGTAAAGGACCTTGAGATTATCACAGGACAGAAGGTTGTTGTTACAAGAGCTAAAAAATCTGTGGCAAACTTCAAGATTCGTGAAGGCATGGCTATCGGCTGTAAGGTAACATTAAGAGGCGAGAAGATGTATGAGTTCGCTGATCGTCTGATCAACCTTGCATTACCTCGTGTACGTGACTTCAGAGGTGTAAGCGCAGACGCATTCGACGGCAGAGGTAACTACGCTTTAGGTATTAAAGAGCAGTTAATCTTCCCAGAAATCGAGTACGATAAAGTAGAAAAAGTCAGAGGTATGGAAGTTATTTTCGTAACTACAGCAAAGACTGACGAGGAAGCCCGTGAATTGTTAAGATTATTCGGTATGCCGTTTAAGAAATGATAGGAGGTAAATTTCATGGCTAAGACAGCAATGAAAGTTAAACAGCAGCGTCCTGCTAAATTCTCTACAAGAGAATACAACCGCTGCAGAATCTGTGGTCGTCCACATGCTTACTTAAGAAAATATGGAATTTGCAGAATTTGTTTCCGTGAATTAGCTTACAAGGGCGAAATTCCGGGTGTTACAAAAGCAAGCTGGTAATATTTTGGAAGGAGGAAACTTGTAATGACACATAGCGATCCAATAGCAGATATGCTTACTAGAATCCGTAATGCAAACACTGCAAAACATGATACAGTAGATATTCCGGCATCCAAAATGAAAGAAGCTATTGCTAAAATCCTTTTGGACGAAGGTTACATCAAAGGTTACGAAGTTACTGAAAATGGCGCTGCAAAGACAATAACAGTAACATTAAAATATGGTAAAGACAAAAACGAGAAGACAATCTCTGGTATCAAGAGAATTTCTAAACCAGGTCTTCGTGTTTATGCAAACACAGAGAATATGCCAAAGGTTCTCGGTGGTTTAGGTATTGCAATCATCTCTACAAACAAAGGTGTTGTCACAGATAAGGTTGCAAGAGAATTAAACGTTGGCGGCGAAGTATTAGCTTTCGTATGGTAAGCCGGAAGACCTTAGATTCAACCGGAAACCAGTATGATACAAAAAGACCATTCGGTCAATCAACCGGGATTTTCCATAAGTCTTGGCGAAACTTATAAACAATGCATATAACAAATATGGAGGTACGGGCATGTCACGTATAGGAAGAATGCCAATCGCTGTTCCTGCAGGTGTTACTGTAGAGATAGCAGAAAATAATAAAGTGACTGTAAAAGGTCCGAAGGGAACACTTGAGAGAGTATTACCTTCAGAGATGGATATCAAATTAGAAGATGGTCAGATCGTTGTTACAAGACCAAACGATTTAAAGAAGATGAAATCCTTACATGGTTTAACAAGAACATTAGTCAATAACATGGTAATCGGTGTTACTGAAGGTTACAACAAAGTTCTTGAAATCAACGGTGTAGGTTACAGAGCTCAGAAACAAGGAAACAAGTTAGTTTTATCTTTAGGATATTCACATCCTGTTGAAATGGTAGATCCTGAAGGTGTTACAACAACACTTGAAGGTCAGAACAAGATTACTGTTTCTGGTATAGATAAAGAAAAAGTTGGCCAATACGCAGCTGAAATCAGAGAAAAGAGAAGACCTGAGCCATACAAGGGCAAAGGTATTAAGTATGCTGACGAAGTTATCAGACGTAAAGTTGGTAAGACTGGTAAGAAATAGTAAAGGAGTGAAAATAAATGGTTAGCAAAGAATCAAGAACAAAAGTTCGTTTAAACAAGCATAGAAAAATCCGTAACCGTTTTGCGGGTACTGCAGAACGTCCTCGTTTAGCTGTGTTTAGAAGTAATAATCATATTTACGCTCAAATCATCGACGATACGGTTGGTAATACACTCGTAGCTGCTTCAACTATGGAAAAAGAAATCAAAGCCGGTGTTGAGAAGACTAATGATGTTGCAGCCGCTGCAGCCGTTGGTACAGCCATCGCTAAAAAGGCTTTAGAAAAAGGTATTACTAAAGTAGTATTCGATAGAGGCGGATTTATTTATCAGGGAAAAATTCAGGCATTAGCCGATGCAGCTAGAGAAGCTGGATTAGAATTCTAGCAAGGAGGAGAAACATGAAACGTACAATTATTGATGCTAGTCAATTAGAGTTAACAGAAAAAGTAGTATCAATTAAGCGTGTTACTAAGGTTGTAAAAGGTGGACGTAACTTCAGATTTGCAGCTTTAGTTGTTGTCGGCGACGGCAATGGTCACGTTGGTGCTGGCTTAGGTAAAGCAACTGAAATTCCTGAAGCAATTCGCAAAGGAAAAGAGGATGCTATGAAGAAACTTGTTGAAGTTCCATTAGATGAGAACGGCAGTATTACACACGATAACACAGGTAAGTTCGGAAGCGCTTCCATGTTATTAAAAAGAGCTCCACAGGGTACTGGTATTATCGCCGGCGGTCCTGCACGTAGCGTGCTGGAACTTGCAGGTTACAAAAACATCCGTACAAAGTGCTTAGGCTCAAGAAATAAACAGAACGTTGTACTTGCGACAATCGATGGATTGGCAAACCTTACAACTCCGGAAGAAGTTGCAAAGAAACGCGGAAAATCCGTTGAAGAAATTCTTGCATAAGGAGGAGTATGAGATGGCAGAGAAATTAAAGATTACTTTAGTTAAATCTACAATTGGTGCAATTCCTAAACATAAAAAGACTGTTGAAGCTTTAGGTCTTAAGAAGCTTCAGAAGACAGTTGAGATGCCGGATAACGCAGCCGTAAGAGGTATGGTTAATCAGGTAAAACATTTAGTTAAAGTAGAAGAAATCTAATTTTACAGTTGAGGAGGTGCAAAAAGATGAATTTATCAAGCTTAAAGCCTGCTGAAGGTTCAAGACAGAGTGATAATTTCAGACGAGGCCGTGGACATGGTTCAGGCAACGGTAAGACTGCAGGTAAAGGTCATAAAGGCCAGAAGGCTCGTTCAGGAGCTCCAAGACCGGGTTTTGAAGGTGGCCAGATGCCATTATATAGAAGAATTCCTAAGAGAGGATTCACAAACAGAAACTCTAAGGAAATCGTTGCTATCAATGTTGATGTATTAAACAGATTTGATGATGACGCAGTTGTTACAGTAGAAAGCTTATTAGAAACAGGCGTAATTAAAAACGCATGTGACGGTGTTAAGATTCTCGGTAACGGTGAGCTCACAAAGAAGTTAACAGTTAAAGTCAACGCTTTCAGCGCATCCGCTGAAGAAAAAATCAAGGCTCTTGGTGGAACTGCTGAGGTGATTTAATGTTCAAAACCCTTCGGAACGCATTTAAAATTCAAGATATCCGTAAAAGGATGCTCTTTACATTTTTTATGCTCATTGTGGTAAGACTTGGTGCAGCCATTCCGACACCGGGCGTTAAGCGCGGTGTCATGGAGAGCTTTTTCGCCAGCTTGAGCGGAAGCAGCGGCGCGCTTGACTTATTCAGTGCGATGACAGGCGGTTCTTTAGAGAACATGTCTATCTTCGCTCTGAGTATTACGCCATATATCACATCTTCCATTATTATGCAGCTGCTCACAATTGCGATTCCAAAGCTTGAGGAGATGCAGAAGGAAGGCGAGGATGGCCGTAAAAAAATCCGTGAGATTACGCGTTACGTAACGATTGGTCTTTCGGTGATTCAGTCCCTTGCTATGGGTATTAATTTTGCAAGAGGCGGTTCTCTTGATTACAATAATGCCTTTGGTGTTATTGTGACGGTGCTTTCTCTGACAGGTGGTTCTGCTTTGCTTATGTGGATTGGCGAGCAGATTACAACACACGGTGTGGGCAACGGTATTTCAATTGTTCTCCTGATTAACATTCTTTCGAGACTGCCGCAGGATTTCGGCTCTCTCTATGAGAAGTTTATCAAAGGCGCAACTAATATTGTTACCGGCGGACTTGCGGCATTGGTGATTATCGCAGTCATTGTGTTCACAGTTATTTTCGTTGTTTACCTGCAGGATGCTGAGCGGAGAATTCCGGTTCAGTATTCTAAAAAGGTTGTCGGCAGAAAGACATTTGGCGGACAGTCCACACATATTCCGTTAAAAGTTAATACAGGCGGTGTTATCCCGGTTATCTTTGCTTCATCATTGATGGGCATTCCGGGAATGATTGTTGCTTTAGTAGGCAAGAGTCCGTCAGGTTTTTGGGGTCATATTATTAATGGTCTCAACAGCAACAACTGGTGCGTGCCGAGTATGCCTTGGTATTCCATCGGACTTGTTGTATACATTCTTTTAGTTGTTCTTTTTGCTTATTTCTACACATCCATTACTTTCAATCCGATTGAAGTTGCGGACAATATGAAAAAGCAGGGCGGCTTTATTCCGGGGATCAGACCTGGAAAACCAACAGTGGATTACTTAAACGGTATCTTAAAGAATATTATTTTTATCGGCGCTGTTGGTCTTGTTATTGTAGCCGTAATACCGATTTTCTTTTCAGGTGTATTCGGCGCCAATGTTTCTTTCGGTGGAACATCTCTGATTATTATCGTTGGTGTTTTACTTGAGACATTAAAACAGATTGAATCCATGATGCTTGTGCGTCATTATAAAGGATTTTTGAATGACTGATAAACATTGATAAAAGAAGATTGACATACCAAGGCAGATGAAATCTGTCTTGGTTACTTCTTTATTTAAAGTTGTTGGACATATGACGGGAGGATAATTATTATGAAAATAATTATGTTAGGTGCGCCGGGTGCCGGTAAAGGTACACAGGCGAAAAAGATTGCAGATGTTTGCAACATTCCACATATATCAACCGGAGATATTTTCAGAGCTAATATTAAAAACGGTACAGAGCTCGGTGCGAAAGCAAAAGCGTATATGGACAAAGGTTTATTAGTACCGGACGAATTAGTTTGTGATCTCGTCGTTGATCGAATTCAACAAGATGACTGTAAAGATGGGTTTATTCTCGACGGCTTCCCTAGAACAATTCCTCAGGCTGAAGCGTTGACGAATGCCTTAAATGCTATTGGACAGAACATGGACTTCGCGATTGACGTGGATGTCCCTGATGAGAATATAATCAACAGAATGTCCGGCCGCAGAGCATGTGTTGGATGTGGTGCAACTTATCACCTTGTATTTAATCCTACAAAAGTTGAAGGCATCTGCGATGTATGCGGTGAGAAGCTCATTTTAAGAGAAGATGATAAGCCTGAGACAGTAAAGAACCGTCTGAACGTTTATCATGAGCAGACGCAGCCGTTAATTGACTATTATAAAGGTCAGGGCATTTTAAGAACCGTTGACGGCACAAAAGCTATGGATGAGGTTTTTGCGGACATTTTAAAAGTTTTAGGAGTTTAATACGATGTCAGTGACAATTAAATCGGATAAACAAATAGAGCTTATGCGCGAATCCGGAAGACTTCTTGCAATCATGCATGAGGAATTACACAAAGCAATCAGGCCCGGCATTTCTACTTTGGAGATTGACAGGCTTGGTGAAAAAATCATCCGTGATTTTGGATGTATTCCGAATTTTAAAAATTATAACGGATATCCGGCATCCATCTGTGTATCCGTCAATGACGAGGTTGTACACGGCATTCCAACAAAGGAGCGTATCTTACAGGACGGCGATATCGTCAGTCTTGATGCAGGTCTTATTTACAAAGGCTGGCATTCAGATGCTGCAAGAACATGGGGCGTCGGAAACATCTCAGAAGAAGCCAGAAGACTGATTGATGTCACGAAGGAGAGTTTTTTTGAGGGCATGAAAGCAGTCAGAGCGGGCAATCATCTACATGAGATTTCAGCAGCGATACAAAGCTATGTTGAAGCTCACGGATATTCAGTAGTCCGGGACCTTGTCGGACACGGTATAGGAACACATCTTCATGAAGACCCGCAGATACCGAATTTCAAACCAAAGGGCAGAGGTATAAAGCTTGCTGCCGGCATGACGCTGGCAATTGAGCCTATGGTCAACGCAGGTCGTTATGAGGTCGAATGGCTTGATGATGACTGGACAGTTGTAACAATGGACGGCTCACTGTCGGCACATTATGAAAATACAGTGCTCGTGACAGAGGATGGTTACGAGATACTGACGCTTTAAGCGAAAGTTGATTTTAGGTAAGATTTAAGACAGAGGAAGGAAAAAGTATATGTCAAAATCAGATGTAATCGAAGTTGAAGGTGTTGTTATCGAGAAATTGCCGAATGCGATGTTTCAGGTTGAGCTTGAAAACGGACATAAGGTACTGGCACATATCAGCGGTAAATTAAGAATGAATTTCATCAAGATTTTACCGGGCGATAAGGTAACAATAGAATTATCTCCGTATGATTTAACAAAAGGCAGAATTATTTGGAGAGACAAATAAAAAATGCTTGACATTTGGTAAAATAAGGTGCTATAATGTAGAGCGGACGTTTTGAAAGGAGAGATTTGTTGTGAAGGTTAGAGCATCAGTAAAACCTATTTGCGAAAAGTGCAAGGTTATCAAAAGAAAAGGAAGCATCAGAATTATCTGTGAAAATCCAAAACATAAACAGAGACAGGGTTAATTTTTGACAGCTTGTCTTTTTGTTGTGTGAATTTTTTGCCCGAAACGGCAAACTTTAATTCGCGGCTGCAGTGATGCAACACGAGGCTGTGTTGTAAGCACTTTTAAATATTTATGTATTATTTCATAAGGTTTTAGCCCCTTATGAAAACTGAATTTTAGAAAATATGAAACAAAATACTCAATATAAGGACTGACAGTATAAGCATTTCACCACACTTTGAGACAAGTGTGTTATACTTGTGCGTTCTTATATATTACAACTAGTGGAGGTGTAATTGTACATGGCTCGTATCAGTGGTGTAGATTTACCAAGAGAAAAACGTGTAGAAATCGGTCTTACTTACGTGTATGGTATCGGTAGAGTAAGCTCAAATCGTATCCTTAAAGAAGCTAATGTAAACCCTGACACTCGTGTCAGAGATTTAACAGACGAAGAAGTAGCAAGAATCCGTGACGTCATCGATGCAACTCAGACAGTTGAAGGTGATTTAAGACGTGAAATCGCTTTAAACATCAAACGTCTTCAGGAAATCGGATGCTACAGAGGTATCCGTCATAGAAAAGGTCTTCCTGTAAGAGGACAGAAGACAAAGACAAATGCAAGAACCAGAAAAGGTCCTAAGAAAACAGTAGCAAATAAGAAGAAATAATGACCAAACAATAGGAGGTTTGTTCAATGGCTAAGAAAGTGACTAAAAAAGTGACTAAGAGACGTGTGAAAAAGAACGTTGAGCGCGGACAGGCACACATCCAGTCATCTTTTAACAATACAATCGTTACGCTTACAGATGCAGAAGGTAATGCACTCTCATGGGCAAGTGCTGGCGGATTAGGATTCAGAGGTTCCAGAAAGTCAACACCTTATGCAGCTCAGATGGCAGCTGAGACAGCAGCTAAAGCAGCTCTGCCTCATGGTTTAAAATCAGTAGAAGTTATGGTTAAAGGTCCTGGTTCAGGACGTGAAGCAGCAATCCGTGCCCTTCAGGCATGCGGTATCGAAGTAACAAGCATTAAGGATGTTACACCGGTTCCACACAACGGCTGCCGCCCACCAAAACGCAGAAGAGTCTAATAGGAGGTTAAATTAGATATGGCAAGAGATATGGTTCCAGTTTTAAAAAGATGCAGAAGTCTCGGTCTTGACCCTATTTACTTAGGTGTTGCTAAAAAATCTAATAGACAGTCTATTAGAGGAAATAGAAAAAAGAGCGAGTATGGTCTTCAGTTGACAGAAAAACAGAAAGCTAAATTCATTTACGGTGTATTAGAGAAACCTTTCAGAAATTACTTTGAAAAGGCTGAGCGTATGAAAGGCCAGTCAGGTGAAAACTTAATGAAATTACTTGAGTTAAGACTTGACAACGTAGTGTTCAGAATGGGTTACGGAAGAACACGTAAAGAGGCAAGACAGATTGTTGGACATAAGCACATCAGTGTGAATGGCAGAACAGTAAATATCCCATCATACCAGGTTAAACCGGGCGATGTGATTGAAATCAGAGAGAAATATAAATCATCTCAGAGATACAAAGACATCCTTGAAGTGACAGATGCAAGAATCGTTCCTGAGTGGCTTGATGCAGATCATGAAAACCTTACAGGTACAGTGAAAGAAGTACCTGCAAGAGAGCAGATTGATGTACCTGTAAACGAAATGCTTATCGTTGAGTTGTATTCTAAATAATATGCACGTAAGGCATAAGCCATGCATGGCTGAGACAATAAGTCTGTCGGGAATTTATTCGCGGACAGACTTATTGTGCAAGTCATATAGGGTGCAGCCCATGTCCACTTTAAGTCGAAGACTTAAAGTGGACATGGCAGCCTAGCAATTAATACCCTCAATTTAAACATAACCCAAAAAGGAGGGCTTTTGAGTGTTTGACTTTGAAAAACCGAAAATCGAGATTGCACAAATTTCAGATGATAATAAATATGGACGTTTTGTCGTTGAACCATTGGAAAGAGGCTACGGTACAACACTTGGCAATTCATTAAGAAGAATTATGCTTTCTTCACTGCCGGGTGCTGCGGTAAGCCATGTAAAAATTGACGGCGTTGTTCATGAATTCAGCTCTATCCCAGGTGTAAAGGAAGACGTGACTGAAATCATCATGAATATTAAAAGTCTGGCGATTAAGAACACAAGTGATACTTCTGAGCCGAAGGTTGCATATATCGAGTTTGAAGGCGAAGGTGTTGTTACAGGTGCAGACATTCAGGCTGATCCGGATATCGAAATTTTAAATCCAGATCAGGTTATCGCTACTTTAAGCGGCGAGGACAGCAAGCTTTACATGGAGTTGACAATTACCAAGGGCAGAGGCTATGTAAGCTCAGATAAGAATAAAAAAGAAGATTTGGCTATCGGTGTCATTCCGGTAGACTCTATCTACACACCTGTAGAAAGAGTAAATCTTACAGTGCAGAACACTCGTGTTGGTCAAATCACAGACTTTGATAAGCTTACATTAGACGTTTACACAAACGGTACGTTAGCGCCGGATGAAGCAGTAAGTTTGGCTGCTAAAGTGTTAAGCGAACATTTAAACTTATTCATTGATCTTTCTGAAAATGCCAAGACTGCAGAAGTTATGGTAGAAAAAGAAAACGATGAGAAAGAAAAAGTGCTTGAGATGAATATTGACGAGCTGGAATTATCCGTTCGTTCCTATAACTGCTTAAAGCGCGCAGGTATCAATACGGTTGAGGAATTAACCAACAGAACTGCGGAAGATATGATGAAGGTAAGAAACCTGGGACGTAAGTCATTAGAGGAAGTGCTTGCGAAATTAAAGGAGCTTGGACTTTCACTGAACCAGGGTGAAGAATAATAACATTATGGACTAGAAAGCATTTTGTAAGTAAGCCCGATGTGCATTATAAAGTGTTCCACAAATGGAGGAAATTAAAATGTCAGGATATAGAAAACTTGGAAGAACATCTAACCAGAGAAAAGCTTTATTAAGAAGCCAGGTTACGAGTCTTTTATACCATGGAAAAATTAGAACAACTGAAGCAAAGGCTAAAGAAATCAGAAAGATTGCTGAGCATCTTATCGCACTTGCAGTAAGAGAAAAAGACAACTTTGAGACAGTAAAGGTTCAGGCTAAGGTTGCCCGCAAGGACGCTGACGGCAAGAGAGTTAAAGAAGTTGTTGACGGTAAAAAAGTAACTGTATATGATACAGTTGAGAAGGAAATCAAGAAGGATATGCCTTCCCGTTTACATGCAAGACGTCAGATGTTAAAAGTTCTTTACGCTGTTAAGGATGTACCGGCTGCCGGCGCACAGAGAAAACAGAATACAAAGAACGTTGATTTACCAGCAATGTTATTTGACGAAATCGCACCAAAATACGCAGACCGCAAGGGTGGCTATACAAGAATCGTTAAGATTGGACAGCGTAAGGGCGATGCAGCAATGGAAGTTATTATCGAATTAGTATAATCGGCTGAAGCGAATATAAAAGCGTAAAATACTTTGGTATTTTGCGCTTTTTCCAGTTAAAAGCCTGTTGGGGGAAAGAGGTTTTAAGATGGAGATTGTACAGATTACAGTTGAGCAGATTATTGTCATGTTTATGCTGATCGTTGTCGGTGTTATCTGCTATCATACAAAAATATTGGATTCAAAGAAGTCGCGGGTGCTCTCGGACATACTGATTAAGGTGATTACACCGGCGCTTATTATTGACTCTTTTCAGCGTGAATTTGAGATGGAGCTGCTTAAGGGATTTTTAATTACAATCGTGCTGACGGCATTAAGCCTTGGGATTGCATTTGTCATCGGGCGGATTCTTATCCGGGAAAAAGATGCAAGAGACGTGCGGATTGAGCGGTTTGCAGTTATTTTTTCAAATTGCGGCTTTATGGGAATACCGCTGGCATACGGTGTTCTTGGCAGTGAAGGTGTGTTTTATATTATTGCCTACAACATGTTGTTTGATATTATCGTTTTTTCATGCGGCGAAGGCTATATGAAGGGCGCATCTATTTATACAGTGAAAGACATCGCAAAGCTGATGATTAATCCGGCAACGGTGGCATCTTTGATTGGTATTATCATTTTTGTCGGAAATATACATCTTCCGGAGCTTATTTCAAAGCCTGTCGGTCTTGTAGCGGATATGAATACGCCGGTGGCAATGCTTGTGGCCGGTGTGTCGGTAGCTCAGGCAAATATACCGAAGCTTATTAAAAATGCGCGGCTTTACTATATTGCGGCGATTAAACTTTTGATTGTGCCAGCGGCGGTCGTGCTCATATGTAAGCTGCTGCCGATATCGCAGAGCGTACTTCTTGCCGTTTCCCTTGCGGCAGCCTGTCCGGCAGGAACGCTGACAGTGATGTATTCCGTCATGTATGGCAGAGATGATGTTTATGCATCGGAAGTATTTTCATCGACAACACTTCTGTCGATTATAACAATTCCGGTTATCGTTGCCATAGCGATGCTTTAAACGAGGAGGAGAAATATGTATACAGGATATTATAAATGGCCGATGGGTATTTTGAAAATCAGTGCGGACATGATGGGGGTGCGTGTTGTCGGATTTGCAGACAGTTCAGAAGTAAGCAGTCTGTCTGGGGAGGAACCTTTGGGAGCGCTCTCAAAATGGCAGAACAGCGGTGATATTCATGGCTATGAGCTTTACACCGAGGTGTGCAGTCAGCTGGATCTTTATTTTGACGGAAAACTGAAGCAGTTCGATCTGCCGCTGAAGCCTGTCGGTACAGATTTTCAGAAAAAAGTATGGCGTATGCTTATGACAATCCCTTATGGGGAGACAAGAACCTATAAGGAGATTGCCGAACTGGCAGGAAATCCGCAGGCCTTCCGGGCGGTCGGCATGGCAAATAACAACAACCCAATCGCGATTATTGTGCCGTGCCATAGAGTGGTCGGTGCGGACGGAAGCCTTACAGGCTATGCCGGAGGCACAGACATTAAGCAGTGGCTTCTCGATCACGAAAAGTGCTGCTGCGGACAGAATGACAAATAACAGCACATGAAATTTCTGACAGGAGGTAAGGCTTTGGGAATCATAAAAATTAGAGATTTAATTCATGATTATTTCGGACATGACGAAGAAACGGACAAAGAGATTGTGAGCCGTGCCGTTAATCACGTAAATCTTGATGTGGAGGCCGGACAATTTATTGCGGTTCTGGGGCACAATGGTTCGGGAAAATCCACATTGGCAAAGCATATTAATGGTATTTTACAGCCGACCTCAGGCACCGTGTGGGTGAAAGGGATGAACACGGCAGATGAGGCGCATATATGGGACGTCCGTCAGAGTGCGGGGATGGTTTTCCAAAATCCCGATAATCAGATTATCGGCAGCATTGTCGAGGAGGATGTCGGTTTTGGCCCTGAAAATATCGGTGTGCCGACGGATGAAATATGGCAGCGTGTTTTTAAAAGTCTTGAGGCTGTAGAAATGACTGCTTATCGGACACATTCCCCAAACAAGCTGTCCGGCGGACAGAAGCAGCGCGTTGCTATTGCCGGTGTGATGGCGATGAAGCCGGAATGTATTGTGCTTGATGAACCGACAGCCATGCTTGATCCGAACGGGCGCAAAGAAGTGATCAAGACAGTGACGGAGCTGAACAAAAATGCCGGTGTTACAGTTATTTTGATTACCCACTATATGGACGAGGTGATTGGTGCAGACAAGATTTTTGTCATGGATGACGGCGAGATTGTTATGGAAGGAACACCGGCTCAGATTTTTTCACAGGTTGAAAAGCTTAAAAGCCTGCGTCTGGATGTGCCTCAGGTGACGGAGCTTGCCTATGAGCTTTCAAAAGCCGGTATTCCGGTAAGAAACGGTATTTTGACAATAGATGAACTGGTAGGTGAATTATGTCCATAAGATTAGAAAATATTAATTATATATACAGCCCTGACAGTGCTTTTAGAAAGCAGGCGCTGAAAGATGTGAACCTTGAAATTAAGGACGGGCAGTTTATCGGACTTATCGGGCATACAGGTTCAGGCAAGTCCACGCTGATACAGCATTTAAACGGTTTAATCCGGGCAACGTCGGGCACAATTTATTACAATGATCAGAATATTTATGATGATAAATTTAAAATGAAAGACCTCAGGGCAAAGGTCGGGCTCGTATTTCAGTATCCGGAACATCAGCTTTTTGAAGTCACTGTTTTAAAAGATGTCTGTTTTGGCCCGTCAAATCTCGGACTTTCACCGCAGGAATGTGAGCAGCGCGCCGTTGAGGCTTTAAAGCTTGTCGGTCTTAAAGAAAAATATTGGAAAAAATCGCCTTTTGAATTATCTGGCGGTCAAAAACGGCGGGCTGCCATTGCCGGCGTCCTTGCCATGCACCCGGAGGTACTTATTCTTGACGAGCCGACAGCAGGCCTTGATCCGAAGGGGCGCAATGATATACTTGATCAGGTGGCGGAGCTTCATGCTCAGGGCGGTCTGACGGTGATTTTAGTATCACACAGTATGGAAGATGTGGCAAAATATGTGGAGCGCCTTATTGTGATGAATGGTGGCAGCGTGATGTTTGATGATACGCCGAAGGCTGTTTTTAAAAATTATAAGGCTCTGGAGTCAATCGGCCTTGCGGCCCCTCAGGTCACTTATCTTATGGATAAGCTTCGCGAAAAGGGCATGAAGGTGCCGGAAAATGTGACAACTGTCGAGGAAGCCAAAGCGGCAATCTTAGCGGCCTTAGATCAGAGGGGAGGCGTTCTTCGATGATGCGGGAAATGACAATCGGACAATATTATCCGGCGGATTCGGTTATTCACAAGATGGATCCGAGAGTAAAGCTTGCAGGAACACTTGTCTTTATTATTATGATTTTTGTCATTAATAATCCGGCAGGCTATGTATTTGCGGCACTTTTCCTCGGTCTTAGCATCGCGCTTGCAAAGGTGCCCGTAAAATTTATGCTTAAAGGGCTTAAAGCCGTATGGTTTATTTTAATATTTACGGCAGTTTTAAATCTGCTTCTCACACCGGGAAATGTTGTGTGGCAGTTTAAGTTTATAAAAATTACCGAAGAAGGTATTGTTCTTGCCGTCAAAATGGCAGTGCGCTTTATTTTTCTTATTATGGGCGCGTCTTTAATGACATTGACGACAACGCCAAATCATTTGACGGACGGCCTTGAAAAAAGCCTTGCGCCTTTCAGAAAAATAGGCCTGCCGGTGCATGAAATTGCTATGATGATGTCTATCGCTTTAAGATTTATTCCGATTCTTTTGGAGGAAACGGACAAGATTATGAAGGCTCAGCAGGCGCGCTGTGCCGACTTTGAGAGCGGCAATCTGATTCAGCGGGCAAAAAGCCTTGTGCCCGTCCTTGTGCCTTTGTTTATTTCTTCCTTCAGGCGTGCCAATGACCTGGCAATGGCAATGGAAGCACGCTGTTATCACGGCGGGGAGGGACGGACAAAGATGAAGCCGTTAAAATATTACCGCAGAGATTATTTAGGCTATCTTGCCCTGCTTGCTTTTGTTGTAATCATTATTTTAGTGAATATATTTTGGGGGAAATTATTTTGAGACGCATTAAACTGATTGTTGCCTATGACGGCACAAATTATTGCGGCTGGCAGGTGCAGCCAAACGGTCCGTCCATTCAATCGACACTTCAGGCGGCTATTGAGGATTTGGTCGGTGAGAAAATTATGCTGACCGGCGCCAGCCGGACAGATTCCGGCGTTCATGCCCTTGGGCAGGTGGCTGTCTTTGATACAAATAAGGATAACATCGCCGACTGGAAATTTGCCATGGCGATTAATCAGAGACTTTCGAAGGATATTGTCGTACAGTCTTCTGAGGAGGTGGCCGCTGATTTTCATCCCCGTTATCAAAATGTGACAAAGACATATAAGTATAAAATATTGAATCGCCGCTATGCGCTGCCAAATGAGCGCTTTGACAGCTATTTCGTGCCGCAGAACATTGATTTTGAGGCCATGCGTGAAGCGGCGGCCGTCTTAGTCGGAAAGCATGATTTCAGAAATTTCTGTTCGATGAAAACCGATGTGGAAAGTACAGTACGCACGGTGTACAGTCTGAACCTTGAAAAAGAAGACGATATGATTGTCATGACAATCACAGGCGACGGTTTTCTATATAACATGGTAAGAATTATTACAGGTGCGCTTTTAAAGGTTGGTTTTCATCAAAAAACAGCAGCAGATCTTAAGGCAGCCTTAGAGAGCGAAAAACGGCTTATTGCAGGGCCGACAGCGCCGGCACACGGACTGACACTTGTGGAGATTCATTATGACGGCGGCCTATGATAGCTGCCGTCTCTGTCCGAGAATGTGCGGTGCAGACCGAAGCCGCGGGCAGACCGGTTTTTGCGGTATGGACGGCAAACTCAGGGTGGCAAGAGCAGCCCTTCATATGTGGGAGGAGCCGTGCATTTCCGGGACGGCAGGCTCAGGAACTGTCTTTTTTTCCGGATGTACACTGCGATGTATTTTCTGTCAGAATTATGAAATCGCTGCCGGTGCTTACGGCATGGAAATCACGGACAAGCGGCTTGCTGAAATTTTTATTGAGCTGCAGCAAAAAGGCGCGGCAAACATTAATCTTGTGACGCCGACACATTATATGCCTCATATTGTCCGGGCACTGAAAATGGCAAAAACAGCAGATGAACCGCTTAAAATCCCTGTTGTTTACAATACGGGCGGTTACGAATGTGTGGAAAGTCTGAGAGTTCTTGACGGACTTGTCGATATTTATATGCCGGATTTTAAATACATGGACAGCACCCTTGCCGCGCGGTATTCAAAAGCACCGGACTACCCGGCGCGCGCCGGGGAAGCACTTAAAGAGATGGTCAGACAGACCGGCGCATCTGTCTTTTTTGAAAACGGCATGATGAAATCCGGCGTCATTGTCCGCCATCTGATGCTTCCGGGACAGCTGATGGATTCAAAGCATATCGTCCGGTATCTTTATGAAACTTACGGTGATTCGATTTATATAAGTCTGATGAGCCAGTATACGCCCCTTGCACAGGTGGCGCACATACCGGAATTAAACCGGACAGTGAAAAGAAAATCCTACGAAAAGCTGATTGATTATGCCATTGACCTCGGTGTGACAAATGCCTTTATCCAGGAGGGGGAGGCGGCGAAAGAGAGCTTTATTCCGCCTTTTAACGGCGAAGGCATTTAGTGGATAAATTCTTAAAGAAAATGGGAAAATGTGCTTGACAGCGCCGGATAAATTCCATATAATATTTAATTGTGACGATATGTCTGTAAATACTATAACCAATGCCCCGGAGTATAGTATTTAAACAATAAATAAGTGAATCAAATAATTATTGTGTACTATTACAAGGAGGAAAACTCATGAAAAGTTATGTGGCTACACAGTCATCTATTGAGAGAAAATGGTATGTTGTAGATGCAGAAGGACATACATTAGGACGTCTTGCATCAGAAATCGCTAAAGTTTTAAGAGGAAAGAATAAACCGACTTACACACCGAGCATGGATACAGGTGATTATGTAATCGTTGTAAACGCTGATAAAGTTAAAGTTACAGGTAAGAAATTAGATCAGAAAATCTACTACAATCACTCAGATTATGTAGGCGGCATGAAAGAGACAACATTAAAAGAAATGCTTGCTAAAAAACCTGAGAACGTTGTTTACTTAGCAGTTAAAGGCATGCTTCCAAAGGGACCTTTAGGCAGACAGATGATTAAGAAACTTCATGTATACGCAGGCCCAGAGCATGACAATGCAGCTCAGAAACCTGAAGTATTAGAAATTAAATACTAATTCAAGGTACATTGGAAGGAGAGAGAAAGATGTCAGCATCAGTAAAATATTACGGAACTGGAAGAAGAAAGAAAAGTATCGCCAGAGTTTACCTTGTACCAGGTACAGGTAATGTGACAATAAATAAAAGAGATATCGACAACTATTTCGGTATGGAAACATTAAAAGTTATCGTTCGTCAGCCACTTGAAGCTACAAGCACAACAGACAAGTTTGACGTGATCGTAACAGTACGCGGCGGCGGTTTCACAGGTCAGGCCGGCGCAATCAGACACGGTATCTCAAGAGCTTTATTAAAAGCAGACGAAGATTACAGACCAGTATTAAAGAAAGCAGGTTTCTTAACAAGAGATCCACGTATGAAAGAAAGAAAGAAATATGGTCTCAAGGCAGCTCGTCGCGCGCCTCAGTTCAGCAAGAGA
>SAMEA3387468__coassemble_2339_pt1 | contig 18832 bp, 11 predicted proteins | sample SAMEA3387468__metabat2_low_PE_040 | metagenome-assembled genome bin SAMEA3387468 (sample SAMEA3387468) | Felis catus | biome: Faeces | place: United Kingdom | collected 2012 | reverse complement strand
AGTTCAAACAGCTCCAAAAGTCTGTTGACTGTATAAATCTCATCCTCTTTTGTAATTAATCCGCAATTTTTTGCATAGCCTGTCAGGCGGCAAATATTTTCCTGAATCGTCATCTTGCTTCCTCCTTCGGTATTTTCCACAAAACTACACCTTGTTTTTTATGCAACATCACTAATCTTATGAAATATTGTTGCATTAACGATATTTGTTACTTATAGAATACACCGTTTATACCTTTTCTTCAATAATCAAATGTCTACTGTATATGTATTTTTGTTGCATAACCCACCTGTGTAAGATATACTTAAATCAAACGGTATTTGTCAGCTTTAGGACAAAATTTGACATCTGCACTGCAAGGAGGTTTTTATGCCGGACACTTTCAAAAATTCATATAAAACTACTGAAAAAAGTATGGTTTCACTTTCAGTCTACAATGTGGGATTTCAGCGATGCGAACCCCTCTATCAGTGGGGCCCAGGCATCCGGGATCATTACCTGATTCACCACGTCGTTGCCGGAAAAGGCTACTACACTGTCGGCGGACAGACGTTCACCTTAAGTGCCGGTGATACATTTTTAGTTTATCCGCTGACTGAAATCACATACCATGCCGATCAAAACGAACCGTGGGAATATTACTGGGTTGGCTTCTCCGGAAGCGATGCTGCTGCCATTATCGGCGCTACCGGCTTTTCAAAAGAAAAACCGGTTCTTTTAGGTCAGGAAAACAGCCCACTTATAAAAAATTATCTTCTGCAGATTTACGAGGCAAGAGGACAGGATTTTTCCCATGCCGTGAAAATGACAGGGCTTTTATACTTAACGCTGTCTCTGTTTTTAAAGCCGTCAGATACAGCCGCCAAAAACGACGGCGCGCTCACCTATGTTCAAAATGCAATTACATATATGAATTATCACTATCCATATGATATTTCAATTGATGATGTCGCTGCTTTTACCGGTATCAGCCGCAGTCATCTGTACCGGATATTTATGAGCCACACCGGGCAGTCGCCAAAAGCCTATTTATCTGCTTTAAGAATCCGTCAGGCGTGTACGCTTCTGAAAAAATCTGAAATATCCATTACCGCAATCGCCGCCTCTGTCGGTTTTGAAAACAGCCTGTATTTTTCTAAAGTTTTCAAAAGGCTGAAAGGCATGACACCGACCGAGTATCGTGAAAATTAGACATTTTCTGGCACAATTTTTCACACAAGTATTGCTTCACATAGCCTAAAGTGCTATATTAATGAATATAATGTGCTGTGTGATATTTTGTTATCTTCTGCACATCAGAGAAATTACTTAAATTCAGGAGGAGAAAAGAATGTTTTGTAAAAACTGTGGAAATCAGGTCCCTGACGAGGCTAACGTATGTCCTAACTGCGGCACTGTTTTAAAGCAGAATCCCCAGCAGCCAAAGTATACAATGCCAAACCATGGCAACGGTAATGACAGCAGTGCCGTCGTTGCACTTGCCTGCGGTATTACAGGTATTGTTGTTGCTGTGTTAGGCGGTATTTTATTTGGTATTTTCGGCGGCATCATCGGTATCATCTTAGGTGTTGTTGCTGTTGTTGCCGGCACAAATGCTAAAAAGGCATCAAACAACGCCAAAGGCACCGGCGGATTTATATGCGGTCTTTTAGCATTAATTTTCGGTGTTGTTTTTACAGCAGGCTGCGGTATCTGCGGATGTACTGATCCGACAGGCTACACATGCTACGGCTGTGTCGGCGGAAGCTGCAAAGCAAGCAATGATATCGGCGACGGTCTTGAAGACTACTACGATGCATTATTAGATGATTTTAACTGGTAAAATAAAAGCTGTTGCTTTAGCAACAGCTTTTATTCTGATGATGGCAGCGCAGGGATATGCCAACACATATTTATGATAGAAAATAAGGAGAATTTATGTTTCCATATATAAGATTCACAGATACAATTACACTGCCGCTTTACGGCCCGGTCTTTATGATCGGATTTTTTATTGCACTGCTTATCGCAAGAAAAGTAGGCCCGGATTACGGCGTTGCAAAAGAAGATATTCTTTTCGGCACAGTTTACGGAGGCATCGGTCTTTTAATCGGCGCCAAGCTTTTATATTTTATCACCAAGCTGCCGAGTATTATCAGACATTTCGATGTCTACTGTGAGCTCTTTAAAGCTTCCCCTTTGAATGCACTTGCCTATGCCTTTGGCGGTCTTGTTTTTTATGGCGGCCTCATCGGTGCTTTTCTCGGCGTCTTGCGTTACTGCTGCCATTTTAAAGTTTCATTCATCGGTTTTTTAGATGTTTACGCACCGCTGATTCCCCTTGTCCACGGCTTCGGCCGCATCGGCTGCTTTCTCGCCGGCTGCTGCTACGGCAAAGAGTATCATGGCTTTTTAAGCGTACAGTTTCCTTACAACGAGCTTGTACCTGAGCTTTGCGAAGTACCGCGTATACCTGTACAGTTGATTGAAGCCAGTCTTAATTTTATTGTATTTATTGTTCTTTTTGTGCTTCTTCGCAAGCGAAAGCTTTTAAAAGGACGTCTGATGGGCGTTTACCTTTTATATTATACTGTTGCCCGGTTTTTCCTTGAAATGCTTCGCGGTGATATTCTGCGAGGCGGTATCGGCAATTTCTCAACATCACAGCTTATAAGCCTTCTTGTACTGCCGTTTGGAATCTGGCTTCTTTTCGGAAAGCGGAAGGAAACGACGGCAAAATAAATCAAAAAATATAACAAGAGCGTCTGTAAATTTTGCCTTGTGCTGAAAATGCACATTACGCAAAACATGCAGACGCTCTTGTTTATATTTCAATATTTCCTGCAGCTGTCATTCAGCGCAGGCAGCTTTATATAAGCTTAAAATTTTATTATAGTATCGCACAGCTGCCCGCGGATATGTAAGAAACTTGTTCTTTCATAATATTTTTTAATATTTCAAACGGAATCTGTCCGGTACAGTGCCCCGTAAAGTAATGTGTCTTTTTTTCCTTAAGCAGCCGTCCAATGACATCGACCGTTGTCAGTTCTTCCGTCTTTCCGGTTTTCGGATTCGACAAATGAAAGCCTGAAAAAACGGCATCCATCTGTGTGCCTGTCATTTTTTCCGCCCTGTTTAATATGTTAATAATACCGCAGTGAGCACAGCCCGAAAATAAAACATATTTCCCGTTTTCTGTCACAATAAGGTTCTGCTCATGTAAAAACATATCTTCCACATACTTATCATCTCTGCGCAGCTTCAGTGATTGATTACTTTCTGCCGCATAATCACGTTCCAAAACATTTGTAAACAGCATCAGCTCATCATCTATCCTCATGTCTTTTTCCACAAAAACACACTGGGGATGTGTCTTGTATTTCTTATCCAGTCCGACATAATGCAGTTTACCGCCGTCCATCGAGTAATAATCTTCAAAAGCCAGCTTATGAATATAAACCCTTGCATGATTATTATGCTTTAAAAATGTACCAAGCCCGCCGCCGTGATCGTAATGTCCGTGTGTAATAATCACCGTGTCAATATCATCGATTGCCACATCCAGCTTCGCAGCATTTTCATAAAAAAGCTGATTCTGACCTAAATCAACTAAAAGTTTATGTTTTTTTGTCTCTACATAGAAACTAAGGCCGTGCTGACATCCATAAAAAGTAGATAAAGACGTATTTTCTACTAAAGTTTTGATAACCATAACTTCCCTCCGAAACCTTCTCGTTTTCATCCACTAATCATAGCACATTTTTAAATAATTTCAAAGATGTTTCGGACAGTCGGATAAATTTCAGCAAACTGACGATATTTTGCCTCATATTTCATAACAAGCGACGAATCCGGCTCGATAATTTCTGCAATTTTCACAATTTTTTCCGATGCTTCTTTAACAGTTTTAAAAGCGCCGGTGCCTACGGCAGCAAGCATGGCCGCACCCATTGCAGGCCCCTCCTCACTTTGTACGACAGCAACCGGAATGCCTAAAATATTTGCCGTCATCTTCCGCCACAGAGCACTTTTCGCACCTCCGCCGCATATTTTTGTCATCTTTGGCTGAAGTCCTAAACGCCGCGCGATTTCAAAACTGTCTCTCAGTCCGAAAATAACGCCCTCCATCACCGCCTGCGTCATATCATTTCTTGTTGTATCCATTGTCATACCGATAAATGTGCCGCGGGCTTTCGGATTATTATGTGGCGAGCGCTCGCCCATCAAATACGGCAGGAAGAAAACATGATTTTCGCCAAGGCGCGTCATCTCTGACTGGGTCTTTGCATAATCTTTCGTCTGCAATATGCCGTCAGACCACCATTGATTGCAGGACGCTGCCGAGAGCATACACCCCATGAGATGATAACCGCCGTCGGCATGGCAGAAACCGTGAAGTCCGAAGCTTTGATCCGCCTTAAATGTCTTTCCCGAAATAAAAATTGTGCCGCTTGTACCCAGTGAAATATTGCAGCCGCCCTCGCCGACAACACCGGTACCAACAGCCGCAGCCGCATTATCTCCGGCGCCGGCTGCCACAAGGCATTTTTCGGAAAGTCCCGTTATTTTTGCGGCAGCCGCACAAATATGGCCGATCATCTGGCTGCTTTCGAAAACTTCAGCCATCTGCTCGCGCCTTACACCGCACAGGCGCAGCATCGGCTCTGACCAGCACCGTTTTTTTACATCAAACAAAAGCATTCCCGATGCGTCCGAAACATCCGTCGCAAATACGCCGGTAAGCCGGTACGCAATATAATCTTTCGTAAGCATGATTTTACTGATTTTTTCAAAATGATGGGGCTCATGCTTTTGAAGCCATAAAAGCTTCGGCACCGTAAAGCCTGCAAAAGCAATGTTGCCTGTATATTCAAACAGTTTTTCTCTGCCGATGACTTCGTTCAGATAGTCTGTTTCCTCACCGGTTCTTCCGTCATTCCACAAAATTGCCGGACGGATGACTTCATCATTTTTATCCAAAATAACAAGGCCGTGCATCTGACCGCCGAAACTTATGCCTGCGATTTTTTCTGCCGGAACAGCTGCTGTCATTTCTTGAAGTCCCAAAACAACGGCAGCCCACCAGTCCTCAGGCTTTTGCTGCGACCAGCCCGGCTTTGGAAACTCTATCGGATAGGTGTGCGACACACTTTTTACAATATGCCCTTCCTCATCCATCATAAGCAGTTTGACAGACGATGTCCCCAAATCTATACCTATATAATACATCTGAGTGCCTCCTTATGCGAAAGGATTTTCATTTTTGTAGAGCATTCCTTTAGGCTGGTTGAAGCTGATATCCGAAACGCCTAAATATTTAAACACCTCAAACAATGTTTTTCCGGCATGACAAAAAGCAACGGCGCCGTGATGCGGATAATGCTTTTCAATAAGCACATGTCTGTAAAAACGTCCCATTTCCGGAATTGCAAAAACGCCGATACTTCCGAATGAATGTGTTTTTACAGGAAGCACCTCACCCTGTGCGATATATGCCTGAAGACGGGTGTCTGCCGTGCTGTGAAGTCTGAAAAATGTAATCTCTCCCGGCAAAATATCACCCTCAAGTGTTCCCTGCGTCACTTCCTCAGGAAGACTTCTGGCCATGATCATCTGATATTTCATTTCACAAAAGGCAAGCTTATTGGACGGCGTATTGCCGCAGTGAAAGCCCATAAACACATCTTTATGCGCATACGGAAAATGATTTTTAATATCCGCCTCATACATATCACGGGGCACCGTATTATTAATATCTAAAAGTGTCACCGCATCTTCTGTGATGACTGTGCCGATAAATTCACTTAAAGCGCCGTAAATATCAACCTCGCAGGATACCGGAATCCCCATCTTTGTCAGGCGGCTGTTGACATAGCATGGCACAAAACCAAATTGTGTCTGAAAAGCCGGCCAGCACTTGCCCGCAATAGCTACATATTTTCTTGAACCTTTATGCGCCTCAATCCAATCTAAAAGCGTCAGCTCATACTGAGCAAGCCGGTGAAGAATTTCCGGTTTTTTATTCCCCTCACCAAGCTCTGCCGCCATATCCGCCGCCACTGCCTCAATGCGCGCATCGCCCGCATGGGCATTAAATGCCTCAAACAAATCAAGCTCTGAATTTTCCTCAATCTCCACGCCAAGCTTGTGAAGCTGCCATATCGGCGCATTGCAGGCAAGAAAATCCTGCGGCCTTGGCCCAAAGCTTATAATCTTAAGCTCTGATACTGCCCTCACAGCCCTTGCTACCGGTACAAACTCATGAATCATAGCCGCTGCCTCATCCGGCGTACCGACAGGATATTCAGGAATATAGGCGCGCACACCTCTCAGCTCCAGATTATAGCTGGCATTTAACATACCGCAGAAAGCATCGCCTCTGCCGCCTGTTAAATTGTCTTTGCGCTCCTCAGCCGCGGCAACAAACATGACCGGACCGTCAAAATATTTAGCAAGAAGCGTCTCAGCACTTTCCGGCCCGAAATTTCCGAGATACACAACAAGTGCCGTACAGCCTGCCTCACACAGCGCTTCAAGCGCCTGCTGCATATGAATTTCACGCTCTACTACGATAGGACATTCATAAATATCCCCATATTTTTCTTTGTAAGCTTCTGCCACCGCGTGACAGCGTGTTTTTGACAGAGACATCGGGAAGCAGTCTCTGCTCACAGCAACAATTCCCATCTTAATTTCAGGCATATTTTTCATCATAAAGTATACTCCTCTCCGTTTTCATGAATGATAAACTTATAGTTCTCTAAATTTTCTGTACCTTTTGTTCTATATTTTCCGTCTTCCTTTGTCACAAAAATATGTGCTAATGTATTTCCCGCCATATCGACAACTTCTGCCTGTGTACTTTGTCCTTCCAAAAGCTCATACACATGAAATGTCACATCTTTTCCGTAATCATAATCCGGTCGGCAGTCTGTACTTCCGACAGCGATGATTGAAGCCGGGCGCACATAAAGCGGCAGTGAAAAATAATCATATTTATTTTTATAATAACGTCCGCCCGCCTTAACTTCACCTGTAAAAAAGTCTGTCCAGCAGCCATCCGGCAGATAATACTCGGCCTCACCCGACGGTGAAAATACAGGCGCCGCCAGTAAATTGTCTCCGAGCATATACTGGCAGTCCGCAAAAGCGGCCGCCCTGTCATTTGGATACTCAAAAACCATCGGCCGCATTAAAGGCGTGCCATCCCGGTGCGCCTCAACAGCCTTGCTGTAAATATAAGGCATCAGACGGCATTTAAGCTTTGTAAAGAAACGAAGCACGTCGCAGGACTCCTCATCGAAAAGCCACGGCACACGATAGCTTCCTGAACCGTGCAGACGGCTGTGTGTTGATAAAAGACCAAACGCCGTCCATCGCTTATACAAATCCGCCGTCGCCGTGCTCTCAAAGCCTGAAATATCATGACTCCAAAAAGAAAAGCCCGACATTGCAAAGGACAAGCCGCCCCTTAATGTCTCTGCCATTGACGGATAGCTTGCCATACAGTCGCCGCCCCAGTGAACCGGAAATTGCTGGCAGCCCGCCGTCGCGCTCCGCGCAAATACAACAGCCTCAGCTTCCCCTTTCACTTCCCGAAGCGTATTAAATACACATTGATTATAAAGATATGTATAATAGTTGTGCATTGCCTCGGCATTACTTCCGTCAAAATAAGAGACATCCGTCGGAATACGCTCACCGAAATCTGTTTTAAAGCAATCGACGCCCATATCTAAAAGCCGCCGAAGCTGTGCCGAATACCATGCGCACGCTTCCTTATTTGTAAAGTCCACAACACCCATGCCGGCCTGCCATAAATCTGTCTGCCATACACCCATGCCGTCGCTGCGTTTCAGCAAATAGCCTTTTTCAGCGCCTTCTTTAAAAAGTGCCGTATTCTGTGCAATATATGGATTAATCCAGACACAGATTTTAAGCCCCTTCGCCTTATAGCGGACAAGCATTTCGCGGACATTCGGAAATACCCTGTCATCCCACTCAAAATCACACCAGTGAAACTCCTTCATCCAAAAGCAGTCAAAATGAAAAACACTCAGCGGAAGATCTCTCTTAAGCATACCGTCAATAAATGATGTCACTGTCGCTTCGTCATAATTTGTCGTAAATGATGTGGACAGCCAAAGGCCGAAACTCCACGCCGGCGGCAGCGCCGGGCGCCCAAGAAGCGCCGTATAGCTTTTTAAAATTTTCTTTGGCTCTGATCCATAAAAGAAAATATAGCGGATTTCCTCACCCGGCACGCTAAAGCCCACATACTCCACCTTTTCACTGGCAACTTCAAAGGATACGTTATCCGTATGGTCAACAAAGACACCATAACCTCTGTTTGTCATATAAAACGGCACACTCTTATAAGAAAGCTGTGAGGCTGTACCGCCATCCTCATTCCACGTTTCTATACTCTGTCCGTTCTTCACAAAAGCCGTAAACCGTTCGCCAAAGCCATAGACGCACTCTCCGACAGAAAGTGACAGCTCGTTGACCATATAAGGCTTTGCTCCGTCATTCATATAATTGGCCGCCGGAAGCTGGGTTGAGGCTGTGCCGTCCCAGCGGACATAGGCTAAATTTTTAAAGCCGCACCGTGTGAGCACTTTACCGCCGGCTTCAAAACGATACTCCCAATTTTCTCTGTCAACAACGACCGAAACATTTCCGGTCACAAGAACAGCTCTTTTCTCATCAATCTCAACTGTATAAGGTACTCTGACCGTTTTCTTTTCAAAAGCCGGCGTCTTATCCTCATAACCCTCAAAATGCCATGCACGCACCGAAATCGCATCTTCCCCGACAGCCTTAAACTCAATTGTTATCACCGGAAGATTCAATGTTGTTCCCCTTGAATCAATCACCTTTACCGGCGCAAGCACGCGCATACCGCCGTCAATTTCCGTCACTTCATAGGCATGAGCGGCATACATCATTTTCGCCCGCTCACTTTCAAGCCAGTAACCTTCTGTAAACTTCATGGCAACCTCCTTACTGCACATATATTGACTCCAACATCCTATTATTTTTTCAAAATATTGTGCAAATCATATATAGTTAATTGACTAAACTAATGTTTGATATTATAATAGGATAAATTAATGAGCACGTCAATACAATTTTTATATTTTTCGGAGGAGCCTATGGATACTGGAAATAAAGCGATGATCCGTGATATGAATACAAATTTTATTTTGAAAACAATTATAGAAGGTAAAGCACTTTCAAGAGCCGACATTGCCAAACAATCCGGCCTTACAAAAGCAACCGTCTCTGCCATCGTGCGCCTTCTTCTCGACCGCGGCCTTATTGCCGAGACAGGTATCGCCATGACTGATAAAGGAAGAAAACCGATTATTTTAAATTTTTGTCCCGATGCCGGATGCATCCTCGCCTTCGATATCGGCCGCACTAAAATTACAGTGCTTGCCGCAAATCTTGCCGGGCAGTCCATCAATACATTTGTCTGTCCGACACCGGATAGCCGTGAATCACTGCTGCCGCTGCTTGAAAATATTATCGAAACAATGTCCAAAGCACTTCCCGAAACAACCTACGGTCTTGTCAGTATATGTGTCGGCATTCACGGTATCGTTAATGATAACTATATCCGTTTTACGCCTTATTATCCGTATTCTGATATAGACATCAAAACGCCGCTTGAATCCCGCTTTCATATTCCCGTCTATGTGGAAAATGAGGCCAACCTCTCTGTGATCGCCGAGCAGTGCTACAGCTTTGACTGCGGCAGTCTTGTCGCTATGAGCATTCATTCCGGTATCGGCCTCGGTATTATTTTAGATAACCGCTTTTATACCGGCCATAATGGCTGTGCCGGCGAATTTGGACATTCCACTGTCGAACTTAATGGCCGCCCATGTCCGTGCGGCAACAGGGGCTGTCTTGAGCAATACGCTTCAGAGCTTGCCATTTTAAAAGATTACGCTGCGCTAAAGCACGCAGATACACTCCCGGACATTGGAACACTTATAAAAAATTATGAAGCCGGCGAGCCTGACGCCGTCGCTGTTATAAACCGTTTTACAGACTATATTGCCGTCGGCGTCAACAATATTCTCGGCACCTTAAATCCAGAGCTGATTGTCATCAACAGCAATCTCACGGAAAACATCCCTGCACTTGCCGATGAAATCGTCGCAAAACTCCCAAAGCACGTCCGCCCGCTCTGCCATCTTAAAATCTCTGAACTTGGCAGCAATTCTGTCCTTCTTGGCGGCGTCTGTCTTGCAATGAAAAAATTTTTGGGCTTCACCGACATACGGCTGGAAAGATATCGGGAAAAGGATTAAATTGAGGTTTGTCGACACAGCATATTGGAAACCGTACTGTTGGTATTTTACGCGCAAGAGAAGCCCTATCATTTTGGGTGACACGCGGCGACTTTCTATGAGCGCCGCGCGCCTATGGACGGCATTCGCCAAAACTCGCTTCGCTCAAACACAGGCTCGGTGCCGTCTCTATCGCAGCGCTCATCACGAAATTCTTGCTATCGTCACTGCAAAATGATAGGGCTTCCTCTGCGCTAATATATCGAAAACAAAAATTTCATATGCTATGCGACTTTTAGACAATAGCAGACAGATGTCTTCTGGAAATGTGGGCAGGCGTATGGCATCTGGTGTCTTATACCCGCAAGTGTTGTCGTTTGACGGCAGAGAATGTCACAATTTTGCAGTGGCAATAGCTTAAGTTTCCGTTATGAGAGTTGTGCCAGCGTTGGCACCAAGCGCTCCAGCGAAGCGAATTTGCGCGACTGCCAACAATAAGCGCACGGCTCGAATAGGAAACGTCAGCGTGCCGCAAAAAATTCGTGACATCCTCCGCCGTATAAACACAAACAACTCGACAAACCTTAACCTACTAAAACTTTCACTATTCCAAAGCAAAAATTACACGGAGGATTTATGAAATTAATTTTAGAATCTATAGAAAAACATTTTGACCATAAGAAAGTGCTTTCCGGGGCTTCTTTTACCTTTGAGAAAGGCCGGATTTACGGACTTTTGGGACGCAATGGCGCCGGAAAGACAACACTTTTTAACTGTATCAACGACGACCTTGACATTGATGGCGGACGTTTTTTCCTGATGAACGATGACGGCAGCCAGCAGACTTTGACCTCCGATGATATCGGCTACGTTTTATCAACACCTGTTGTGCCTGAATTTCTTACCGGTCGGGAGTTTATTCATTTTTTCATCGATATTAACCGAAAGCAGATAAAAAATCCGAAAACGGCCGACGAATATATGGACTTAGTAAAAATAGACGCCGCCGACAGAGACCGGCTGATGCGCGATTATTCCCACGGCATGAAAAATAAAATGCAGATGCTTATCCACATCATTGCAAGTCCTTCCATTCTGCTGCTGGATGAACCGCTGACATCTCTTGACGTTGTTGTTGCCGATGAAATGAAACAGCTTTTAAAATCTATCAAAAGTGAACATATCCTTATTTTTTCGACACATATTATGGAGCTGGCACTGGATTTATGTGATGAAATTGTTATTTTAAACAACGGTATTCTTGAAAGCATCGATAAGGAAGATTTGGATTCAGAAAACTTTAAAAATAAAATTATTGATGCACTGCGGGGTGACAGCCAATGATTCATACACTGACAACCATCATGCGCCTTTCTCACGCCTACAGCTTCAACAGTTTTATTTACAGACTGAGAAAACTTCCGCTCATAAAAAAGCTGATTCGCGAGGATTTTTATAAAAAGGCGTGGATGAAACATCTTTTGACAATCCTTACCATACTCAAGGATATTTTTATGATATTCTTCGGAAAACTTTTTTATCTCGGGCTTTTTGTTTACTTACCGGTGTATTATATCCCCGGCAGTATCGATGAAAGCTATATGCATCTTCTGTTTTGCATGACACTCTCCGGCGCCATCGTCAATAACGAGCTGATGACAGCGACAAAGGAAAAATACTATGCCCATGTGCTGATGCATATCAATGCCCGACGTCTGGCAATTTCAGATTTACTCCTTTATATCGGCGGACAATTCATCGGGTTTATCCCGGCCGGACTTATTTTCGGACGGCTCTGTCATGTCCCGGTTTTATACTGCCTCTGCCTTCCGATTTTTGCAGCTGCCGGGAAAGTCGTATGGTCGTCCTGCGCTTTCTATATTTTTAACAAAAAAGGGCTGCTTTTATCAGAGCGCAACTGGAAATTTACCTTCTCACTGTTGGGTATCACCGCAGCTGCCGGTTACGGACTTCCGTTTTTATATATCAGCATTCCCTCACCTGCCTTCGCGGCAGCAGCGCTGTTTTCACTTGCAGCTGCGCCTTTGGCTCTGAGATTTTTATGGCGTACTTCTGAGAGCAGCTATCGAAGACTTTACAAGAAAACATTGACAAAAGAAACGGTTGTTTTTAATGTCACTGAAAATGCCGCAGCCACACAGCAAAAAACATATTTGACACATCTTTCCGATGAAAAAATAACTTCTTCTAAAAAAGGTTATGCTTATTTTAATGATATTTTTGTCAAACGCCATAAAAAGCTTTTGACAACAGCGGCAAAAAAACAGACGCTGATTTTACTTGTCATTCTTGCCGCTGCTGTGGCAGCCACCCTATTTAATGATAACATGAAGAAAAGCTTCCGGTTTGTTACAGAATCCATGCTGCCGTATTTTGTCTTTATCATGTATCTTATAAACCGTGGAACAACAATCACACAAGCTATGTTTTTTAACTGCGACCACAGTATGCTGACATACAATTTTTACAGAAAACCGAAAACTCTTTTGGAAGTTTTTAAGACAAGACTTCTGACAATGATTAAAATCAATATGATTCCGGCGCTTGTCATTGCAGCCGGCCTTCCGCTTTTACTTGCCTTAAGCGGCGGCGCATCACAGCCGCTGAAATATATTTTGCTGCCTGTATCTATCCTTTTTATGGCCGCATTTTTTTCGTTGCACTATCTTGTCATGTACTACCTGCTGCAGCCCTATGACATTCACATGACATCAAAAAGTCATACCTACAGTATTGTTTCAATGATAACCTACGTTTTCTGTTATCTGTTTATTAAACTTCAGATGTCCACACTGATTTTTTCACTGTGTGTCGTTGGCTTTACAGTCATTTATACATTGCTGGCTCTTTTTCTTATTTACAAATATGCGCCGAAAACATTTCGGTTAAAGTAAATCAAAAAGGCCCCGATGACCTTTGATACTGCTATTTTACACAGTTTTCAAAGATATCGGAGGCCTTTTTAATTAACAATTATTTACTTTTTTTGCGTCTTTTTACAACAATAACCGCAGATACTGCAATCACGGCAGTCAATGACACCGACATGATACCTGCCCAAAGACCAATATTCATTGTATCACCTGTTTTTGGTGCTTCCGGTTTATTGCTATTGCCGCTGCCCGGTTTGTTATTATCGCCCGGTTTATTGCCGCCGCCCGGTTTATTGCCGTCACCCGGTTTATTGCCGTCACCCGGTTTATTGCCACCACCGGGATTTTCAGGGACAACCGGTGTCGATGGTTTTTCTTTTGCATCCGCAATTGCTTTTTCAAGCGCATCGTAAGCAGCTTTTAAGTTTTCATCGCTCTCACGTCCCTCAATTGCAGCCTCAGCATTTGAAACTGCCTGGCGGATTGCCTCGGCACTCTCATTTGTATACTTATCAAGATCAAGTGCTTTTGCTTTGTCCACTAAAGCCTTAAGCTCATTCGGATTTCCTGCCTTTTCTAAAGAAGCAACAGCGCTTTCAAGCTGTAACAGTGCCTCATCAACAGCGTCCTGTGTTGCGTTAAGATTTCCTGCAATTCCCTGTGCTCTTTCATAGGCATCCACAAAAATCTGCCATGAATTTACAGAATAATCTTTTTCCTGAAGCGCTTTCGCAGCTTCGATTGCCGAAAGAAGTCCTGACAAATCTGCACGCCCTACAAGTGCCGCAACAGCATCTGAAAGATTTTTCACCGCTGTATTTACAGTTTCCTGTGATGCATTTGCATCGTTATCCACCGCAATGGCTTCATCAAGTGCTTTTTTTACTGCCGCCCAGCTATCCGGTGTATAATCCGTTTCTTTTAACTCATTTTGTACAATTTCAATATTCTGCTTTAACACTGATTTGTCTGCGCCTTTGACAAGCTTATCCATTGCATCGCGGAGTGCTGATGCCGCATTATTGACCATTGTCTGATCTGCATCGTTATTATTTGCAACCGCCTGTGCCTGTGCCAGCGCTTCTTCAAGCTTTGCCCAACTGTCCGCTGTATACTCTGCCTTATTTAACTTCTCTGCCTCAGCAATATAACTGTTCAGCACAGCCTTATCCACAGGAACTTCCGCCTTCTTCGGCGCATTAAGCTCAAGCTCGTAAATACGTACACAGGCTTCCTGTCCTGTTGTATCTGGTCTGCTGACATTCAGTTTAAAGATACGGCCTGTTGTATTAAATGTATTATTTGTCACATTCTCAACATTATCGGATGTTTTATCAAGCTGTATCCAGTTGCCGTTATCTGCCAGTACTGTATTTCTTTCATCGGCACTCATTGCAAACAGGCTGTCCACAGAAACCTTGTTTTCATTTAAAATATAAAATTCATAGTTTGCTGTGTTCATTTTGCCGCCGGCTGCATCTTCTGCCACGCCGACATGATGCATTGTAAGCCCTGTCACCTGACGGCTTTCTCCGATATCAAAGGCTACCCATAAATTGCTGCCTTTTTCCATCCATTTGCCTGTCTCAGTATTTGTCTTATCACCGTCAAATAAGTTTTCAGGTCCCTGTGCCCCGCCGAGTGCCTGTCCGTTATAACCGACAATGGCTGCATTAAACGCAACATTTTCTGTTTCTGTCGCTTTCTCCTCGACTGTAACCTTTGCTTCCGCTGATTTTGTCTCATCGGCAGAAGATACGGCCTTCACCGTAAGGCTTTTGGCTGTCTCATCTGCACCGACAGCCAAAAGGCCTGTCTGATCAATTGCTGTCGCAGATGAATTTGCACCTGTCACAGACCATTTTACAGTTTTATCCGGATTATTAATGCCTGTCACATTCGCTGTAAACTGCTGTACAGCGCCTTTTGTTACCTTTGCTGTTGCCGGTGATACAGTCACCTCTGTCACAATAGGCTTATCTGAATTTGGTTCAATCGTTACTTTGATTTCGTACGTTTTACCTTCTGTCACAACAATAATCTGAGGCTCTGTATCACTGATGCGGTAACCCTCCGGTACTTTCTCACATTTTAATGTATAAGTACTGCCTGTTGTAACTTCTGCCAAAGCATCGGATGCTGCTTCGCCGATACGCTTGCCTTCACCGTCATAAATACCATAAGTCACACCGTCTAAAGACTCGCCGAGAACACTGACTGCATTCAGCTTAATCTTCGCCTTCGGCTCCTCAAACTTTGGTGTTTCCACTGTATATTTATCAGAAATAAGCTGTCCGCCTCTCTTTATCTGAAGTGTCAGTTTCCCTCCTGCGCGGACAATACGTACACCGTGAATAACTGCCGAAGTCTCTCCCGCTGCTACCGGAAGTGATGTTTTTGTCCACGATGCCGTATTCTCCTCACGTGTGAGCGGCTCGGCATCATAAACATAAACAACATCGCCCTCATTTAAACCGGTGACTGTCATCGAAACAAAAATATCATCACCGTTTGATGAGCTTGCAGAACCCGGCTGGGAATATTTTTCAAATGTTACCTCTGTTGCCGGCTCCGACTTCTTAGCATTTTCAGCTTCAAAACGTGCACTCTGTTTTATACTTTCCTTAGCACTCAATGCTGTTGTCGTATAATAAACACGGCCGGCTTCTGCTGTACCGAAATCTAAGTTTTCAATCGTTACGGTTGTCGCAGCCGCCTTGGATTGTGCTGTTGCAGAACCGATTTCCTTATATGTATCGCCATTTTTTGTATAAACTTTAACAACATCACCATTTGGCACATTTCTTAAAGTAAATGTATCTGTGGCGCCTGCGTTATTTTGTGCACCTGCAAAATGGATAAGCACCGGTTCTGTCTGAGGAAACTGGTCAGATTCAAACATCTGCCACTCGTAAATACGGATACCGCCCCACGGAGAGGTGCCGTCATCGTAAATTTTAAGACGCCATTCCTGTGCTGTTACCGGCGTATCAAGAAGTACATCCGTCACTGCCGCCGTGTTGTTCTGAATGCGCTTTGCTTCTTTCCATGCACCTGATGTCGGATCTTTGTATTCCAGCGCAAAATCAACCGTATTCATGAGTACATCCTCACCGCCGTACTGTGCATGTTCTACACGCCAGCGTTTTACAGTCACCTCTTTGTCAAGCCTGATATCCATGTGGCCTGTCTGTGCATTTGTTGCACACCACTTGGAACCGTTTAATGCTGTGCCGTCAAGCGCCTTTGAGGCCGGCTCAGAATCATTTGCCTGTGAAACATCTGTAACTTCAGCATTGAGGCAGACATTTTCAAATTCTTCTTTCTCATATTTTTCAGAATCTTCATTTGTATACTGCCAGTCAATTGTAAGCTGGCTGCCCTGACCACGGACACCGTTTGCATTGATCGGCACAATCTTTAATGTCACATCTTCCTCGTCAAAATCCCTGACAACACTCGGAATATAAAATGCTGTGTTCGGTGTTTCCATAATCAGCCGGCTTGTCCCATCTGCCTTTACCTTATAAATTTCATAAGAGACAGCCCCGTCAACTGCATCCCAAAAGATTCTTGCCTCTGCCTCATAAGCATTGTGGTATAAAATCTCATCCAGTGTCACTGAAGCCGGACCTGCAAGGGCGGTACGATCCTGCTCTGTAATTGTCAGCTGGCCTAAGTTAATCTTATAGTCAGAAACATCGCTGTGACTTTCAATCTTAAGTCCGATAGCATACAGCTTCTTTCCTGCCTTTTCGGACATATCGGCGGTTGTCGTTGTCCACTGACCGGCAGTGCCGTCTTTTAAATCATAAACAACCTGCTCACAATCCTCATAACTCTTTGTGGACGCGTCGCCATAGTACGCAACAAGTGCCGCATTGCCGCCATTTTTTGTTGTAAGACTCATCTTCATGCCGTTTGTGACATCAATATCTGTGCTGTAAAGCATAATATTGTTTGGCTTTCCGGCAAAAAGGCTGCCTGAAAACTTAATAGATGTTCCGCCGTTATAGGCATCTGTAAAATCATAACTTCCTGAAAGTTTTGAACCCTCAGAATCAATAATCCATGTCCATGTCGGCATCACATCCTGGTTCGACTGATAGCTCCACGCCTTATCTCTTGAAAGCTGACCATCAACCCAATAACCGACACCATGTCCCGAATTAAAGTTTGTAACAAAAGGCGCACCTAAAACAGGTGTCTTGTCCGCAAAAAAGCGGGACATACCAACCCAGTCACTATTTCCTGCATTTGTCGGATCAGACACCTCCACACGCGGATCGGAAGCTGAGTTTACATAAAAATCCTGCTCTACTTCATGGAAATTCGCACCGCTTGTAGAATTTCCGAGCGTAGAGTTCGGACAATATAAAGCCATTGATAATTTTAATTTTCCATCTTCATCTAAAAGCTGGTGATCTCTAAATGCTGTATTCATACCGTTCTGCTGCACATCAAGACCGGCAAAAGCATCAAACTGGTTTCTTCCGATAGAATTCATTGTCTCGATTGTTGTTGCCACTTTAGAATCATTCCAGTTATAGTTTAAAAAGAATTCATTAATACCAACGCTGCCGTCTGCGCCTTTTTCCATCCATCCCTTATTTGTATCATTAATTGAATCCTGATACGAAACATTGCCCCCAGGATAAGTCATGGAATCATACCAGCTTATAAGCATATCCGGACGCTTCGCGCGCATATAATGAATCATTTCGTTAAGACGTGTTGCAATTTCTGAGTTACAGCCGTAGGATTCCTGATTAAAGAAATAGCCGTCAAAACCATAGTAATCCATAAGTTCAATCATCTTGTCTGCTACCGGAAAGCTTCCGTCAGCCGCTTTCTGACAAAATGCACTGACTTCCTCTACATAGCCGTCTCCCGTCCCCCACGGGAAACCGAGCGTTGCCACAACCGGAACACCGTTCGTATGTGCGGCATCTGTAAATTCTCCAGTCGGAAGACAAATAAGACCTTCCTCGGAGCCTGACCAGTAAACAAATGAATCTGTATACTGCCAGTAGTTAAAAGACCAGCTCATAAAGTCCTCTGTTCCCTGAGCACTTGTCTCATCGTGTGTTGCATTTGCCAATGAACAAAGCATCAGCTTTGCCTCTGGATTTGCTTTTGGATTTACAACAAATCCACCTTTTCTGTCAGCTAGAGGAATGCTCGCTCTGCTGTACTGTGCATCCGGATCTGATTCCGGTGTCCATTCCAAAAGTGTTGCTACACTAAAGGACGGGCCAATCGGCATAAGTGATTCATGAGATGCATAAGACTCGTTCATTTCTGCTGAACCGTCTTTTCCCGGCGTTGCCGCATACACTGTCATACCAGTGCCTGCAATCGAGGATGCAATCATTGCCATTGCCATGAAACCTGAACCAAATCGCTTAAAATTTCCTTTTTTCATTGCACCAATATCCTTTCATACACTTTGTCATATTTTCCGTCATATTCTCCCTCTCATTATGAACTTTTCATAAAATTTCACAGAAATATATGCCAGTAGATTATATTATATTTCCAGTTATTGCACAATATAAAAATGGAAATTTATTACATTTTTTTGATTTTTTTGTAACATTAAGGTAATATATGACCGCCGGCAAGATAAATTTTATACCATTCCTCACGTTCAAGTGT
>SAMEA3387468__coassemble_2329_pt1 | contig 19308 bp, 8 predicted proteins | sample SAMEA3387468__metabat2_low_PE_040 | metagenome-assembled genome bin SAMEA3387468 (sample SAMEA3387468) | Felis catus | biome: Faeces | place: United Kingdom | collected 2012 | reverse complement strand
GCATACAGCCGAGCATAAAATTACTCAGATCACCGACAAAGGCTGTCGTCGTCCCTTTAATCAGAAGCTTCAGCAAAATCTTGCAAAGTTCAATAATAACACCTGCCACAGGCCCAAGTGAAAATGCGCCGATAAGCACAGGTACTTCGCTGAAATCAATCTCATAAAAGCTCGGTGCAAAAAACAGCGGAATTTCAAACATCATAAGAATCACTGCAAGCGCTGACATCAGGCCGCATATTGCCATATACCGCACACTTTTCACAGTCCCTGCCGGCTGCTTTAAAATAAACTTTTCTGCCAGTATCGCCGCCGCAAACAGCACTGCAATAATCACCACTGAAACACCAATAAACGTTAAATTGTCTTTGCCTGCCTCGGCAAGCTCTCCAAGCTTCACAAATAGTCCGCTCATCATAAAATACCTCTTTTCTTAATATTTTTGTGCGCTGTACGCCAAATTTAAGAAAAGTTCCTCTTTGTTTTGCATTTAATTTCCTATGTATTTTTATAACATAAACTTATGAAATAATTTCCCATGTCATAAAAAATACCCCGAACAGATAGACTCTACCTATTCGGGGCATTAAAACCAATGCAAATGTTTCTTCTCTCATCCAGACTATACTGTCGGTTTTGGAATCTCACCAAATCAGCTGCTTATCGCAGGTCGCGGACTATACCGCCGGTAGGGAATTGCACCCTGCCCCGAAGAACCTTTCTTTAATTACATATACTATTATAAATGTTATGTCAGAATCATGCAATAGTTTTTTTATGAAAAGCCGATTTTATCTGACTCTTTTTACTTTTTTGCGTAAGATTAACGCGCCGACCATAAGGCCTGATACAATCATTGCGCCTGCTGCAACGGCAATCGGTGCATTATCGCCGGTCTTCACCGGTTTCATAGACGGTTTGCCTGTGCTGCCGCCATTGCCATTATTGCCGCTGTTTGACTTACCGGAAGTCTTTACTGTAATTTCTGCAGCGTCAGAGTAATTTCCGGCTTTATCATAAGCTTTGACAACAACCTTGTATTCTGTGCCTGCCAAAAGATTATTGATATATGCGCCTGTCTCTTTGAGCTTACCGACACTTTCGCCGTTAATGAAAATCTCATAGCCTTCAACACCAACATTATCTTCTGATTTTGTCCATGTTAATTTGAATGAATTTTCTGTCACGTCAGAAGCTTTTAAATCCGAAGGTTTTGTCGGTGCCTGCTTGTCTTCTTCACTGCCGGATTCAGACTGTGATTCAGACTCGCTACCTGACTGAGACTCACTCTCGGATTCACTCTGGGACTCTGATTCAGACTGTGATTCAGATTCACTTTCAGATTCAGACTGTGATTCGGACTCACTTTCAGATTCAGACTGTGATTCAGATTCAGATTCACTCTCAGACTCTGATTCATCTACTTTTTCTACAGTAATTGTTGCCTTTGTATTTAAGCCTGCAGCATTTGTTGCTGTAATAACAGCTGTACCTTCCTTAAGGCCTGTTGCTACGCCGTTTTCATCAACCACAACAACATTTTCATCAGAAGATGTCCATACAACACCTTTCACAGTTGTACTGGCATCACCTTTAAGTTCAAGCGCTGTCGGCTCACCAAGCTTAATTGTTGTATCTTCAAGCGTTGCGTTTACAACAACTTTTAACACTTTAATCGGTTCAACTTCTGAGATTGCCGCAAAACCGCCCTGTCCGACTTCAACAGAAATTTCAATATATCTTGCAGCTGCCGGTGCATCTGCAAATACATCGATCCATGCGCCGCCGGCCTGATCTGTTTCAGGAACTGCAATATGCCCGCCTGATGCCACAACTGTCTTGCCGTCCTCTCCGAGAAGTCTGTAGCTGAATTGTTTTACAATACCATTGTTTGCGCTCGGACGCTGCTGGAATTTAAAGCCGCCGATTTCCATCGCCTTGCCTAAATCTACTGTAAGCACTGCCGGATTCTTTTCGCTGACTTCAAATTTGCCAGGAGTATACTGTGAATGCCAGAATGTAGCGCTGTCGCCATCCGTTGTATTGGCTGCGCCGCCAGGTTCACCTGCTGTTTCCTCTGTATTTGCCGAAGCGTTGATATCTGGATATTCTTCTCTAGGAATATCGTCCACAATTCTGTCAAGGACAGTCATATTAAAGACTTTGTCACCGTCAGGAAGTTTTGCTGTAATAACAGCTGTGCCTGCGCCGACTGCCTTAATCTTCATATTTTCTTTGTCAACAGTAACAACAGCTTCGTTGTCGCTTGTAATCTCAACATTATCAAGATTTGCGCCGACAATCTGCGCTGCCTCACCGAGATAAAGTTCTGTCTTTTCAAGCATAATCGCAACAGCATCCTTATCTTCTGTAATCTTAAGATTATCTAAGATAAAGTCTGTCTGTCCCATAGAACCTTTGCCTGCTTTTGAACCGTTCTCATAAAGACCGATCCATGTCTGTCCGCTAGGACTTCCGATGACCTGAAGTGTTGCATGCTGAGTCGTATGTGCCTGAGCAAGCATCTGATCGTCCGTCGGCTTATAGTAATTTGTACCTTCACCAATCACAAGCGCGTAAGCTTTATCAGGACCGGACTGATAATCAAACTCAACATTATAAACCTTTCCAGGCTCAAATCTGAAGTTCTGAGGCAGTGTCTGGTAAATAATACCTGTGTTTGCACCGTGATGCTTTAATGACCACTCACCGTCGATTACATCATCGATCACACGGTTATTCCAGCCTTTTTGTGTATAAGGTGCGTTCTTCTGTGAAAGATGCGTTACAGGGTCAGAAACGCCCTGGGCTGAGCCAAGTACAAATGGATAAAGTCCCTGTACAACTGTCTCAAAATCCTGCTCGAAACTGCCGTCTTCCTTGAAGTTATCCAGTGCTTTTTCAACAATGCGGATATCATCAATATAAGCTGCACCGCTGCCTTTTGCACGTTTTACAGTCAATGTTGCCGCATCAGATGCCGCTGTAAAGGATACCTGCATGCGCTGCATCTGTGAGCTGTGCTCATTATCGCACTGTACATAGTTATTTGCGATGGACTTAATTGTGTAATTCGATACTGTCTCGCTGCCTGTATCAACAATAATTTCTGTCTTTGCATCACTTTCGTTTGCTACATAAAATTCAGCCACATATTCTGTGCCTGCCTTTAAGCCTGAAATCTTTGTAGAAACAGCAACATCTTTTGTATTGTCTCTGATGACAAGTCTCTGATCGCCGATTTTTGATTTTTCAACACCGACAGATGCATCCGCAATATCGCCTGTCCATGTCTTCTCAGATAACTTTTCACCATAGCCTGCGTAACCGTTAAAACCAGGATCTGCAACATAATCCTTTTCGCCGAAACCGTTCTTTAATGTCTTTAATGCCTCGCCCTTAACAACAACATATGGTGTTGCCGGTTTTGCATCAAATGTGAAAGAACCGCCGGAGACATTGACTGTCTGAGGATTGATACGTCCCTGATCTGAAAGCTCATAAACAACAACAGTGCCAAGGCTGTTCCAGCCGTCTAAAAGCTGCCATGTTGTCTGACCGCCGTCAAGATTGAAGTGGTAGAGCTTTTCTTCTTTTGTATCACTGTCTGTCCATGGAAGTAAGTATGCAACATCGTTTAATACAACTGTATCATTTAATTTAATTGTACGCTCGATATTGATATCGCTTCTCTGTTTCTCGTTTCTTGTAACAACAACTGTATCGTTGCCGTTCTTTAATGTAATTTCTTTTTCATGATTGCCGACCGGTGACTGTCCTGCTTCATAGTTTTCCCAGTCATAAACCTGATAATGCTGAAGGAACTTTGTAGGAAGGTTCTCTAAAAATGTCTGTTTAATATAATGATTAAAATCCTGATTGCCGCCCCAGCCCTCAAAACCGTAGAGCTTAAAGCCGCCAAGCAGCGGATTATCTGCCGTACCGCCAAATGCCGGATTATTCAGCACCTGAACGTCTCTTAAATCATTTCTTAAGAAACGGATAATATCACTGTTGTAACCCTTTGTTGCGCTACCGCCATAGTTTGTATCTGTTGCCCAGTGAGACCATGTTGAATCATATTCGCCTTCGTATGGGAACTCTGTCGAGAAACGCCATCCGAGTGCATTAATTTCATCAACAATCTGTCTTGTCTCCCATGCATCCTGATACCATACATCGAGGTAAATGAAGTCCATATTGTCCGGTCTGTTTTTAGCATCTGCGGCAATTGTCGCTTTATCGGCAACTGTACCCTCAGACTTCTTAACATATTCACCGTTTTCCCACTTACCGCTGTAGAAGCTTGTGCCGTTAATACGGTCATATAACTGTACAAGACGTTTGTATCTTGCCTGTGAACCTAAATCCCAGAGCTTATCAATAACGAAGGACTGGTCAAGCCATCCCCAGCCTGTAGAAGCGCCGTTATTCACCATCGTATCATTAAACGATTTTGCCTCCGGATATGCTTCCTGTGCATTAATATGAATACCGATTTCAGCATCATAATCATGTGCAATCTTAATTAAATTTTTGAAATCTTCAATGCCGCCTTCTCTTTCAGCAACGTCGGCATATTCAGAGTTTGCAGAGTCATGGCCTTCATTGCCGTAACCCTTTAACATGACAGCCTGAGGCAGTCCGTCTGTTGCAAGATAAACTTTCTTAATATTATCTGCTGTTGCTAAGAATGGGTTTGGCGCCATACTTGCAAAGTTCATAACGATACGGTAGTTGACAAGGTCTTTGATGTCTTCTGCGCCCTGAGGGATATTAATAATATCTCTGAAAGCAACCGCGCCATCGTTCCAATCCAACTCTTTATCTTCGTTCATATCACCCGCGATACACACCTTTGTGCAAGGCAGCTCACTGATTGGATATGTAAGATCTGTACGGTTCTGACCTTTCTTATCACCGCGTTCGTAATACCATACAGCACTTGAAAGTCCCATTGTATCTGCGCCGTTATTTAAAATAACACGCTTGTCGCCCTCTGCCTCAGAGTTACTCCAAAGGCCGGCGCTTAACTTGCCGTTTGTGAGGAAACCATAAAGGTAACCGTCAACAGCAGATGGTGAAAAACCGTTGTCCCATGTTATTTTAACATCACCGAAAACATTTGTATCAGATGAAGCCTTCGCACCATCAAAGACAGCTTCTTTCTCAACAGCATCAACACCGACAAGATTCATTTCTGAAATATCAATTGATGCAATCGCAGGGCAGCCCTCGCCTTTTTCAAGAGAAGTCACTTCCCATGTGAGGTCATTGTCATTGACGCTGATTTTGACTGTCATATTGACATTGATACCTGTCTCGGCATCGGCAAGTGTCATCGCATATGTCTGTGCATTGCCTGCCTTTTCAACTTTAACATTTGTCGGCTCAATTGCTTTGCCGTTAATCTTAATTGTGTTAACTTCTGTTTCCTGACCGCGGAAGTATGTCTCAGGATCTGCCTTTAAGGCATATCTTGCGACAACCGGAAATTCCCTGCCGACATAAACATCCATATAATCTGAAGAAATCTTATCATAATCATCAAGATTCAGCGGTGTCTTTTCCTCAAGTGTCACTTCAAGTTTATTTTCTTTATCTGCAGACACTTTGAGTTCCTGCTCATATGCCTGATAGCCCGGCGCTGTCACAGCTGTCTTGTATGTGCCTTCCTCAATCGCTTTAAACTCAAAAGCACCTGCTGTGTCTGTTTCTGCAGAATCCGCACCGATTCTTACAGTTGCCTCTGCAATTGCTTCACCTTTCGCATTTTTAACTGTACCTGTGACCGGCGCTGTCTTTGTGTAAGTTACATTCGATACCTGACCATCGCGCTTTGCACACCAGTCCCATGTATCATCCATGCAGTTTTCGCCATTTAAAGTCATATTGGCAAACTGTACTTTTGTCTGAGCATTGGCTTTCACACCAAACTTACCTTTGCCGTTAAGCTGCTCTGTTAACTTATAAAGATTTGGCGCACTTGTCGTTGCCTTCTCACCATTGACAACAACGCTTAACGATTCACGGGAAAGTGAAATCTGAATATTCATTGTCTCTCCCGGTACAGGATCAGGCAGACCTGCAAGCTTCGGATATTGCTCAGAGCCATTTAACTTATACTGATAATACCACTTGCTTGTTTTGTCATAGCCAACATAAAACCAGTTATTATCATCGCCGTATGTATAGAAAATACCAAAGTTCATATCATTCGTCATCGGACGAAACTTAAGGCTTAATGTGCCGTCCTTTGGCATTGTCTTTGATGTATCAAGCAAAAATGCCGGTGCTGCGACGCCTGCATTGCCGTAAGCATGACCGCCGCCATTTTTAGGACCGCCTTCAACAGAAATCCACTTTGTACCTTCACCCGGCTCCGGTGTCAGCTCTGTCTCACCGGTTTCTCCTGTTTCACCGGTCTCCTCTGTCTCGCCGCTGCCGCTGTCGGAAACATCTACCTTCGGCTCCCATGTCTGACTTGTAATTGTGTCGCCTTTGTAGATAGACCAGTTTGCATAATCATCGGCTGTGTAAGTCTTACCGCCTGCAACAACATCTGAAAAATAGATGTCTGTATAAGACGTATTGTAAGTTGCCGCACCAAAACCAATCTGTCCCGCAACATCTTTTAATGCAAGAAAATCTGCATTGTTTGCATAAGCTGTACCGCTTTTGCCGCTTGTCTCATTATTTACAGTAAGCTTAAGTCCCTGATCTGTGTAGCTTCCCGAAAAGCTGACAATATCATTCTGATTCAGTTCAGGCAATGTACCGCCTGTAAAGTTCGGATAATTTGCTTTATTACCGTTTTTAAACTCATAGAACCAGTGATTATCCATACCGTCGTAAGCAACATAGCCCCACTGTGTATCACTGGCATATTTTGTTACAAAACGAAGTCTCGTATCCGTCTTCGTACTTCCAACTTTTAATTTAAAGCTGAAGTCTTCGTTTGTAACTGTTTTGGCATCGGATAATGCAAATGCTTCCGGATTACCATTGCCAAAATGACCGTTACCATTGCCCGCACCGGATTTAAGATGTGCCATATAAACCGGTGTTTCTGCCGCCATCGCCTTTTGTGAAAAAGATGGCAGATAGCCTAAAAAGGCCGAGAATATCATCGCAAATGTTAAAACAAATGCGAACGCTCTCCTTTTTCTCATTTGGAGTCCTCCCTTTTGAAATATTATAACGGAACCATCCTCTTTTTTGTCACATTTCACATGAACCGTTCCAAAAGATGTTCATATTGAACAATAAAATCAAAATAATTCCTTTATAAAGATAATATAGCACAAAATATTAAACATGTTATTTGCACAATAATCAGTTTTATTTGCACAAATAGCACTTTTTATATTTTATACATCTTCCAAGGGAAAATAAAGAAAAATTGTTAAAAGAATAGAGAACACATGCTTTTGAATATTGTGCGGGATAACCTGTAAATTTTGCAAAGCAATATTAAAAATGCACATTGTGCAAAAATCTGCAAATCATCCCGCGCATATCCCAAGCCTGCCGCCAGATGCGGCTACAGTATCATCGACAGCTGTATCCGCTTTTTAGCAATGTCAACGCTTAAGACTTTGACTTCGACAATATCGCCGACGCTGACAACTTCCATTGGGTGTTTGATAAACTTTTTATCTGTCATTTTAGAAATGTGTACAAGGCCGTCCTGATGAACGCCGATATCGACAAAAGCGCCGAAGTCAATAACGTTTCGGACTGTACCTTTTAAAATCATGCCTTCCTTAAGGTCTTTCATGTCAAGGACATCTGTTCTAAGCACCGGCAGCGGCATATCCTCACGCGGATCGCGCCCCGGCTTGCCAAGCTCCTTTACAATATCCTTCAATGTAATCTCGCCGACACCGAGTTCTTCTGCAAGCTTTTTCCAGTCGCTGCACTTAAAATTTGACGCCTTATCGCCGATAAATGCTTCGACAGTACTGCCATATTTTTCACAGAACTTCTTTGTCGCCTCATAACTTTCAGGATGAACGCCTGTGGCATCAAGCGGTTCGCTGCCGCCTGTAATACGCATAAAACCGGCACACTGTTCAAAGGCTTTCGGGCCTAATTTGGCGACCTTTAAAAGCTCTTTTCTGCTGTTAAAACGACCGTTTTCTTCACGGTAGGCAACAATATTTTTCGCAATTGCTTTAGAAACGCCGGAAATATATTCAAGCAGCGAAGCTGATGCTGTATTTAAGTCAACGCCGACACGGTTCACACAGTCTTCCACAACGCCGCCGAGAGCCTCGCCGAGCTTTTTCTGATTCATGTCATGCTGATACTGGCCAACGCCAATCGCTTTCGGATCAATTTTTACAAGTTCAGCCAATGGATCCTGAAGACGCCTTGCAATGGAAGCTGCGCTTCGCTGTCCGACGTCAAAGTTTGGAAATTCCTCTGTTGCAAGCTTACTTGCTGAGTACACCGAAGCACCCGCCTCATTGACAATCACATACTGCACAGGACGTCTTAACTCTTTAAGCAATTCTACAATGACCTGCTCTGATTCTCTTGAAGCCGTACCGTTGCCGAGAGAAATCAGCTCGATATTGTACTTTTCAATAAGCTTCTTTAATACTTCTTTAGCTTCTTTAATCTTTTTCTGTGGCTCTGTCGGGAAAATAACAACTGTATCAAGCACCTTGCCCGTGGCATCCACAACCGACAGCTTGCAGCCTGTTCTAAAAGCCGGATCCCAGCCGAGTACGACCTTGCCTGCAATCGGCGGCTGCATCAATAGCTGCTGGAGATTCTTTCCGAACACTTTAATGGCACCGTCCTCGGCATTTGCCGTCAGCTCGTTACGGATTTCACGCTCAATCGCCGGGGCAATTAAACGCTCATAGCTGTCCCTGACAACCGCCTTTAAACATTCTGTCGTATTCGGATTTTCTCTTGTAATAATTTTCTTTTCAAGATAGCCTAAAATCTTATCTGCCGGCGCCTCTATTTTTACAGTGAGCACTTTTTCACTCTCTCCGCGGTTGACTGCAAGTGTGCGGTAGCCCGCCATCTTTGCCACAGGCTCCTCATAGTTGTAGTACATCTCATAAACGGTCTGAGCCTTCTCATCCTTCGCCTTTGAGATAAGCTTTCCTTCTTTAAATGTTAGTTTTCTTATATAAGTTCTGTAATCTGCCTCGTCTGAAATCGACTCTGCAATAATATCCTTTGCCCCGTCAATGGCACTGTCCGCATCCGGCACGCCCTTTTCCTCTGAAATATAAGCGGCAGCCTCTGCTTCAAGCGGCTGATTTGTCATCTGAAGAAGAATTGTATTTGCCAGCGGTTCAAGCCCCCGCTCCTTTGCGATTGTCGCGCGTGTCCGGCGCTTCGGACGGTACGGACGATATAAGTCTTCCACTGTCACAAGCGTCTTTGCAGCAAGAATCTGTCCTCTTAATTCTTCCGTCAGCTTGCCCTGTGCCTCGATTGTGGCAATGACCTGCTGCTTTTTCTCCTCAAGATTCCTGAGATATAAAAGACGCTCATGAAAATTACGGAGCACCTCGTCATTCATCGAGCCTGTTGCTTCTTTTCTGTACCGGGCAATAAAAGGAATCGTGTTGCCCTCGTCAATCAGCTTTATGGCAGCCTCTGCCTGCCACTGTTTAATATTAAATTCCTGCTGTAATACTTTTAAAATATCCATTGCTTATTCTCCCAACTGGAATTTGTCATGAATGAGCATCATCGCTCTGTCTGCATATTTTTCATGAATCAATACAGAAATACGGATTTCCGATGTGAAAATCATCTTAATATTAATTCCGGCATCTGAAAGTGCCTCAAACACTTTTGCAGCTACGCCCGGATGTGTCATCATGCCGGCACCGACAACAGAAACTTTTGCCACATCATCGGCAATATCAACACCGCTGAATTTTAAATCCATTGAATTGTTTTCAAGAATATTCAAAATCTCATCCTTATCCTCACGGCTGACTGTAAAGGAAATGTCCTTTGTACCTTCACGGCCGACAGACTGGACGATATTATCGACATTGATTTTCTTTCTCGCAATCTCATTAAATAACTTAAAAGCAACACCCGGCGTATCGGCAACACCCATCACTGCAACTCTCGCTGTATTTTTATCGCATGCAACTCCGTTTACAAGCATTTTCTCCATCTTAGCATCCTCCTTGACAATAGTTCCCTCAGCCGTATTCAAGCTGGAACGCACAATTAATTTCACACCATATTTTTTAGCAAGCTCGACGGAACGGTTGTGCAGCACCTTCGCGCCGAGACTTGCCAGTTCAAGCATCTCATCGTATGTAATTTCCGGTATCTTCTTTGCGTTCGGAACAATTCTCGGATCCGCCGTATAAACGCCCTCGACATCCGTATAAATTTCGCAGCGGTCTGCCCCAAGGGCCGCCGCAAGCGCTACCGCCGTCGTATCAGAGCCGCCGCGGCCAAGGGTCGTATAATTGTCATACTTATTCACACCCTGAAAACCTGTCACAACAACAATCTTTCTGTGCTCAAGTTCCATATTGATGCGCTCTGTATCAATCTTTTTAATATGGGCGCTGCCGTATGTACTTGTCGTATACATCGGAACCTGCCATGCATTTAATGACACTGCAGGCACATCAAGGCTCTCTAACGCCATCGCCATCATTGCCACAGATATCTGTTCGCCGCATGTTAAAAGCATATCCATCTCACGCTTTGAACCGCGGGGATTAATTGCTTTTGCCTGTGCGATCAGTCCGTCTGTTGTTTTGCCCATTGCCGATAATACGACAACGACATCATGCCCCGCCTTAAAGTCCTCACTGACTCTGCGGGCAACATTAAAAATTCTTTCCTTGTCAGCAACTGAGCTGCCGCCGAATTTCTTTACAATTAACATATATGCCTCCCTTAAACTGTCTGTCCGCTGTAAAGCAGATGCTCTATTAATGTATACCCTTCCGGCACTTCTTGTCCACTCATTTTTGCTTCACGCTCATTATAATGCCATAATTTATTTTTTGGTGCCCGGCTGTCATATAAAAGATACGGCACAGCCTCTGCCGTATGTGTCCGCACCGAAACCGGCGTCGGATGATCCGGCAGCACTAAAAGTCTGTAATCTTCGCCGGCTTTATCAAGCCCGGCTGTCACCGTGCCAATAACCTTCTCATCAAGAAACTCGATTGCCTGTACTTTCTTTTCAAGACTGCCCTGATGTCCCATCTCGTCAGGCGCCTCTACATGAATATATGCAAAGTCCCTGCCATTTAGTAACGCATTGACCGCAGCCTCGGCTTTTCCTCTGTAGTTTGTATGAAGTCCGCCATTGGCGCCTTCTACATAAATATTTTCCATACCGGCACCGACGGCAATCCCCTTCAGCAAATCGACCGCCGAAATCATCACACCGTCCTTCCCTGTCTTTTCCTTAAAGGAAGTCAGTGCCGGACGTGTGCCTGCACCCCAGAACCATATAGAATTTGCCGGGTGCAGTCCCTTTTTTTTGCGTTCAATATTTAAAGGATGGTTGACTAAAATATCATAGCTTTTCTTCATCATTTCCCGAAGGTCTGTTTCCTGCGGCAAAAATGCACCTATGACCTGTCCGAGCTTATCATGGGGCGGTGTAAGCTCCGCCACGCGGCCATGCTTCCATATAAGAAGATGGCGGTAGCTTGTCCCCTTATAAAACTGATAATTTTCTGTTTCAAGAGCAGACTTTACCGCTTCAAGAAGCACTGCGGCATCCTCCGTCGAAATCTCGTCGGCACTGTGATCCACAATTGTCTTTTCTTCATAAACAGCCTCATCCTCTGTCAGTGTTACAAGATTGCACCGCAGCGCCACATCCGTATCCGTCATAGACACACCGATACTTAAAGCTTCAAGCGGTGAACGGCCTGTATAATAAACTTTCGGATTGTAGCCAAGCACGGCAAGATTTGCCGTATCGCTGCCCGGACTCATCCCTTCAGGAATCGTCTGTACCATGCCAAGCTCAGACATTTTCGCAAGTCTGTCCATCTCCGGTGTTTTTGCATATTCAAGGGGCGTCATACCGCCGATAGCTTCAATCGGCTCATCCGCCATACCGTCTCCTAAAACAATCACATATTTCATCGGCTGTGCCTCCTAAAAATTTCCGCGAATGACTGCAATCACTGATGTCAGCTGTCCTGCCTTTGCGTCAAAATCCTTTTCTGCCATCACTTCTGTCACAAAACCGTACTCGCCGTCAACGCCTTCCGCTTTCACAAAATCAACATCACCGAAAGCCTTCTTCACATCAGCCTCAGAAACGTTATCGCCGACACGGACGAAAAATCTGTGGCTTGCATTTTTCATGTCTGAAAGTTCACGCTTTTCCTGCTGCCACTCCACTTTAATATTTTCTCCGATATGCTTTGCCTCCTCGACAACATCGGCAACGACGGCACTTGCTGTCGGCAGCTTTCCTGCGCCGCGGCCGTAGAACATCGCATCGCCAAGCATATTGCCATTGACAAAAACAGCATTAAAAACGTCGCGGACACTATAAAGCGGATGGTTCTTTCCAATCATCACCGGCGATACCATCGCATAAATATCATCGCCGTCAAGCTTACTTGAAGCAAGCAGCTTAATACTTGTGCCAAGCGCTCTTGCATATTTAAAATCTATATCTGTAATCTTTGTAATGCCTTCTGTATAAATATCTTCAAAATCAATCTGCTGTCCGCAGGCAAGGGATGTGAGAATTGCAATCTTACGGCAGGCATCATAGCCTTCAACGTCTGCTTCAGGATTCCGCTCTGCATAGCCCTTATCCTGGGCATCCTTAAGAACTTTTGCGTAATCGGCGCCCTCCTCATCCATCTTCGTCAGCATGTAGTTTGTCGTACCGTTTAATATACCTGTAATCTCTGTAATTTCATCGGCTGTCAGAGAGCTCATCAGCGGACGGATAATCGGAATACCGCCGCCCACGCTTGCCTCAAACATAAAGTTGGCGTTATGCGCCTCTGCGGTTTTCAGAAGCTTTGCACCATATTTTGCCACAAGCTCCTTGTTTGATGTTGCCACACTCTTTCCGGCTTCAAGCGCCTGCTTCACAAAAGTATACGCAGGATTTGTGCCGCCCATAACTTCCACAACAATCTTTACGCTGTCATCCTTTAAAATTGTCTCATAATCATGCACAATACGCTCCTGTATCGGCTGTCCGAAAAAATCTCTCAAATCAAGGACATACTTTACATGAATCGGCTCTCCGGCACGCTTTGCAATACTTTTCTGATTTGTCTCAAGTACCTCGACAACACCTGAACCAACTGTACCATATCCTAAAACTGCAATTTCCATGTTCTTCACTCCCTCGCGATTATTTTTACATACTGTACGCCGTCAAGGTTTTCAATGCCTTTAATCATCTCTGAAATATCCTCTGATGCTTTGCGTACTTCCATACTCACTGTGACTGATGCAACGCCGCCGACAGGAATCGACTGATGAATCGTCAATATATTCGCCTCATATCCTGCAATGTAATTCAGCACATTGGATAAAAGCCCCGACACATCACTCAGCTGAAGCATCATTGTAATTGTTCTTCCCTGTGAATGTTCATTGAAAGGGAAAATGTCATCCTTATATTTATAGTAGGTACTTCTTCCAATACCCGCTTCCTGTGTTGCCTCTAAAACGGTCATCGCTTTATTTAATGCAAGAAGCCGTTCAGCCTGCGCTGTCTTTAAAAGTCCTTCCGGAAGCGCCCGCGCTCTGACAACATAAAACTCATTTTTTTCTTCCATAGCCGCCACCTTGTTCGTCTGAGATGTACATTTGTCCTCGTAAGGAAGATAATAGCACAAAAAATACGAAATAACAATAGAAAATTTAATTTTTTCTTTGTCCATTTAATATTTTATAACTTTGCTGTGTGAAATCAACAATCACCGCCGTGCCGTCCGAAAAAACTGTTTTATGGACATTGACATCACCGCCGACAAACTCATGACGCACCATCTCGCATTTGGCGATCCGTTCATGAAGCTCTGAGACAACGCGGCACCGCCCAATGTCAGACACAAGCTTTGCCTCAGCCGCCTGCCGCGCGGCAGTTTCCCCATCCTTTTTATCAACATTGTCACTGTCGGATGACTTTGTTTCAAAAGCACCGTCAGTATTCGGATAAGCGCCGTCTCTTATAAGATATGGCGCGCCGCCGTTTAAAAGGGCATACAGCATATAATCATCGCCGTCATGCGCCTCCATCATCCACGGCTCAATGACGCAGTCATGGTAAACAAGATTATAAAGCGGCACCGGAATACCCTGCTTTTTGCCGCCGGGCGCACGCATCATAAAGTCATACGGCGCATAATGGCAAAACACAAGACTTGGCACAGCCCAGTCACTCACTTCCTCCGAGCTTGTCAAAATACCCTTTGATAAGAGCCACTCAAAGCACCGGCCCCTAAACTCATAACAATCTCTGCGGCTCATTTTGTGCATCGGATTGGCACACTCATCACCCTCATTACACGTAAATACATCCAAATACGCGCCATCCAGACGAATCCCCTGTCTTTCAATTTCCGAAAAATTGCGCCGCACATAATAAGGCGCCTGTGTGGCGCACAAATACGACTGCGGCCCGCCTGCCCAGTGCTTATGTCCCGGAATCGTACCGTCCGCATTCATACAGGCAAAATTTTCGTCATAGCTTTCAGCACGCTTATAATAATCCCTGTACTGGTCGTGAATGCCAAACATATAGCCGCACTCATGAACTGCATCGGAAAGTTCTCTCATGCCATCCCAGCCGCCGGCCTCACGGCACGCCGGTAAATAATCCGGGTGATTGTTATCATATCCCGGCTGTGCCCAGCCGTCTAAATGAAGATAAAGCTTTTTAACACCCAGCGTATGCAGCCGGTATATTTCCTTTGCCCTCTTTGAAAACGATGTCAGATGATTATTTTTCTGCGGATTTTCCTTATCAAAGAAATCCGAATCTAGCTGCACAAAAGTCTTAATACCTGTATGCACAAAAGCACAGCCGATTAGATCATCGACTGACGGATTTCTGGCTGCCTTCTCAGAAAGCGTCCGCAGACGGCCGCACTCATTGACATAAGCGCGATAAACCTTACACAAATCATTGTAATCACAATCATCTAAAAACGTATACCGCATCACCCTGCGTTCGTCCATTCTGCCGAGACTTTCTTCAAATCGCACCGACACATGGATACCGCCCAAATCCTCTGCATTATAGCCAGCATTCCACGGCGTCAGACAGATAGCAATATAGCCCTGCCGGCCGCGTACCTGCCCAAACCACGGCATATAACCGCCGGCTGTTCCGAAAAATCCATCGAACACCGGTTTTTCAAGCGGTACAGGCCAGTCATTCGGTATAAGAAGTCCCTGCTGATGTGTCAGAAGCGTATACCAGTCACTCCGCTTTTCTTCAAACGTCATCGGTCCGGGCCAAAACACCTTTTTCACATGCAGCCCATCTTCACACAGAGGAATCCACTCAAAATAAACATGGCCTGTGCTCGTCTCTATCCACACAAACGTCTCAAAAATATATGTTTTTTCCACACCGTCGATGATAAAATCCTCAAAACGGCTGATAATGCCGCAGCCGACGCCGAATGTATACGTCCTGTGTGAAATTTTTTTCGCCTCTAAAAAGCGAACCGTCCGTTCGCTGCCGTCCGATTCGCAAATAAAATAAGGTTCATAAAAGCTCTGCCACTGCCATAAGCTGCCGCCCGCTTCTACTGTATAACGAAGCGCTGCCTCGTCCAAATATAAGGTTGTACCATTAGATGAAATTTGCATGATTATCTCCTTTAGTTATTTATGCCGCAAGTGCATTTGTATTAATACTGTCAATTACTTTTTTAATTCCCATCCATACATTTATATCCGAAAAAATTTCAACAATACTTCCCCTGTCCGTAAACGGCGCCTCCTGCAATACAGACAGATCATTCATCATTCCATTGCGAACAATATATTCAACAATCTGATTCACAAAATAAATCTGCCTGCTGTCTAAATCTGTTGATTCAAGATATTCCGAAAAAGCTTCCTTAGCCACGTTCATGTCCAAACCGACGATTTCCCTTACAAACTGTCCAAGCGGCTTTTCACCATATTCTGCCTTATATTCATCTTCTGTCCCAAGCTCACCCCATAATATTTTCTCTAAAATATTAATATCCTCATGTGTCATCGGTTTATTATGCTTAAGCTTTGAAATCACTTCATCATCCTGATGCTGGCGCACATAATATTCAGCCTTCGCTTTATAATTTTTTAAATCATCATTTTCAAGTTCTGATTCTTTCCAGTCTATAGATAAAATATCATCTTGAAAATCCGTATCATAATGCATTCGTTCTACCTGAATATACTGCATCAGATCTCTTAAACGCTTGCGGATAACTTCAAACTCATCAACACCTGCCCGATCAAGATAATCTGTATGAAGCACCTGATAAATAAGTTTGGACTGAGCCATAATTTCAGGAATGTTGGCAATATGTGCAAGCGCACTGACCTTTCGCTTCAAATCATTTCTTGCTTTTCCATAAGTTTTCCCTTCTAAATAAGCCAATTCAATCCCATACATCAGCGCATCAAAGCGCACCGCGCTTGCGATATCTTTATCCGGCTGAATCAATGGTGCTATTTCCTCGCGGATAATCATTGTATCCTCGTAACTCAATACATTATAATTTTCTCTATTTGCATATGTATCCACATATTTAATATGCTGCCGCACTGCAAAATTATCTCTGTTTAATTCTCCAACTTTTTCAACCATATGGTCAATCAGCGCGTTTCTATATTGAATAAGCCGTTTGGTCTGATAATTGATATTCTGAAGCTTATAGGACAACTGAAATTCAAGATTAAAAATTGCTCCCTGAAGCGCAAGCCTGCTCTGTGTCTCCCTCCCTTTATCATTTATCCTGAAAAACTCAAAATTATTACAAAAATCAAAGATATAAAACTTTTTCTTATCTTCGCCGTCAATAAGCTTCGGACAAAGCCTTGTTCCCCTGCCGATCATCTGCCAAAACTTCGCCTTACTCATGACTTTCTTAAAAAATACTAAGTTAAGCACCTCCGGCACATCGATACCAGTGTCAAGCATATCGACAGAAATGGCAATCTGTGGAAGCTTCCCCGGTTCAGAAAATTCATCAATTGCCGTCTGTGCATAAGTCATATAATTATCAATCACTTTTGCGTATTCCGGCAAATTCGGATATTCCTTATTAAATACTTCAAATATCTTTTCCGCATGGTCATGATTTTTTGCAAAAATAATTGTCTTGCCAAGCTTCTCACCGTAATCGATACGCAAACCGTTTTCCATAAGAATATGAAGTACTTTCTTTATTGTATCTTCATTAAATACCCATGAATTTAACGCCGAAGCACTGATTCCCAACGGCACGGAATCATCGCTGCTGCCGAAAGTATTTTCATAATCTTCTTTTTCTTTCTCCGACAATTCATCATATACAATCCCCTGTTCCATAAACTTCAACGAAGTCTCAACTGAAAGAAAATCTACAAGATATCCATCTTTAACTGCCTGCGCCAATTCATAACCATATGTAGGCACACCATTTTCCAGCTCAAAAATCTGATATGTATTTTTATCGACCTCGTCTTTTGGCGTTGCCGTCAATCCCACAAGCGGTGCATCAAAATAATTAAATATATCCTGATATTTATTATAAATCGAACGGTGGGCTTCATCGCAAATAACTAAGTCGAAATAACCGCATGTAAAAAGCTTTCCATCATCATCATTTACCGAATCAATACAGTTCATCATTGTCTGATATGTTGAAAAAACACCGTGAGCTTTATAATTATTCTTTTCCTCACAAAGATTTGTCACAGAAAAATCCGGCAATAAATTCACAAAACTCCGTTTTGCCTGAGTTACAAGAGAATTTCTGTCCGCTAAAAATAAAATATTTTTAATCCATCCGTTTTTAAGCAAAACATCACACAAGGCAATGATTGTCCTTGTCTTTCCCGAACCGGTGGCCATCACAAGCAATGCCTTACGCCTGTTTTTTTCTCCAAAACTTGTGCATACCGCTTTAATCGCCGCTTTCTGATAATACCGGTCTGCAATTTTCTTATCAACCATCACATGTGATAAGCTTGTCCTTGTCGCCCGAAGATTAAACCATTTTTCTAAATCCCGCTTTGAATAAATTGAAGCAATCCTGCGTTCCGGATATTGTCCATCCACAATTCTCGTCTCAAAACCATTTGTCAAAAATATAACCGGACGTCTGCCATATTGTTTTTCAATTAAATCCGCATATAGCTTTGCCTGCTGACGCCCTTTGACTACATCCACACACATACGTTTTGCCTCTATCACAGCTAGAGGCTTATGTGCATCATCATACAACACATAATCTGCATAGCCGATATCGGATTTATTTGGCATTCCCGGAAGTTTCACTTCATTCATCCAGTCTTTGCCTTCCACCCATCCGGCATCCTCAAGCATTGTGTCAATGTAAATTTTCCGCGTTTTATATTCAGACAAATCCAGCGGTTTTGGCACATAGGTCTGCCTCTGCTGCTCTCTGCGTGCCGTCAGTGCCTCTTTCAGCGCCTTATTTTCATCCATAAGCATCTTCAAATCTAACTCTGAAGCTGACTGAGCAACCGATTTTTTTTCATATTGTGCTTCTTCCAAGAGTTCAGGATTAAAGTTTTTCTCCTCGTAGCTTTCCCCATAACAATAAGCAACAAAATCCATAAAAATATAAAGATTTTCAAGACATAACTTCGCCTTATCCAGCGTGATCTTCCGTCCGCTATGGGCTGCCTGATTCCCCAGTTTTCTTATGAAATCCATACGCTTCCATAAATTCGGTTCGACAATATCTCTAAATTCTTCTGTGCTCATCAAACTGACTAAATTATCCTGATAAGGCAGCACCAGCGATTTATCCACCGAATACATCCATTTCACGGCAAACTCCATGGCCCGACGGCAATTAAGGGCACTTGCCTCCATGTCAATATTCAATATCTTCTCTGCTGAAACTGCAACATCAGAAAAACTTTTAAATTGACTGTCACTTTTTAAAAAATCAAAATTCGTCATGTCATCACCCCTTATATTGTCTTTTGTTTTATCGCTTGACGCTAAATGCAGTAAATTATCAGGCAGCATAGGTTGGTATATATATGCCAAAACCAACTGGCAATTTTGATTTGTCGATCTGGGCGACGAACACCGTAAATTGTTTCTGAGTTTCCATT
>SAMEA3387468__coassemble_2318_pt1 | contig 19480 bp, 19 predicted proteins | sample SAMEA3387468__metabat2_low_PE_040 | metagenome-assembled genome bin SAMEA3387468 (sample SAMEA3387468) | Felis catus | biome: Faeces | place: United Kingdom | collected 2012 | reverse complement strand
GCAGAAGCCTTTTCAGCCGTTTTTTACAGATTCTATGGAAGCTGAGAAGTTTACAAAAGGTAAGAAGCTGCAGCTTTTACGCATTAAGTTTATGGATTTGTCAAAATACCTTTTGAAAGAAGTCGATGGTTTTGCCATAAATCCTTTAGGATTTAATCTGATTTTATCAAAAGAACAGATTGAAAATTTGACAAGACAGTAATGTAAGTGGCCTGTCTGAAGTTGTTCAGACAGGCTTTCTATATTTTTAGGATATAAAGGCAGTATCGTATGTGATGCTGACAAAAAAATCGGAGGTAGAAATATGTTAGAAGTTGGTGTTAAGGCGCCGGAGTTTGCGCTTGAGAATCAGAATGGAGAGGTTGTGCATCTTTCAGATTTTATCGGTAAAAAGGTCATACTGTATTTTTATCCGAAGGATAATACACCGGGCTGTACAACACAGGCGTGCAGCTATGCACAAAATTATCCGCTGTTTGCGGCAAAGGATGCAGTTGTTATTGGCATAAGCAAGGACAGTACGGTTTCCCATAAAAAGTTTGAGCAAAAGTATGAGCTTCCGTTTATTCTTTTGTCAGATACGACGCTTGAGACAATTCAGGCGTATGATGTATGGAAAGAGAAAAATATGTACGGTAAAAAGGTGATGGGCGTTGTCCGTTCAAGCTATCTTATTGATGAAGAAGGGATGATAAGCGCGGCTTTTGAAAAGGTAAAGCCGGCTGAAAATGCAAAGCAGATGCTTTCAATGCTTGATTAATCCGGGGACATACAGATGATAAAATATACAGGAAATTATTTTGATGCGGGGCAGATCCACTTGTCCGGCCAGTGTTTTCGCATGAGCGAGAAAAAGGAAGGTCATTATACGGTCTGTGCCGGGGATAAATATACGGAAATTGTGCGATGTGATGACGGCTGGCAGTTTTTGTGCAGCGAAGAAGCATTTGAAAACTTTTGGAAGCATTATTTTGCTCTGGATGAGGACTATGAAAGCTACAGAGCGAAAATTAATCCTAAGGACAGCTACCTGACAGCGGCTGCCGGATTTGGCAGCGGCATTCGAATTTTAAATCAGGATTTATGGGAGATGATCATTACTTTTTTGATTTCCCAGCAGAACAATATTGCACGCATACGAAAGTGTATTGAAAGCTTGTGCGTTCATTACGGAAAGCAGATGATAACGGCAGACGGTACTGTTTATAATGCTTTTCCGACAGCAGAGGCGCTTGCCGCTGCTTCTGAGGAGGATTTACGTGGCCTGAATCTTGGCTACAGAAGTAAATACATTGCGAAAACGGCGCGAGATGTTTTTGAAGGGCATTTTGATCTGGAAAAGGTGAGGCTGATGCCTTACAAGGAAGCAAAGACAGCACTTTTAGAACTTTACGGCGTCGGCACAAAGGTTGCCGACTGCATATGCCTTTTTGGCCTTCATCAAATGAGCGCATTTCCGGTGGATACACATATCAGACAGGTTTTGGACAGAGAATATAAAAAAGGTTTTCCATTCAGGCGTTACAGCGGCTGTCAGGGGCTGATGCAGCAGTATATTTTTTATTATGATTTCATGTGTCCGCCGGCTAAAGGAGAAAAAAATGGAAAAATTTAATATCAAAAACCGTATTTTAATCGGTATCACATTGTTTTCAATGTTTTTTGGTGCGGGAAATCTTATATTTCCGCCCTTTTTGGGCGCTCAGGCCGGAAAGAGTATGCCAGCGGCATTGATAGGCTTTGGATTAAGTGCGGTTGTTTTGCCTGTCTTAGGTGTTGTTGCAGTGACACGCTCAGGCGGGCTTTATAAACTTGCTTCGCGGGTACATCCGAAATTTGCGTTTGTCTATATTATGATTTTATATTTGGCGATCGGACCCTGCCTTGCAATTCCGAGAACGGCAAGCACGTCGTTTTCAATGGCAGTGACGCCTTTTTTTGACGGCAGCTGGCTGCCGGTATTTCAGCTTGTCTATACGATTATTTTCTTCTTTGCGGCTTTAATCGTTGCCATGCATCCTGAAAAACTGACAGAATATCTCGGAAAGCGGCTGACGCCGATACTTCTCATATTAATTACTGCCGTGTTTTTTGTCTGCCTTCTCGGCGGGGCAAATCATATCGCGGTACCGGTGCCGGCGTACAGTGAGGGCGCTGTCGTGAAAGGTTTTCTTGACGGCTATCAGACAATGGACACGCTGGCTGCCTTAAATTTCGGCATGATTATTGCCATGAATATCCGGGCAAAGGGTGTTGAGAAAGAACAGTTTGTTACAAGGGAAACCATTCATGCCGGATGGATTGCCGGCGCTGTGCTTTTGTCAGTGTATGCCATGCTTGCCTTTGTTGGTATGTCTTCCAGCGGAGTATTTGCCGGCGCGTCAAACGGCACGGAAACATTGACGGCAATGGTCAGCCTTTTATTCGGGAAAACAGGCGCCGTTATTCTTGCCGTTATTTTTGTGATTGCCTGTTTTAATACGTGTGTCGGTCTTTTTAGCTGCTGCGGCAAATACTTTAATAGTGTATTTCCCAAAATAAGCTATAAAAGCTGGGTTTTTATGTTCGCGGCAGTATCGGCAGTCATTGCCAATGTGGGGCTTGATGCAATCTTAAAATTTTCGGTGCCTGTACTCAACGCCATTTATCCGATTGCAATTTTGCTTATTATTTTTTCATGCCTGCAAAAATGGATCGCTGATTGCCGCAGCGCCCATGTCGGTGCCGTGACAATCGGCGGCATTGCGAGTATTATAGCCGTCCTTGACGGTTTGAAAATAACAATTCCTGTACTTACGCCGCTGATGCAAAACATTCCGTTTTATAAAGCGGGCTTTGGCTGGATTATTCCGTCAGCAGCTGGACTTTTTGCAGGTCTTGTCATCGACAGACTGTGCCGGAAAAGAAGGATTTAATAGTTTTTCAAAATAAAAAAGAGTGCGCATCTTCTCATGAAGTGAGTGATAATATAAACGCCAAACCAATTTTTGTACAGCGTGCATTTGAGCAGCACGCCCGGCAAAATATTGGTTTGGCGTTTGTATATGTTACGAAATTCATTTTTTTGAGGCATGCTTTTTCGGCAGCGTAAATCCTTTGCCCCGCACCTGATTGACGTTTGTAATAATCATGAATGCATTCGGATCAATCTGTGTGACAAGCTCATTGAGTTTATTAAGCTCGCGATTTGAAACGACAGTGAGTACAACGGACTGCTCGTCTCTGAAAAAGCCTGTTTCTGCGTGCAGAAGTGTTGAACCTCTGTCAAGGCGGCCGATAATGGCCGTATTAATTTCTTCGAAATGCTTGCTGACAATTTTGACCTGTGTCTGGGCGCTTCCGATCAGCAGAATCTTATTCAGGACGATACTGTAAATAAGGACGAGCAGTATGCCGTAAAGCACCGCTTCTTTGTCGGAAAATACAGCCTGTCCGAGCAGAATGAGGAAGTCAAAAACATAGAGCATGACGGATATATTCAGTCCGAATTTTTTATTTAAGATTAAAGGCGGAATATCCATACCGCCTGTGGAGGCACCGGCGCGGATGACGATGCCGATGGATAGACCGATCATCAGGCCGGCAAAAATAACAGATAAAAGCCGGTCTGATGTAAATTCCGCAAGAAAAGGTATTTTTTGAAAAATACCGAGAATAATCGGGTAGTAAAATGAACTGATCAGCGTTGTCAGTGCAAATCCCCAGCCGATAATTAAAGCACCCAGCGTGAACATAATGGCGTTAAATACAAATACAAAGGTTGAAATCGGCAGATGAAGGAAATGGTCTGCAATAAGACCGAGGCCGGTTGTACCGCCGGTCATCAATCCGTTGGGAAGGACAAATGTGGCAATACCAAGCGCCATAATTGTGTTTCCGAGAAGAATCATCAGTATATTTTTCGGTTTAAAAATATTTTGTTTCATAGGCTAATCCTTTCTGTAATATTGCGTTAACATTAATGTACAGTGCTGTTATACTTTGTTAAAGCGAAAAAAAACAGGCTGTTTAAAAAGCCTGCTGATATGTCGTAAGATTCAATTTTTTATTTAAAATATAACAAGATAATTTATACATTTTTAAATACCGCCTTTACAGGGAGAAAGTATAGCATACTTTTTCGGGAAAATAAAGTATTACTGCAAAAATTATTAAGAAATTATAAAACATGACATAATCCGCGCTTTTTTTTGATGAAACTGCTATAATGTTGTCCATAGCGCTTGCGGCAGGCACATACGGATGTGCAGTGCCGGCAAATGCGGGAAAGAGAGGAAGGACATATGAATTATACGATTTATGAGCTTTTATGGCTGTTTTTAGTCTATTCTTTTATTGGATGGACGATTGAGACAGTGGCAGGCTCCGTAAAATGGCACCGTTTTGTCAACCGGGGGTTTTTCACCGGGCCGTTTTGCTTTGTGTACGGTTTTTCTGCGGTGCTCATGACAGTGACATTATGGGAACTTGAAAATCAATGGTTTTTCTTATTTTCGGGCTGCGCCCTTCAGGCAACATTAATTGAATGGCTTACCGGAAAGCTTTTAGAGCGGTTAAACCATCATAAGTGGTGGGATTATTCCAACAAAAAGTTTAACTTTGACGGCTATATATGTCTCCAGTACACACTGCTCTGGGGCGTGCTCGGCTGTATCGCAATGAAATACGGTAATCATATTTTTGCAGGACTGTTTGACATGATTCCGGGGCTTGTCCGGAAAATCGTGATATGGGTGCTGATTGGTATTGCGCTTGTGGATTTAATTGCTTCTGTGGCGGCAATTTTTCATATTCAAAAAGAAATTCCGGTTGTTCATCAGTGGAGTCACCGCCTGTCAAGATGGACATATAATTTCGGTGAATGGATCGTGCGCCGTGTCAGCAAACGTATGGTCAAGGCTTACCCGGTCATTGAAGAAAAAGCAAAAGCGCCGGAAAAGAAGGATTGTTTTGCGGCAGGCTGCGGCTTTTATAAGCTGTTTTGGCTGTTTTTTATCGGCTGCATTTTAGGTGATTTAGTGGAAACTGTTTTTTGCAGAATTACAATGGGCTGGTGGATGAGCAGGAGCAGCCTTGTATGGGGACCTTTCAGCATTGTGTGGGGGCTTGCAATGGCGATTGCGACAGCACTTTTATATAAAGACAGAGATAAGTCCGACAGCCATTTGTTTATTTTCGGAACATTGCTCGGCGGTGCTTACGAATACATATGCAGTGTTTTTACGGAAATTGTTTTTGGCAAAGTCTTTTGGGATTATAGCGGTATGGCCTTTAATCTTGGTGGCAGAGTCAATCTTTTATACTGCTTTTTCTGGGGCATTGCCGCAGTTTTGTGGATTAAAGTTGTCTATCCGAGATTGTCCGCATTAATTGAAAAAATACCTGTAAAGCCCGGATATATTATTTCATGGATACTTATTGTATTTATGGCTGTCAACATGATTGTGTCTTCGATGGCGCTGATCCGCTCCGACGCCCGTGCAAACGGCGATGTGGCAGACAGCCAGTGGGAGAAAGTCATTGATGAGCGGTTTGATGATGAACGAATGAATAAAATCTATCCGAAAGCGGTGCAGAAGTAGAGACTTGCCATGGCGGGGCTGCCATGGCAAGTCTCTCAAGGATTTAGAAAATTAGGGAGAACAAAGCGGACTTGTCCTATTTGTTATCAGTGTTTACGCATCTGTTTGCGGTATTGGGACGGTGTCATATGAAAACGCCGCTGAAACCGCTGGGTGAAATAACTATATGAACTAAAACCGAGTGATTCGGAAATTTGGCGCACTGTATTTTCAGTCGTTTCTAAGAGAAAGGTGGCTTCACTGAACCGCCGGTCTAAAATATAGTTGATTGGCGTTGTGCCGTAAAATTTTTTAAAATTGTGGATAATTGTATATTTATTCAGATGAAACTTTTCTTCAAGCAGTTCGAGATTTACTTCTTTTGTAAAATTATTATCCAGATACTGCTTAATCCATTCAGAGCTTCTGTTCGCCGGAACAGAGGCTTTTTTTGGTACAATTGATGAAATTTGAAAGCTTGATAATCTATATAAGTAAATAAGGAGCAGATTTAAAATATTGGAAGCCGCTTTTGTATACTGGGACGGCTTAAGGCTGACTTCGTTAATAAGCTCAGAAAGCAGGGCTTTGATAAAGCCGGCATCTTCTTTGAAATTACCGCTGTGGAAGCCGTCATTATCATCTTTAAAGGAAAAGGCAATGTTAGACATTCCAAGGACGATATATTCCAGCGGCGAGGCCGAAGTACTTGATTCGGCATGTTCTACGCCGGGGCTGACAATTACAAAATCAAAAGGTCTTACAGGAAAAGTCTTGTCTTCAATGTAAAAGGAGCCGGTGCCGCTCAGACAGAAAAAGATTTCTGTGCACTCGTGCGAGTGATGCATACCGTGCCAGTCACGTTCGAATTTGAATGGGGAAATATAGAGTAATTGGGAGGAATCACCAAAATATACAGTATCTTTTAAACTAAATAGTTCATACATTACAATCAATCTCCCTTCCGTATTTGCATATATGGCAAAAACAACAACAATATATATAACGTCAACGCCAATATAACATATTTTATTTAAAAATTCAAGATGCTACACTATAAACGTACAAGCGAAAGAAATCGCAGCGAAATCATTTGCTAGAGAGGATAATGCAGTGGACAAAAAGACAATTTACTATGTCAGCAGTAAAAACGGAAGTGATGATAATGCGGGAACCTCTGAAGCTTATCCACTTCAAACGCTGGCAGCAGCAGAAAAAAGAAAGCTATATCCGGGAGATGAAATACGGCTGGAGTGCGGTTCCGTATTTCATAAACAGTCATTGCATCTTAGTGCACAGGGAAGCAAGACGGCAGCTATCGTCATAGGAAGCTACGGCGAAGGCAAAAGACCTGTTATCGAGTGTGAGGGAACAGGTCTGTGGTATCAGAATTACGGACATCCTTTAGATGCATCGACCCATGTATGGCGCGGTTATGTATCTTCGGCAGTCCAGCTTTATGATTGTGAATATATTCGTATTGAAGGGCTTGAAATTACAAACAGTGGTCTTCTCAGAGGAGAAACTTACAGTCAGGGAGACCGTATGAACCGCACAGGTATCTCGGTTGTTGCGCAAAACCGGGGAACGCTTCATGACATTGAGATTTCAGACGTATATATTCACGATGTATCAGGCAATGTTTATGATAAACACTTAAACAATGGCGGTATTTACTGCAGTGCATTAAAGCCTGAAGATGAACATGGCAGTACCGCTCGTTTTGACGGACTTTTTATACATGACTGTGTTGTGGAAAATTGCAGCAGATGGGGCATTGCAGCAGGCTATACTTATACTCATGGCTGTTTTACAACACTGACGCTGCCGGATGATGTTGTGCGGCAGTATGGACATGAAAGAGTCCACATTTACAGAAATTTTGTAAAAAATATCGGAGGTGACGGCATTACGCCGATGTACTGCTTCCGGCCGCTTGTCGAATACAATGTGGCAGAAAACACGGCCAAAGAAATTAATGATGAGATTTATACACAAGCCGGCAAACGCGAAGGAAAAACCGCGGCGGCAATCTGGCCGTGGAAATGTAAAGATGCCATATTTCAGTATAATGAGGCATATCATACATGTCATAATCAGGATGGGCAGGCATGGGATGCAGACTCAGGCGATGGCACAATCTACCGGTATAATTACAGCTTTAATAATGCGGGTGGCTGTATTATGTTTTGCGAGGGCGAAAGTGTCAACAATGAATTTTGCTATAACATTAGTATGATGGATGGGGGCGGTGTAATTAACCCTGCACATAATCCGGATGCATATATTCATCATAATACTTTTGTCTTTGGAAACGGCGTGACGTTTATACGGCACAATATGTCCGGCGGAAAGATGCTTGTTGAAAATAATATTATTTTTAACGCGGACAAGACGCCTAAACAAGAAGACTGGAAGCATCAGACACCGGGGGCTGTTTATCGAAATAATATTTATTATAATTTCTTAAATATGCCTGAGGAAGACACACAGGGAATTTTGACAGATAAGTGTTTACTGGCTGATGCGCTTTCAGGTCCGAAAACTACTGACGGCAGGATACATGACCGAAAGTGGTTTGAAGGGTTTGTACCTGTTGAAGATGGCGGAAATCTGCCGGATGGGGACAGGCATGTACCAGATTTTATGGGACAGAAAGTGAGCTGCAAAAATATTGGTGCATGTGCACCTAAAAAATAGTACGTTTCCGGCAAAGCCGGACGGACAATAAAAAATAAACATAAAGAAAGGGAAAAGACTATGAAAAAGAGATTTTTAGCAATGACACTGGCAAGTGTTACAGCAGCATCAATGATTATGAGCGGCTGCGGCAAGAGCGAAGATACAAATGAAAAAGCCACAGATTCAACGGGCGCACAGACAGAGGCAGCCGGTGAGGAGAGCAAGAGCGAGGGCGGCACAAAAGAGTTGACTTACTGGTCAATGTGGAACTCTACAGAAGGACAGGCAAAGATTATCCAGGAAGCTGCAGATGCTTATGAAGCAGAGACAGGTATCCATATTAATATTGAATGGAAAGGCAGAGATATCAAAACTTTAATCGGACCTGCACTTGATGCCGGAGAAAATGTTGACTTCTTTGATACGGATTACATGATGCTGACACAGCAGAATGATAAGTATCTTGCAGATTTAACAGATATGGCAGCGGCAGCAGATTATGAAAAGCATGTGATGCCGATTCTTCTTGAAAATGCAAAAGAGTGGAGCGGCGGAAAATTAAAAGCAATGCCTTATCAGCCGTATACAACAGGTGTATGGTATGATAAAGCAATGTTTGAGGCTGCAGGCGTGACAGAGACACCGGAAACTTTTGATGAGCTTCTTGAAGTGTGCGAAAAGTTAAAAGCATCAGGCGTTAATCCGATGACATGTAACTCAGACGGTGTTACACTTTTATACGGCTATCAGCTGGCACGTTATATCGGACAGGACAAGGTGCTTGAAACATTAGATAATGCAGATTGGGCAAATGTTCCTGAAGCTAAAAAGGCAGCAGATGATATTCACACATTATTTGAAAAAGGCTATATGTCAGAATATGCACCTGCAAATTATCCTGAAGGACAGAACGAAATCGGCTTTGGTGAAAGCTGTATGATTTTAAATGCTTCATGGATTCCAAATGAAATCAACCAGAATACAGGCGCAACAGTTGACTGGGGCTTCTTCCCATGCCAACAGTTGAGGGCGGTGTAGACGGCGCAGAAGCTTCTATGGTCGGCAGCCAGGGCTTTGGTATCGTTGACAAGAGCGAAAACAAGCAGGAAGCTTTTGATTTTATCTTAACAGTTGTTACAGGTGATTATGACAGCAAGATGGCAGAAGCTGTATCTTCAATTCCTTCAGACGTTGAAAATACAACATGGCCTGCAAATGTAAGCGGCGCAGAACCATACTTCAAACAGATGACAAAGACATACCAGTGGGCCGTTGGTCTTGAGAACAACCCTACATATAAAGAAATCTTATATGATAACCTTATCAAACTTGTAAAGCTTGAATTAGACGGTCAGGGCTTTATTGATGCGATGGCTGCAGCAAAATAATAAATATGAATATTAAGCCGGATTTTTCGGTGAAAGGAGACGAAGATTTTGAAACAAAATAAAAAAATGATCATATGCTTTTTGACTCCTGCATTAATATTCTTTGTCGCTGTATTTTTATATCCAATCTGCAGAACGGTAGTCATGAGCTTTTTCAAAGTCGAATCTGTCAGTGATCCTGTAGGACTTTGGGACTTTGTCGGACTTTCCAACTTTTCGGCTTTGGCAGAAACAACGATATTCCGGGTAGCGATGCTGAATATGCTGAAAATCTGGCTGATCGGCGGTATCATCGTTTTATCTATCGCACTTTTATTTGCAGGTATTTTAACAAGCAGCATTGTCGGAAAAAATGTTTACCGCGCAATCATTTATATTCCGAATATTATTAATGCAGTTGCAATGTCAACAATGTGGATCAATTATGTTTATAACAAGCGTTTTGGCCTGCTGCATACATTTTTTGAATGGATTGGCGCGCAGGATCTGGCAAAGCTTGATTATATGAATGGTTCCCTGAAGTTTGTATCACTTCTTATAGCATTCTGCTTTGGATCTGTCGGCTATTTTATGCTGATTTTTATGAGCGGCATTGAGCAGATACCGGGTGATATTTTTGAGGCTGCAACAATTGACGGCGCAGGAAAAATAAAACAGTTTTTCGGAATCATATGTCCGCTTTTAAAAGGAACATTAAAAAATTGCCTGACATTTTGGACAGTAAGTGTTGTCGGTTTCTTCGTATGGAGTCAGATGTGGAGCGCACCGCTTGCCAGCGAAATGTCAACCATTACACCGTTTGTTTACATGTATAATGTAACATTCGGAACAATGGGAAATGCCGAGCGTAATGGCGGCCTTGGCGCTGCTGTCGGTGTTGTGATGGCACTGATTGTTTTGGTTGTATTCTTCGTGTTTAACCGTCTGATAAAAGATGATGATTTAGAACTGTAAGTGGGGTGTAAACAATGAAAAAACATATTGGAAAAACGTCAAATACGGGATTCAAGAAGCAGCTTCGCCTGCTTCCGGGACATCTCATTGTCGGCATATGGTGTCTGTTTACACTTGTAATGCTGTTCTGGATTGTTGCGGCGAGCCTTTCAACGGCACCGGAAATCATGCGCGGTAAAGTGCTAAGCTTTGAGAGCGGCCTGCATTTTGAAAATTATGTGCGGGCATGGTCAGCAAACAGTATTTCAGTTTTCTTTTTAAACTCCTTACTGTATGCAATATGTGCGATGGTTGGTTCAATTTTAATCAGTGCACCGGCAGCTTATGTGCTCGCAAGATTTGTATTTAAAGGCAACCTTGTCATTAAGAGCAGCTTTATTACAACGATGAGTATTCCGCAGATTATGATTGTACTGCCGCTGTTTTCAATGGCGACAAGAACACATTTGTCAGGTTCAAAAATTATACTTATTCTTTTGTATATTGGTATGCAGATACCGTACACAACGACATTTTTACTTGCATCTTTTTCAAATTTATCAAGAGTTTATGAGGAGGCAGCAGCCATTGACGGCTGCCCTCCAATGAAAACTTTTTGGAAAATCATGCTGCCTTTGGCACAGCAGGGAATTGTGACAGTCGGCATCTTTAATTTTATGAATGTATGGAATGAATATTTCCTATCTCTTATCTTTGCTTCTTCCGAGAAGAACATGTCCGTGGGACCGGGCTTAAAAAGTGTCCTGACTTCCATGCAGTATACCGGCGACTGGGGCGGATTGTTTGCCGCTGTCGTTATCGTATTTTTGCCGACGCTGCTGCTTTTTATATTATTGTCAAAGACAATTATCGGCGGTATTACAAACGGCGGTGTCAAAGGGTAAGTGTCTGTGTTGAAAATACCTTGTGCTCTTTATGGGTGCAGGGTATTTTTTTTGTGACATAGGAAATTGCTTACTATGTCACAAAAAAGCTCCGCGGTGATACACCGGCAGCAGGGGGAGCGGAGATTCCGTACGATTTAGTTGGGTGTGAAAATCCAAGAGCAATAAGGAAGGGACTTACATCAAATCGTTCAGGACAATGAACTGATCATTCTTGCCATGACAGTCGGACACAGGCGGGAAATCTACGAGCGTTAAAGACCGAAGGATAAAAAGAATGCGGATATTGAATTTTTATATCGAAGCATTTCTTTTCTATTGACAAATCTTTTTTTAAGTCTATAATATATTATGTTCTAAATAAAACTATTTCAAATAAAACTATTTTAAAAGAAACTATTTTGAGCAACGGAGGCGTGTCACATGATGAAAACAACGGATATGCTTTTGCTTATGCGGGGAATAGAAAAGTTCTATGACCGGTGTATGGAGGATATTCGAAAGTCTTATGGCCTGTCGCAGATTGAAATCCGGATTATCGGTTTTTTACATAATAATCCGGGGAAAGATACAGCGGCAGATATTTGTTATTTGCGTATGCTGCCAAAGGGTAATGTATCGCAGGGCGTGGAACTGCTGATAAATAAAGGCTTTTTGAGCCGGACACCGGATGAACGGGACCGGCGTAAAATTCATCTCGGTCTGACAGACAGAGCCGGAGGTATTGTCAGTGAAATTGATAAGGCCAGAGCACATTACGAGGAAATGCTGCTTGCAGGTATTCCGGCGGAGTCACTGAAGATTTATAACATGGTGAATGAACAAATTATGGAAAATGTTTTTAAAGGACTGGAAAGGAGAAAAAGAGATGGAGAGTAAAGATTTTTTAGGAAAGGAGCCGGTTGGACGGCTTTTGTTTAAGCTGGCGCTGCCGACTGTGCTGGCACAGCTTATTAATATGCTTTATAACATGGTTGACCGTATTTACATAGGGCATATTCCGGGAGAAGGCTCGCTGGCACTGACGGGCGTCGGCGTCTGCATGCCTCTGATTATGATTGTGTCGGCCTTTGCGGCGCTTGTCGGCAGCGGCGGTGCGCCGAGAGCAAGTATTTTTATGGGAAAGGGCAATAAAGAAGCAGCAGAAAAGACGCTCGGCAATTGTTTTACAACGCAGATTTTAGTGTCGGTACTTTTAACTGCCGGACTGCTTTTGTTTAACCGTCCGCTGCTTTTAATGTTTGGCGCCAGTGAAAATACTGTCGGCTACGGTGTTGCTTACATGAATATTTACGCAATTGGCACGATTTTTGTGCAGCTTACGCTCGGTATGAATATGTTTATTACAGCGCAGGGGTTTGCAAAGACGGGAATGCTTTCAGTGCTTATCGGTGCGATTGCCAATATTATTCTTGATCCGATTTTTATTTTCGGGTTTAACATGGGTGTCCGCGGTGCAGCCCTTGCAACTGTGCTTTCACAGGCAATGTCATGTATATGGGTTTTAAGCTTTTTATTTGGAAAAAAGACAACTTTAAAAATTCATAAAAAATATATGAAGCTGTCAGCAAAGATTATTCTTCCGAGCCTTGCACTCGGTTCATCGACGTTTATTATGCAGGCCAGTGAAAGTATTATTTCTGTCTGCTTTAATTCATCATTGTTAAAATACGGCGGCGATATTGCGGTTGGCGCAATGACGATTCTGACAAGTGTTATGCAGTTTGCGATGCTTCCGCTTCAGGGACTCGGACAAGGGGCTCAGCCGATTATCAGTTATAACTACGGCGCTAAAAATGCAGGACGTGTCAAGTCGGCTTATAAGCTTTTATTGAAATCAAGTCTTTGCTATGCAACGATTTTGTGGGCTTTAGTCATGCTGTTCCCTCAGGGGTTTGCGGCAATGTTTACACCGGAAGCATCTTATATTGATTTTACAAGAAATGCCCTTAGAATTTACGGCGCTGCAATATTGCTGTTTGGTGTTCAGATGGCTTGTCAGATGACGTTTACATCGCTTGGCAATGCAAAGGCTTCGATTATTGTTGCCGTGATGCGAAAGTTTGTTCTTCTCATTCCGCTGATTTATATTATGCCGAATATTTTTTCGCAAAATAAGACAATGGCTGTGTATATGGCAGAGCCGGTTGCCGATGTGATTGCAGTGACATTTACGGCCATTCTTTTCTTCTTCCAGTTTAGAAAAGCGCTTCGTCAGATTGATGAGCCGGCCGAAATTAAAAACAAATAGAAAATGTTGAACCTCCGCATATTTTTTCGGATAAGGGGCATGCTAGTACAGCAAATCTTTAGTATTTACTGCAGCTCTAAAAAATGATGCGGAGGTTTTATGATGTCCGGAATTTTAATTGCGCTCATTTCGGGCGCGCTTATGAGTGTTCAAGGTGTTTTTAATACAGCAGTAACAAAACAGACAAGTCTTTGGGTGTCTAACAGCTGGGTGCAGTTTTCTGCGCTTATTGTCTGCCTTTGTGCGTGGCTTTTTAAAGGACGGGAAAGCTTTGGAATGCTTTTACAGGTGGACAGGAAATATTTATTGTTAGGCGGTGTGATTGGTGCGTTTATTACATTGACTGTGATTATGAGTATGAATCAGTTAGGTCCGGCAAAGGCGGCGCTGCTTATCGTAATCGCACAGCTGGCGGTTGCCTATCTCATTGAATTATTCGGTCTGTTCGGCGTTGAAAAGGCAGCATTTTCGTGGACAAAGCTTTTTGGACTGCTTGTGGCGGTGACAGGGATTGTTATTTTTAAATGGAAATAAGTGTCGTTGTGAGCCTTGTACAACAGAGGACTTAAAAGTTTTTCAGAATTGTTAAAAAAGCGGCTTGTAAATTATTAAATCTTTAGGTAGAATAAATATGTGCAGATTTATCAGGCAAATTTTTCCCTGCTTTTAAAATAAGGAGGCGGGAATTTTGCGTAAAAAGACAATAAAGTTTACAGTTGTCATTTTGTTTATTGTTGTCAGCGGTATTTTATATAGCTGTCAGAGTATACCCGACGGGGGAGTGTCCGAAGTGATATCGGAAACTCATGATACCGGCCGGGTTTTAACTGATAGCGAAGTTGACATAAAAAGTGACGATAATGAAACTGACATCGTGCAAAAAGCCGGTGATGTAAAGGCAGACAGTAAAGATGACAGTGATGCCGGGACAGTGTGTGTTTATGTATGCGGCGCTGTGAAGAAAGCCGGTGTATATACGCTTGCAGCCGGTGCGCGGGCAGAGGCAGCGGTGAAGGCTGCCGGAGGATTTGCAGAAATTGCCGACACGTCTGCGCTGAATTTAGCAGAGATTGTCAGTGACGGACAAAAAATTGATGTACCGGCAATCGGTGAGACATCCGCGCCTGATGATGCAGATGCTCACGGTATTTCGTCAGAAGATGGCGGACTTTTGGATATTAATAAGGCGACCGTCGATGAGCTGATGACACTTCCGGGCATCGGTGAATCGAAGGCGGCTAAGATTATTGCGTACAGAGAAGCGAACGGGCCATTTGCATCGGTTGAAGCTTTAAAGCAGGTGCCCGGAATTAAGGACGGTGTTTTTGAACCGATAAAGGCACTGATATGTGCCGGATGAGCGGCGCTAAAGCGGCATAAGCCGCAAGATGGAGGAAATATGGAGAGAAAAGTATTAGTTGTCGATGATGAGAAAATTATTGTCAAGGGACTGAAGTTCAGTCTTGAACAGGACAATATGGAAGTGGCTGTTGCCTATGACGGAAGGACAGCGCTTGAGATGGCTTCGGCCAACGCTTATGATGTGATTCTTTTGGATGTGATGCTTCCGGAGATGAACGGTTTTGAAGTTTGTCAGGCAATACGGGAATTTTCGGATGTGCCGATTATTATGCTGACAGCCAAGGGCGATGATATGGATAAAATTCTGGGGCTTGAGTATGGCGCCGATGATTATATTACAAAGCCGTTTAATATTCTTGAGGTTAAAGCAAGAATTAAGGCGATTATGCGCCGTATGCGCGTGAAAGAGCCTGTCAGGGAGGATACAAAGCAGCTTGTGGCCGGAGATATGCGTATTGATATGGACAGCCGCCGTGTATTCATTGAAAATAAAGAAGTGAATCTGACAGCGAAGGAATTTGATCTGCTTGAGCTTTTAATTATGAACCCGAATAAAGTTTATAACCGCGAGAAGCTTTTGAATCTTGTATGGGGTTATGACTATCCGGGCGATGTGCGTACTGTAGACGTTCATGTGCGGCGTTTAAGGGAAAAGATAGAAAGCAACCCAAGCGAGCCAAAATATATACATACAAAATGGGGTGTTGGTTATTTTTTCCAAAAGTAAAAAGAAGCATATAAGACATAAAAAAAGTAAGAAGACAGGATTCTTCCGCAGTATGTATTTCCGGCTGATTCTGATGTTTGTGTGCATCTCAATCATACCGTTATTTATTATGCGGGGAATCCTTCTTGTCGATATAAAGGACAGACTTTACAGCGAGCGCGTCGAAAATATACGCCAGCACAGTGAAACTATTGCAAGGCAGATGATTACAGATGCATATTTTGACGGCGGCGATAAAGAAAGTCTGAATAATCAGATGACACAGCTGGCCTCGGTTTATGACGGGCGTATTATTGTCATTGATGATACATATACTGCCATTTGGGATTCTTATTATAGAGTTAATGGCAAGGAAGTGATTTCTGAGGATGCGATGAATTGTATGCGGGGCAGTCAGGTCTGGCATCACAATGAGCAGTTTGATATCGTGGAGCTGAGTATACCCGTTGTTTCTGATAATGAATATGGAACGCAGGTGAAGGGCGCTATTCTTTTAAGTTCGTCAACAGCGACAAAAACGGCGGCTTATATTCACATACGCTGGATGAGTAATTTTATTTTTATAGTCATTGCTATCGTACTGGCAGTGCTTGCCTTTCTTTTTTCAAGAGTATTTTCAAAGCCGTTTAAAGTGCTTGCAAATACGATTGACCATGTATCGGAAGGGCATTTTGATGAGAAAGTTAATTTGGAAGGCTTCAATGAGATTGTCCAGATTTCAGATGCTTTTAATAAGATGCTTGTCAAGCTGAATAATCTTGAAACATCGAGACAGGAGTTTGTTTCTAATGTTTCTCATGAACTGAAGACGCCGATGACTTCTATTAAGGTGCTTGCAGATTCGCTGAATATGCAGCCGGATGCGCCGAAGGAATTGTATCAGGATTTTATGAAAGATATTGTTGAGGAGATTGACAGAGAAAACCGCATTATTACCGACCTTCTGTCCCTTGTGAAGATGGATAAAAAGGCTGCAGAGCTGAATTTGACATCCGTCAATATTAATGAGATGCTGGAGCTTATTTTAAAGCGTTTGCGCCCGATTGCAGGAAAACGTAATATTGAGCTTGCTTTTGAGGGCTTCAGGACGGTGATCAGTGATGTGGACGAAGTCAAACTGACGCTTGCTTTTTCAAATCTTGTTGAAAATGGTATTAAATATAATGTTGCCGGCGGCTGGGTGAAGGTCTCGCTGGATGCGGATTATAATTATTTTTATGTGAAGGTATCGGATTCGGGGATTGGGATCGGCGAGGAATATCAGGACAGAATTTTTGAACGTTTTTACAGAATCGACAAGGCGAGATCAAGGGAAACCGGCGGTACCGGCCTTGGACTTGCCATTACTAAAAATATTATTCTTATGCATGGCGGAGATATTAAGGTTAAGAGCCGCGAGGAGCAGGGAACAGTATTTATTGTCCGTATTCCGCTTTCGAGCGCAGATAAGGCATAAATGATAGGAGGCAGTGATGAAGAAAAGAGCAATGATATGGCTGCTTGTCGTTTGTGCGGCTATAGCGGCGGGCGGATGTGCAAAAAAAGGTGCCGTCCGGGATGCTGAGGCACTGGATACAGCGTATAAGGTATATTGCCTTGACAGCAGAACGCCGGTTCTTCAAAGTGAGAGCCGTGCATACAGTTCCCAGACAGCCTATGAGCTGATTGGCGAATGTGTCGGCGCACTCTCAGAAACACCGCAGGGACGATACTGTGAAGCGGCAGTTTCAGAACCGTTAAAAGTTTTAAAATATGGTTATACTGCGGCAAACCGGCAGGCAGATATTTATTTTAACAGTGCTTACAGTGCGCTTTCAAAAGAGAAAGAGGTGCTTGTGCGTGCCTGTGTCGTCAAGACATTGACGCAATTTGATTCTCTGATCGATTATGTGGCTTTTTATGTTGATGAACAGCCGGTTTTGGATAAGAATGGGATACCGCTTGTAATGAAGGCTGATGATTATGTGGACAGTACAAGTGCTGATCTGAAAAATATAAGTGAAAAAACATTGAAGCTTTATTTTGCAAGTACAGACGGTACACAGCTTGCCACAGAAGATGTGCTTGTGCATTATAAAAATACAGCAACGGTTGAGTCTGTTGTGATGGAACGTATTATTGCAGGCCCGCTTTCGGATACATTGAATAAGACGTGTCCTTCGGACACGAAGCTTAATAAGATTTCAGTGGATAACGGTTTATGTACGGTGGATATGAATTCGCGATTTTTGGAAATTGTTGAAAATCAGGCGTTTGCAGTGAAAATTTATTCGGTTGTCAATTCACTTTGTGAGCTTCCTGATGTTGACAGCGTTCAGATTCTTATTGACGGCAAGACGGTGACTTCGACAGAAGGCTTAGATATTTCAGTGCCTTTGACGGCAAATGAAGAAATGATTGCAAAGCCGGTTGTTCCGCCGGCCGTCAGCGGGACGGAGACTGAAAGTACAGCCCAGTCGATGGGACCGGACAGTCCGGGCGCGGTTGCTGACAAAAATTGAAAAGGAGATTTCGGTGATTAAAAGGCCTATTGTATGGTTTGGACTGGCCTATGTATTTGGAGAGATACTTGGAAATATCATCGGATGGGCGGCATTGCCTGTATTTGCAGTGCTTTTTGCCGCCTGTATATGGATATGTGTGCATTCAGGCAGGATACAGAAAAAAGGTGCGCGCAGGCGATGGGCACTGCGGACGCGGCTTGTTTTTTGTGTGCTGCCTGTTTTTATGTCTGCCGGAAGCATCAGATTGCTTGAAGACCGGCAGACGGCAGAAACTGTGTGGGCGGCCGGTGATTTTGAGACGCCGGTGACATTGAAATGTATTGTGGAAAAAACAGAAGTGAAAGCAAAATCAAAGTCTGTTTATGTGAAAGTCATTAAAGGAGACGTGAATTTGCCATTGACAGACAAGCTTTTGATTGTGGCGGATTTGTCGGAGACGGCGGCGTATGGCGATACGATTGTTGTGTCAGGCTGTCCAAAGCGTTTTGAAAAAGCATCAAATCCGGGAACTTATGATGCATGGGCTGCCAATAGTGTGTCGGGACTTTATTATCAAATGTTTCCTGAGCATATGGATGTTATCAGCCACGGAGGTCTTCCTGCGGCAAAAGCACTGCTGCGTTTAAAAGCCCGTCTGACGGCGGTTTATCACAGCGTGCTCGATGAAGAAACGGCCGGTGTGCTGTGCGGCATTATGCTTGGAGATAAGCAGGGGCTTTCTAAAGAGTTAAAAACATTATATCAAAGTCAGGGCATCGGCCATCTTTTTGCTGTGTCAGGTGTCTGTTTTCTGTGTTGGATATTTCTAATAGGCGAAAGAATGGCTTAAAATGGGCGTTTGTGAGCATTGAGTTTAGAAAAAATACATATTTTAATTGTGCTTTTACGCCTTGTTTTGCACCTGAGAGTGATTTGCAGAACTGATGGGGTAAGTGATAATAAAACTTTTTAACGAAACTAAATACAATTTGGCAAAAGATGTACAATATTTGGCGAAAACATATTATTTTACGAAAGGGACATGTATGGAAAAAAAGATTGTGGCAATCCGATATTATAATGTATGGTTCTATTTGCATGTCAATTCAGAACAGGATATGGTAAAAATCTCATATTTGACAGATAGAATTGATGCTGGAGAACAGATGGTAATGAAAGATATTTATC
>SAMEA3387468__coassemble_2314_pt1 | contig 19540 bp, 18 predicted proteins | sample SAMEA3387468__metabat2_low_PE_040 | metagenome-assembled genome bin SAMEA3387468 (sample SAMEA3387468) | Felis catus | biome: Faeces | place: United Kingdom | collected 2012 | reverse complement strand
TTAGGACTTGGTCTGGGCGTCAAAGGAGCGGCAGCGGCAACAGTCATTTCTCAGGCGGCATCCGGCGCCGGCATCGGTATTTATACATGGGCAGTATATCCGGATTTTCGTCCAAAGAGACGAAATTGCCGTATAGAAGCAGGTCTTTTAAAGGAGATGGCTCAGTTTTCAGTGCTGACCTCCGTTCAGCAGTCAGTGATGAATCTTGGTATTCTTATGGTGCAGGGGCTTGTCAATAGCTTCGGTACGTCGGTGATGGCAGCTTTTGCAGCGGCTGTGAAAATAGATTCCTTTGCCTATATGCCGGTACAGGATTTTGGCAATGCTTTTTCAACATTTATTGCTCAAAATCACGGGGCAGGTGAAAAAAAGCGGATTCGGGAAGGTATTAAAAAAGCCGTGATGATTGCGCTTGTATTTTGTATGATTGTTTCAGCAGCCGTCTGTCTGTTTGCAAGGCCGCTGATGCTTTTATTTATTGAGCCGCAGCAGACACAGATTATTTCAATCGGCGTGCAGTATTTGAGAATCGAGGGCGCCTTTTACTGCGGCATCGGCTGCCTTTTTCTGCTGTATGGCTATTACAGGGCGGTTGGCAAACCGGGGATGTCTGTTGTGCTGACCGTGATTTCTTTAGGTACCCGTGTGGCGCTTGCCTACGGTTTGTCTGCGCTGCCGGCCATCGGGGTGACGGGGATATGGTGGTCTGTGCCGATTGGATGGTTTTTGGCGGATTTGACCGGATTTGTATATTTATACATGAAATCCGAGACCAATAAAGGAAAGAAGAATTTCAGTCATCTCGACTGATGCCTCCTTTTATGATATACTTAAAAAGTATACGATGACAAAGGAGGCATTTTTCATGAGCAGACAGCAGGAAGAAGTAAAAAAACATATATGCGCGGCACTTTTAGCCCACGTTGATGCGGGGAAGACAACATTGTCAGAGAGCATTTTGTATACAACAGGAAGCATAAGAAAGCCCGGACGGGTAGATCATGGAGATGCCTTTTTAGATACACACGCCTTGGAGCGGGCGAGAGGAATTACGATTTTTTCAAAACAGGCAGTTTTTGAGCTGCCCGGAAAGCGGGTGACGCTTTTAGATACGCCGGGCCATGTAGATTTTTCGGCGGAGATGGAGCGGACGCTTTCTGTGCTTGATTATGCAGTGCTGTTAATCAGCGGCGCCGACGGCGTTCAGGGCCATGTGGAAACGCTTTGGCAGCTTTTAAAAAGATATAAGGTGCCGACGTTTATTTTTGTTAATAAAATGGACCAGCCGGGCACAGAAAAGACAAAGCTTTTAAATATACTGACAAGCCGCCTGGACAGCCGCTGCATTGATTTTGACAGCAGCCAGACAAAGGAGAATTTTTTTGAAAATATTGCCGTCTGTGATGAAGCGGTGCTCGAACAGTATATTGACTGCGGGACAATTGCAGACGATACAATCGCAGCGTTAATCAAGGCACGGAAGGTGTTTCCGTGTTATTTTGGCTCAGCCTTAAAAATGGAAGGTATTTCCGCATTTTTGGACGGCTTTGATAAGTATACAAGATGTCCGCAGTGGCCGGAGGCTTTCGGTGCGAAGGTTTATAAAATTGCGAGAGATGATAAGGGCGTCCGCCTTACATATATGAAAATTACAGGCGGCAGTCTTAAAGTGAAGATGATGCTTACAAACGGCGGTGACGGCAGCGATGTATGGGCGGAGAAGGCTGACCAGTTAAGAATTTATTCGGGAGGCAGCTATAAAACCGTCAATGAGGTGGCGGCCGGTGAAATATGTGCGGTGACAGGACTTACGAAGACGTATGCAGGACAGGGACTTGGCGCTGAATGTGCCGCGGGCGCACCTGTGCTGGAGCCGGTGATGACATATAAAATTTCGCTGCCGCCATCGGTTAATGTCCATGAAGTGCTGACAAAGCTGCGTCAGTTAGAGGAAGAAATTCCTGAGCTTCGAATTGCGTGGAATGAAAAGCTTGCAGAAATTCATGCCCAGGTGATGGGGGCTGTTCAGATAGAAATTCTTACAAGCCTTATTAAAGAACGGTTTGGCATAGATGTTTCCTTTGATTCAGGAAGTATTGTGTATAAAGAAACAATAGAAAATGTTTGTGAGGGCGTCGGCCATTTTGAGCCGCTTCGGCATTACGCAGAGGTGCATTTAAAGCTCTCGCCGGGGGCGCGGGGCAGCGGTCTTGTATTTGACACAGAATGCAGCGAGGATATGCTTGACAGAAACTGGCAGCGTCTGATTCTGACACATCTGGCAGAAAAGCAGCATATCGGCGTGCTGACCGGTTCAGAAATTACAGATATGAAAATCACATTGATTGCAGGACGGGCGCATTTAAAGCATACTGAGGGCGGCGATTTCAGGCAGGCAACTTACAGGGCGGTACGCCACGGACTTAAATGTGCAAAAAGTGTGCTTCTTGAGCCGGTTTATGCATTCCGGCTTGAAGTGCCTCAGGAAAATGCAGGAAGGGCAATTGCGGATATTCAAAAAATGTACGGCAGTTTTGAACCGCCTGAAATTTCAGATGATATGACAGTGATTACAGGCCGCGCCCCGGTTCTGGAAATGAGAGATTATCAGTCAGAGGTGACAGCCTATACAAAAGGCCGCGGAAGATTGTCTGCTGTCATGGGCGGTTATGAGCCGTGCCATAATGCAGAAGAAGTTATTGCGGCGGCAGACTATGATTCAGAGCGTGATCTGGACAATCCGACAGGCTCGGTATTTTGTGCCCATGGGGCAGGCTTTGTTGTGCCGTGGCATCAGGTGACAGCCTATATGCATCTTGAAGGGATGAAGGAAAAAGAAGACAGAAAGGTGCTGCCGGAAGCTTTTCCTAAAAATACGTCATCCATCGGCATTGCTGACGATAAGGAGCTTGAGGAAATTTTTTCAAGAACCTACGGGCCTGTGAAGCGGGAAAGAAACCGTTTTAATAAAAGCAGCGGTGTACTGCGCCGGGAAAACCGCGAGGCAAAAGCGCGCGCGTCAAAAGCGGATGAGACTGCGGTGAAAGAGTATCTTCTCGTGGACGGCTACAATATTATTTTTGCGTGGGATGAATTAAAAGCACTTGCCAAAGTCAATATTGACAGTGCAAGGACAAAGCTGATGGACATTTTATGTAATTATCAGGGCTTTAAGAAAAATATTTTAATTCTTGTATTTGATGCTTACCGCGTTGAAGGCCATCCGGGTGAGATTTTCACATATAAAAATATATTTGTCGTTTATACGAAAGAGGCGGAGACAGCTGACCAGTATATTGAAAAAACGGTACATGAAATCGGGCGGCGGCATCATGTGACAGTGGCGACGTCGGATGCGCTTGAACAGGTGATTATTCTCGGACAGGGTGCTGCCCGCATTTCGGCCCGCGGATTAAAAGAAGAAATTGAAGCGGCAAAGGACGAGATGCGTAAGGATTACATGAATAAGGAAAGCAGCAGCGGCACGTACTTGCTTTCATCATTGTCAGAGGAAGAACAGGCGGCGCTGGAAGCAGTGCGTCTCGGACATCGTAAAATGTAAGAAAAAAATGATTGCCGTATGAAAACGGGTGTGATAGTATAAAAAATCATATAAGGAGGTAGTAAAATGAATTATTATAAATCAGCAGCGGATATGATTGGCCGCACACCACTTTTAGAACTCAGTAACAAAGCTTCAGACGCCCGTATTTTTGCAAAGGTTGAAGGAATGAATCCGGCCGGAAGCATTAAAGACAGGGCAGCGCTCTATATGATTAAGGACGCTGAGGCAGACGGAAGATTAAAGAAGGGTTCGGTCATTATTGAGCCGACAAGCGGCAATACGGGGATAGGACTTGCATCAATTGCGGCAGCAAGAGGATATAGGATTATTATTGTGATGCCGGATACGATGAGTGTAGAGCGGAGAAATCTTATGAAGGCTTATGGCGCCGAGCTTGTGCTGTCAGAAGGCGCTAAAGGTATGAAGGGCGCTATTGAAAAGGCAGAGGCATTAGCAGGAGAGATACCGGACAGCTTTATTGCCGGACAGTTTGTGAATTCGTCAAATGCAAAGGCGCATTACGAGATGACAGGCCCTGAGATTTGGGATGATATGGACGGTAAGGTTGATATTTTTGTGGCCGGCGTTGGTACCGGCGGTACAATTACAGGTGCAGGCACATATTTAAAAGAAAAAAATCCGGATATCCGTATTGTGGCTGTGGAGCCGGAAGCTTCGCCGGTGCTTTCAGGAGGTTCTGCCGGACCTCATAAAATACAGGGGATCGGTGCCGGTTTTGTGCCGGAAATTCTTGATACAAAGGTGTATGATGAAGTTATTACCGTGAGCAATGAAGACGCTATAAAAACAGGGGCGGATATTGCAAAGACAGAAGGTATTTTAGTTGGTATATCTTCAGGCGCCGCCGTTTTTGCGGCGAGACAGCTTGCGTGCCGTCCTGAAAATGCGGGAAAAAATATTGTTGTCATTTTGCCGGACAACGGAGACCGTTATTTGTCAACGCCGATGTTTGCGGGGGAGGCGTAAAAATGTATGATAAATTAACTGAAAGTGATATTGAAAAGCTTAAAGAGGAGATTGAATACCGGAAGCTTGTCGTCAGAAAGAATGCGATCGCGGCAGTGAAAGAGGCGAGAGAACACGGCGATTTAAGTGAGAATTTCGAATATCATGCGGCAAAAAAGGATAAGAATAGAAATGAGAGCCGTATCCGTTATTTAGAGCGGATGGTTCGGACAGCGCAGGTCATTGAGGATCATTCGGCAGAGGATGAGGTCGGTATGAATAATACAGTCCGCCTCTATTTTGAAGATGATGACGAGGAAGAAACATACAAGCTTGTGACAACCATCCGCGAGGATTCGCTGGCAGGACGTATAAGCAATGAATCGCCGATTGGCCGCGCAATTATGGGGCATAAGGCCGGTGACCGTGTGTATGTCAGAGTCAATGACAGCTGTGGTTATTATGTTGTCATTCGTTCAATTGAAAAAACGACAGATGACAGTGATGACAGAATAAGGGGCTATTAAATTGAAGGATGTATAGGGAGGAGAGCATATGATTTTTGCTTTTATCGGCTGGGAGATTATCGGCGCCGGCTTCGGAGCGCTTGGTATCTACACGCTTTTTTCAAAGAAAGCGAGGCGGTACTGGGCGAACGTCAGTAAAAAAATTGAAGTGACAGATGTAAAAAAATACAATCGGACGGCAGGGGCGCTTTGGCTTATGTTTTCAGCAATTTTTTGTCTGCTCGGACTGCCGCTTTTAATCGGTCAGGATACACCGTGGGCAATTCTCACATGTATTGGCGCTATGCTTGATAGCATCTTTATCATGGCCGGACTTTCGCTGGCAGAAGGCAAATATGAAAAAAGAAATTAGGTATTTGTCGAATTTTAGTGACAGACCGGAAAAAATGTGCTAAAATAGTTGCGCGATTTAATAATGGGAGCTTGTGTGAAAGCTTCCGGGAAGCTGATGTCGGGCTTTCATAAGCCCGAACACCATAGATAAATATCATTATGATTTCAGGAGGAATAGAGATGGAAAGACTCGTTGGAACAGTTTCAAGAGGTGTGAGAGCGCCGATTATTAGACAGGGCGATGATCTTGCGGCAATCGTTGTAGATTCTGTCCTTGCAGCAGCAAAAAGTGAAGGCTTTGAGTTAAGAGATAAGGATGTTATCGCCGTGACAGAGGCCGTTGTGGCAAGAGCACAGGGAAACTACGCAACTGTAGCACAGATTGCAAAGGATGTTAAAGCAAAGTTTGGCGACGAGACTGTTGGCGTGCTTTTCCCTATTTTGAGCCGTAACCGTTTTGCAATCTGTTTAAAAGGTATTGCAAGCGGCTGTAAGAAAGTCGTGCTTATGTTAAGCTATCCGTCAGATGAAGTCGGCAACCATTTAGTATCTTTGGATGATTTGGATGCGGCGGGCGTAAATCCGTGGAGTGATGTGCTTACAGAAGAAAAGTACAGAGCACTTTTCGGCTATAAAAAGCATACATTTACAGGTGTGGATTATGTTGAATATTATAAACAGCTCATTAAAGACTGCGGTGCAGAAGTTGAGATTGTTTTTGCAAATAATCCAAAGGCTATTTTAGAATATACAGATTGTGTACTTTCATGTGATATTCATACAAGAGTGCGTACAAAGAGAATTTTAAAGGAAGCCGGCGCAAAGCTTGTTTATACATTGGATGATATTATGACAGAAAGCATTGACGGCAGCGGCTATAATGACAAATACGGTCTTTTAGGCTCCAATAAAGCGACAGAAGACAGCGTAAAGCTGTTCCCTATTCAATGTGATGAAATCGTAGAGCGCATTCAGAAGTCTATAATCGAAAAGACAGGAAAGCACGTTGAAGTTATGGTTTACGGCGACGGCGCATTCAAAGATCCTGTCGGAAAAATCTGGGAGCTTGCCGATCCGGTTGTATCTCCGGCATATACGGCAGGTCTTGAAGGAACGCCAAACGAAGTAAAATTAAAATATCTTGCAGATAATGATTTTGCTGATTTATCGGGTGATGCCCTAAAGAGCGCGATTTCCGAATATATCCGCGAAAAGGATGAAAAAGCGGAAAGCCTTACCGGCAGCATGGTTTCTCAGGGAACAACACCGAGAAGACTGACAGACTTAATCGGTTCACTGGCAGATTTAACATCCGGCAGCGGCGATAAAGGTACACCGATTATTTTAGTTCAGGGCTATTTTGACAACTATACAAAATAAACGCATCCTGTTTTGGAGATGCTTAAAGAGGCGGTGCCACGGCACCGCCTCTTTGACGACATGGGATTGTAGAAATTTTTTAAATCCAGCCGCCATCCATTGTGATCACCTGACCGGTCAGATATTTCGGGGCGTCGATCAGCTGACAGATAAGTTGTGCGGCTTCATCAGGACTTCCGAAGCGGCAGGCAGGGATTTCATCAGCAAGGGCAGTCCGCTCGTCTTCGGAAAGGCATTGGTTCATTTCGGTGTCAATAGCGCCGAAGGCGATGGCATTGACGGTGATGCCGCTTGGGGCAAGCTCTTTTGCAAGTGCCTTTGTAAAGCTTGTAATGGCACCTTTTGAGGCGGAATAGACAGCCTCGCAGGAAGCGCCTACATTGCCCCATACAGAAGAAATATTAATAATACAGCCGGATTTTTTGTGTACCATTGCCGGGATGGCAAGGTGGCAGCATGTGAAAACAGATTCAGTATTTGTGCGCATGATGTGCTGCCACTGGGATGGCGTCATATCTGTAAAAAGTCCGATATGGGAAATACCGGCGTTGTTAATAAGAACGTCAATGCTGCTGAATTGTTCTTTGGCAGCGGCAAAAATGGCTGCCATGGCATCATAATCCGAGGCGTCGGCAGTAAAAGTGAGACATTGGCTGCCAAAAGCTCTGGCGATGTCGGCTGTTTTATTCAGGGCAGCCGTATTTTGACGGCAGGTCAGTATAAGCCGGCACCCGTACCGGGCAAGTAAAAGGGCAGCGGCCCGGCCGATGCCGCGGGAAGCGCCCGTAATTAAAATGGTCGTGTGTTCGTTTATCATAAAATACTCCTTTGCTGTAGAATGAGTTGTCTGTGATGCGCGCTATAATCGCATGGGATGTGCTCATTATAGCATAATATTTGAAAAAATCCCAAGTCAGAAAAAATAAAATGATTGATTTGAAACGTCAAAAATTTGTGAGGGTTTGTGCAAATTGTCAGTAAAATCTGTGGGTAAAAATTGCCTAAATCGTTAAAAATTTGTGTTTTCACTTGACAAATGATAAATACGCAATTAAACTGTAATAGAAATTTAACAATTGCGGTGTAATGGTAAAAAAAAGCAGAAATTCCTCTTTATTTTTTGTGGTTTTTGCATTAAAATAATAATGAGCAGTCAGACGTAAAAAACAAAAATAATGATATAGGGGAGTGACGGCATATGATTTCAAATCAGGTTCTTCAAAATAGTATCGAAGGTTTAAAGGCTATCACAAGAGTTGATTTATGTGTGATGGATACAGAGGGCAAGCTGCTTGCCTCAACGTTTGAGCTTTCAGATGGATATGAGAGCGCAGTGCTGGATTTTGTAAATTCACCGGCAGACAGTCAGGTACTGGCCGGTTATCAGTTTTTTAAAGTATTTGATGAGCACCAGCTTGAGTTTGTTATTTTGGCAAAGGGTGACAGTGACGATGTTTACATGGTCGGAAAAATCGCTTCCTTCCAGACACAAAATCTTCTTGTCGCATATAAAGAGCGGTTTGATAAGGATAATTTTATTAAAAATCTTTTGCTGGATAATTTGCTGCTGGTGGATATTTATAACCGTTCCAAAAAGCTGCACATCGAAACCGATGCAAAGAGAATTGTCATGATTATAGAGACAAATCTTGACAAGGAAGTGAATGCGCTTGAGATTGTCCGCGATGCCCTTGAGGTAAGCTCGAAGGAATTTGTGACAGCTGTCGATGAAAAGAATGTCATCATTGTTAAAGAGGTTGATGAAGATGAAACTTACGAGGATCTCTGTAAATATGCAAAAGGTGTGAAAGACATGCTTGTAGGTGCAGAGATGCCGGATGTGAGAGTTTCACTTGGAACAATTGTCGGTGAGATTAAAGATGTATCCCGTTCTTACAAGGAAGCGAAGATGACGCTTGATGTAGGAAGAATCTTTTACAGTGACCGCACAGTTGTTGCTTATAGCAATCTCGGTATCGGCCGTCTTATTTATCAGCTTCCGATACCACTTTGCAAGATGTTTATTAAGGAAATTTTTGACGGAAAGTCACCGGATGATTTCGATGAAGAAACTTTAACAACAATCAATAAGTTTTTTGAAAACAGCCTGAATGTTTCAGAAACATCAAGGCAGCTTTATATCCATAGAAATACACTCGTATACCGTCTTGACAAGCTTCAGAAAAGCACAGGACTTGATCTGCGTATTTTCGAGGATGCGATTACATTTAAGATAGCGCTGATGGTTGTGAAGTATATGAAGTATATGGAGACGTTTCAATACTAAGGAGGTAAAAGCCGATGATTGCTTTGGATAATGTATATAAGACATATTCAACCGGTGTGTCTGCATTAAACGGCATCAGCTTAAGAATCAGAAAGGGCGAGTTTGTGTTTATCGTCGGCACAAGCGGCTCAGGAAAGACGACGTTATTTAAGTTACTTTTAAAGGAACTGGAGCCGACTTCAGGCGCCATTTTCATGAATAATCAAAATATCGGAAAGCTCAGAAGGAAAAGAGTGCCGAAGATGCGCCGCGGTATCGGCGTTGTATTTCAGGACTTCCGTCTTTTAAAGGACAGAACAGTTTTTGAAAATATTGCGTTTGCCATGCGTGTTGTCGGAAAGAGCACGAAGATGATTAAGGACACAGTGCCGCAGCTTTTAAATATTGTCGGACTGTCAGAAAAGGCCGACGCTTATCCGAAGGAACTCTCCGGCGGTGAGCAGCAAAGAGTTGCCTTAGCGCGTGCCCTTGCAAATAATCCACCGGTTATTTTGGCTGATGAGCCGACCGGTAACCTTGATCCTAAAAATGCGCTGGAAATTATGCGTCTGCTGGAAGAAATTAATATGCGCGGTACAACAGTAATCGTTGTCACGCATAATAAGGATATCGTAGAAAAAATGCAGAAAAGAGTCATCACAATGAGCAACGGTGTGATTGTCAGTGATGAGGCAAAGGGTGGATATTATGAGGTTTAGCAGATTTATGTACTGCGTTAAGCAGGGCTTTAAAAATATACACAGAAACAGACTTTTTTCACTGGCGTCCATCGGTACGATTACGTGTTGTCTGTTTTTGTTCGGCGTTTTCTTCAGTGTGATTTATAATTTCCGCGAAACGGTTTCAAGCGCTGAGAAAAATGTCGGTGTGTCCGCTTTCTTTGCAGAGGGCGTTACAGACGAACAGATTCAGAATATTAAAAAAATCATTGAACTGCGGGAAGAAGTAGAGTCAGTGACTTATATTTCTGACGAGCAGGCATGGGAAGATTTCAAACCTGTACTGATCGGTGAGGATGAGACAAGCGATGCGCTTACGAATCTCGAAAATGAGAATCCGCTTGAAGGTATGGACAGTTTGACAATTTATCTCAAAGATACATCAAAGCAGGATGAGCTTGTTTCTTATCTTGAAAGCTTGCCGGAAATCCGAAAGGTCAATGCTTCAGAGACGCTGGCGGATGCTTTTACAAGCTTGAGCCGTTTAATCGGTTATGCGTCACTTGTGATTATTGTTATTCTTGTGGCCGTTGCGATTTTCCTTATAAGCAATACAGTCACAATCGGTATTACGGCGCGTAAGGAAGAAATTGCCATTATGAAGTATATCGGCGCGACAGATTTATTTGTCAGAGGGCCTTTCCTTGTGGAATCAGTTGTGATTGGTCTTGTCGGTTCAGCCGTTCCGCTTGTACTGCTTCGTTTTTTATATGTGAAGGTTGTTGAGTTTGTCGGAGCAACTTTCCCTGATGTAAGTTTCCTGAGATTTTCAAATGTTAATGATGTTTTTGTATGGTTAATCCCGATTTCTTTTGGCATCGGTCTTGGTATCGGTCTTATCGGAAGCTGGGGTACATTAAGAAAGCATATTCGCGTATAATGATAATAGCCGGATCGGAAACAGGCGTTTTTCGGTTCGGCTTTTTTAATGACATAGGAAATCGTTTTCTATGTCATTAAAAAGCTCTGCGGGGGCTGTACAATCGTGTAAACTAAATGACCGAAAGGATGATGATATGGGACATAATAAGGTGAAGCGGGTGGTGACAGCGCTTATTGCATTAGGACTTGCTTTTTTTGCCGGTGTCGTTTTTTCAGATGAAATTTACAGCGCTATTGCCGTAAATACAACGGCGCTTGATGATGGGCAGCAGGAGCGCTACAGGGAAATCCTGAATAAAATCAGTGCTATTGATGAAGTAATCGACACATATTATATGGAGGATGATACAATTGATCCGTCGCTTATGAGCGAGGGCGTTTATAAAGGCTATGTGTATGGGCTTAATGAAAAATATACAGCTTATTATACGCCGGAAGAATATAAACAGCTGCTTATTCAGTCGGAAGGCGTTTACAGCGGTATTGGCGTAACAATGTCACAGGATATGAATACGGGAAAGTTTGTAATTGTCGAGGTGAGCGAAAACGGTCCGGGAAAGGCTGCAGGTATTCAGGCCGGTGATGTGATCACAGAGGTTGACGGTGAAAGTGTTGACGGCTTAAGCAGTGATGATGTTGTCGCTAAAATACAGGGTGAGGAAGGCACGGACGTAACGATAGCCATTGAGCGTGACGGCGAAGCTGCGCCTTTGGAAATCAAGGTGACACGTCAGAAAATCGATGCGGAGACAGTACGATATGAGATGCTTGAAAATCATATCGGCTATATTTTGCTGACCGGTTTTGAGGAAGTGACAGTAAAACAATTTAATGAAGCTGTGGATAAGCTTTTGGCAGACGGCATGGAAGGTCTTATTGTCGATGTGCGGGGAAATCCCGGCGGTAATATGTCATCGGTCTGTCCGATATTGGATCGTCTCCTGCCGGAGGGACTTCTTGTTTATACGGAGGATAAAAACGGAAAACGTGAAGAAGAATATGCGGATAATGAGGAAGTTTTGGATATTCCGATGGCGGTGATCACAAACGGCAGCAGCGCCAGTGCGGCAGAAATATTTGCGGCAGCCCTCCAGGACTATGAGTGGGCTGAAATTGTCGGGGAACAAACCTATGGGAAGGGTGTTGTCCAGTACATTATTCCGTTTTCGGACGGCTCGGCAATGAAGCTGACAAGTGCAAAATATTTTACACCGGACGGCAGAAGTATTCACGGTGTCGGTGTTACGCCGGATATTTTTGTGGAAGCCGGAAAAGACGATGATACAGACAGGCAGCTTGAGGCGGCCGTTAAGGCTGTCGAAGCACAGCTTTCAAAATAAATTTGACAAAAGTTATAATTGGAGTATAATGGTAATAATGCCCGTTGGAAGGACATGAAAGCGCAGATGCTGCGCAACGCAAAATATTGTTATCTTAAGAGAAAATAAGTATGAAGGATATGGAGAGGATATTATGGCAGAGCGCATTGCAGTCGCTGTAGATACAAACAGCGGAATTACTCCGGAAGAAGCAAAGGCATGGGGTGTCAGTCTTATTTCTATGCCATTTTGCATTAATGATAAGGTTTATTATGAAGGGAAAACATTAACGCAGGAGGAATTTTTTGCACATCTTGCGGAGAATACGGATATTTCAACGTCCCAGCCATCGCCGGGCGAGCTTTTAGATACATGGGACAGACTTTTGCAGACAAACGATGCGGTTATTTACATACCGATGTCGGGCGGCTTAAGCAGTTCAGTCCAGAGTGCAAAGATTCTTGCTTCGGATTATAAAGACAGAGTTTATGTTGTTGATAATAAGCGTATTTCAGTGACACAGCGCCAGTCGGTGCTTGACGCTCTTTATTTTATAAAGCAGGGTTATTGTGCAGAGGCTATTCAAAGAATTTTGGAAGATACGGCGCTTGATGCCAGTATATTTATTACAGTTGATACATTGAAGTATTTAAAAAAGGGCGGCAGAGTGACACCTGCAGCCGCGGCAGTCGGCAGTGTTTTAAATATTAAGCCGGTGCTGCAGATACAGGGTGACAAGCTGGATGCTTTTAAAAAGGTGCGCGGATGGAAGGCAGCCAAAAAGGTTATGATTCAGGCGCTCCATGATGAGATTGACGGCCGCTTTGCTGGAAAGAAGCTTTGGCTTGGCACAGCCTATTCCGGCGATAAAGCTGCGGGAATGGCGTGGCATGAAACGGTTAAAGCTGAATTTCCGGACTACGAAGTTATCGGCGGAGTACTGCCTCTTAGCATTGCCTGCCATACAGGTCCGGGGGCACTTGGCATTGGATGTATTACAAAGTTATACGATTAAATAAGTTTATAAAGAAAAGAAAAAGCCCGGTAAAGAGTAAAAGGACCGCCAATGGCGGCAAGGTTTCTTACAGGGCTTTTTCTTTTGACGGCATCGGGACTTGCCCATGACCTTAAAACACTGATGACCTCGGTTGTCGGTTATTTAAATCTTTTGGATGAGGTGTGCGATATGCCAAAGGCACAGCAGGAAAAATATATGCTTGTGCAGATGAAGTAACGATATTTGAGATTATACTTCCGGAGATTGCCGGAAAATATGAGTGGGAGCAGACAGAGGCAGAAAATGATAAGAAAAACACAAAGCAAGGATATTGAAAAGCTTATGCCGATTTTTTCGGCTGCAAAGGAAAGACTTCGTCAAAGAGGTGTGGATCAGTGGCAGGACGGTTATCCAGACAGAGATATTATTGCGGCAGATGTTGAAAATGGCGAGAGTTATATACTGACAGATGAAAAAGACATTGGGGCGACGGCAGTGATTTCGTTTCGCGGTGAGCCGACTTATGATGTGATTACCGGCGGACAGTGGCTGACCGGTGAAAATACAAGCTACGCTGTGATTCACAGAATTGCGGCGGCACAAGGAGAGGTGCGCCGCGGTGCGGCAACAAAGCTTCTTTGTTATGCACAGGAACTTTGCAGGCAGAGAAAAATCGGAAGCATACGCATGGATACCCACAAGGATAATGATGTGATGCAGCAGTGGCTTCTTAAAAATGGATTTATTTATTGCGGAGAAATAACGCTTTCAGACGGCGCTTTGAGGATTGCCTTTGAAAAGGTGATAAATGAATAAGTAAGAGGGTACTGCCGCAGGATAAGATTACATAAATTTTACTTGTAAAATACGGCAATAATTACAATAGCAGTGTAAAATAAGATGTGAATATCAGGATAATATTGGAGGAGACAAAATGTTTGATTTCAGAACGAAAAAAGGTTTTATATGCGATATGGACGGCGTGATTTATCACGGTAACCAGATTTTGCCGGGAGTGCCGGAATTTATACAGTGGCTTAAGGATGAAAAGAAAGAGTATTTATTTTTGACAAATAACAGCGGCTATACGCCAAGAGAATTGAATCAGAAGCTTGCGCGTATGGGGCTTGATGTTCCGGAAGAACATTTTTATACAAGTGCGCTTGCGACGGCGGCATTTTTAAAAGAGCAGGCGCCGGGGTGTTCGGTATATGCCATCGGTGAGGCCGGACTGTTAAATGCGCTTTATGATGCAGGTATTATGATGAATGACGTAGATCCGGACTATGTCGTTGTCGGCGAGGGAAAATCCTATTCTTTAGATACACTGACAAAGGCGACAAATCTTGTTTTAAAAGGTGCAAAGCTTATTGGTGCAAACTCGGATATATCGGGCCCGATTGAAAAAGGCATTATGCCTGCCTGCGGCGCACTCATTGCACCGATAGAAATTGCAACAGGCACACAGGCTTATTTTTGTGGTAAACCGAATCCTTTAATGATGCGTACTGGACTTAAATTGTTGAATTGCCATTCCGGAGAAGCTGTAATGATCGGCGACAGAATGGACACAGACATTGTTTCGGGGATGGAAAGCGGTATGATGACTGTACTTGTATTATCGGGTATTACAACAAGGGAAACAATGAAAAAATACGCCTACCGGCCGTCGGTTGTACTTAACGGTGTAGGAGATATCTGTAAAAATGGCGAGGCGTAAAATCGTTAATTAAAGAGGACTGCGTGCCTTTTATGGTACACAGTCCCCTTTAAGTTAAGCAATTTCTAAATGTGTTTTGATTTTTCGGACTTCATTTTCGAGCGTTGTTACCCGAAGCTTCATCATCTCATCTTCTTCGCTTATTTTAGAAGCCTCAGTAAATCTGCGGCTTAAATCAAAATGCCCTTCGGCAATGATACGAATATTTTTGTTTGTCTCATTTTCTAAAGTCAGCTCAATATTAAGTACGCGCTGATTCAGAGTAGAGAAATTCTGTTGTAAATCAGAAACATCTGTTTTGAGCTGTTCAACCTCGGTTTTGAGTGTGGCAACATTGCCTTTCAGTTCAGCGACCTCGGTTTTGAGTGTTGCGACCTCGGCTTTCAGTTCAGCGACCTCGGTTTTGAGTGTTGCGACCTCGGCTTTCAGGTCAGCGACCTCGGTCTTGAGTGTTGCGACCTCGGTCTTGAGTGTTGCAACATCGGCTTTCAGTTCAGCGACCTCGGTTTTGAGTGTTGCAACATCGGCCTTCAGGTCAGCGACCTCGGTTTTGAGTGTTGCGACATCAGTTTTAAGTTCAGCGACATCATTTTCAAGTCGTTCGACCTTTTTTACAACGATGTTGTTTACGTCAATGAGCGGCTGAAGATTTTGGTGAAAAAGTGACGAAATCATTTCCAAATCTTTAGGTTCAAGCATAGGAATTCCTCCATTTTATAGTTCAGGTGTATTGATGAATATGTACCAGTTATTTTCGAAAATTTATCTTTTGTGGACGAATTCTATAAACCTCCTTATAAAAATACTAGCATTGAAGAAATGCAGTGTCAATGCTAAAATATTGGATTTATAAAAAGTTTAGATATATGCTGGATTGTTTTTTTAGTTCTCACTTCATCATTTTATCCATCACCGCAAGGATTTCTTCGATTTTTTTATCCGAGTCTGCGTTTCCGAGTGATTGTTTGACGCAGTGTTCCATATGGGCGTGGAGTATTTCTTTGTTTACTTTTGTAAGGATGGCCTGCGCGGCCAATATCTGGTTGGAGATATCGATACAGTAGCGGTCATCCTCAACCATGTTTATAATACCGTCCAGCTGGCCGCGGGCTGTTTTTAGAAGGCGGGTAATTTTGGTTTTGTCTGCTTTCAAGAAAACGCCTCCAATCAGTTTAAGGAAACAACGGTGTAGCCGGCGTCAGTGACAGCTTTTGTTAAAGCTTCGTCTGAAACTTCTTTGCTCAGTGTGATTTTTGCATTCTTTTCTTCAAGATTAACGACAGCCGAAACACCGTCGATGTCGTTTAATACCTGAGTTACTCTGCCGCTGCAGTGCGGGCACATCATACCTTCAATAATCATTGTTTTTTCCATAGAATAACACTCACTTTCTTTAATTTTATTTTTTGAGGCTTCTGCTTTAGATGGGCAGGAAGCCGGACTTGTAATTGCTTTGCAGGTGTCTGTATCTGAGATAACGTCGGCATCTGCCGTATGAAATTTTGGCTTGAAAAATTTCAGCCGTAGGGCATTAGATACAACGCAGACGGAGCTTAAGCTCATGGTGGCTGCGCCAATCATCGGATTAAGCTTAAGCCCTAAGGTGGTAAAGAAGATGCCGGCGGCTAAAGGAATTCCGATTGTATTGTAAAAGAAAGCCCAAAACAGGTTTTCTTTAATATTTTTTATGACAGCACGGGAGAGCTGGATTGCAGTCACGGCGTCAGTCAGCTTGCTTTTCATAAGCACGATGTCGGCTGCTTCGATGGCAATATCCATACCGGCGCCAATGGCAATACCGACATCAGCACGGGTTAAGGCCGGGGCATCGTTGATACCGTCACCAATCATGGCAACGGTTTTGTGTTTCTCCTGAAGGGTGCGGATGACCTGCTCTTTATTCTGAGGCAGGACCTCGGAAATGACAGTATCAGCGCCGATTTGGCGGCCTATCGCTTCGGCCGTGCGTTTATTATCACCTGTGAGCATAACAACATCAATGCCCATATGATGAAACTCGTCAATGGCTGTTTTGCTTGTCGGCTTGACTGTATCGGCGACGGCAATGAGACCTATAAGCTTTTGATGACGGGCAAAATAAAGCGGTGTCTTTCCTTCGGAAGCCAGCTGTTCACCGATAGCTTCAAAATTGCCCAGGTCTGTTTTTTCACTTTTTAGAAATTTTGGATTTCCAGCAAGAACGTCGTCGCCGTTAATGCGTCCGCGGATGCCGAGCCCAGGCATGGCATCGAAATCTTCGGTTTTCAAAAGTTCTATATTTTTTTCGGCAGCAGCTTCGGTGATAGCACCGGCAAGCGGATGCTCTGAAAATCGCTCAAGTGATGCAGCAATAGTTAAAAGTGTATCTGAGGAAATATTTTCAGCCGGATAAATGTCGGTAACGGACGGCTTTCCAAAAGTAATCGTTCCTGTTTTATCCATGACAACGGTATCAATCTTGTGCGCTGTTTCTAAGGCATCGCCGGATTTAATTAAAATACCGTTGCCGGCGCCTTTGCCGGTACCGACCATAATGGCGACAGGGGTTGCAAGACCGAGGGCGCACGGACAGGAAATGACGAGGACGGCAATTGCTGTTGATAAAGAAAAACTGAATGTCTGTCCGGCAATAAAATACCACACGATAAAGGTTATGGCGGCAATAGTCATGACTGCCGGTACAAAAATACCGCTGACTTTATCGGCGAGGCGGGCAATCGGCGCTTTGCTGGCACTTGCCTCCTCCACAAGGCGGATAATCTGAGAGAGGGTACTGTCCTCGCCGACCTTATCAGCGCGGATTTTTAAAACGCCGGTGCCGTTGACTGCGGCGGAAAGCACCCGGTCACCTTCGCATTTTTCAACAGGAATACTTTCGCCGGTAAGCGCAGCCTCATTGACGGCCGAGTAACCTGAAATTACTGTGCCGTCTACAGGGATACTTGTGCCGGGGCGAATCAGCAGAATATCGCCGGCACGCACGGCTTTGACGGGGATTTCTTCTTCAGTGTCTCCGTTTAGCCGGATTGCTGTTTTTGGTGCAAGATTGATAAGCTTTTCAATGGCTTCGGAGGTTTTACCCTTTGAGCGCGTTTCCATATATTTTCCGAGTGTAATTAATGTCAGAATCATCACGGCGGATTCAAAATATAAATCGTGCATATATTGGTGGACAAGGCTCATATTGCCATGACCGAAGCCGTAGGCCATCTGGTAAATTGCAAAAATGCCGTAAACTAAGGAAGCACCTGAACCGACGGCAATCAACGTGTCCATATTCGGGGCGCCCCTAAAAAGCATCTTAAAGCCGTTGATAAAATATTTTCGGTTGACATAAATAACAGGCAGCGAAAGTAAAAATTGGGTAAAAGCGAAAATAACCGCATTTTCTTCACCCATTAAAAACGGCGGCTGGGGCAGCCCGGCCATAGATCCCATGGCAATGTACATAATGACAATCATAAACAGAATAGATACGGTCAGCCGGAACCGCATATTTTTAATGCCTGTATCAATGACCGGTGGTTTAATGGAATCTGATTTTTTGTTTTCTGAAGACTGAGGGCTTGCGCCGTAACCGGCATTTTCAACAGCCGTGCATATTTGGGCGGAAGAAAGCTGCGTTTCGTCATAATCGACTGTCATGTTGTTAGCTAAAAGATTTACTGTAACATTTTTTATGCCGGGCAGTTTGGCCACACTTTTTTCAACATGAGCGGAGCAGGCAGAGCAGCTCATGCCTGTAATATTAAAATGTTCTTTCAAGAATAACACCTCACTTTGATTGATACTACACCCCGGTGGGGTGTATGGGTTTAGTATACCTAACCGTGGAACAGCTGTCAATGATTTTATTAAATATTTCAAAGCTTTAAACTGGAAATAACAAGGAAAATCATGTATGATTAACGAAGTGACGGTGCTGACAGCACTGTGTAAAGAAATCAGAAGATGATAAAAGGAGAGCATAAAAATGAGAAAAATTGAACTTGGAAAAAGCAAAATGATGGTGCCGGTTGTTGCAGCGGGATGTATGCGCCTTAATGGCCTTGAGCTAAAGGCGGCGGCTTCCTTTATTGATAAGGCAATGTCCCTCGGTGTGAATTTTTTTGAACATGCGGATATTTACGGCGGCGGTGAATGTGAAAAGCTTTTCGCGAAGGCATGCGATATGAAACCGTCGGTGCGCGAGAAGATGATTTTGCAGTCAAAGTGCGGTATTGTGCCGGGAAAAATGTATGATTTTTCAAAGACGCATATTTTAAACAGCGTGGACGGCATTTTAGAGCGGCTGCACACAGAATATTTAGACGTGCTTGTCCTTCACCGCCCGGATGCGCTTATGGAGCCGGAGGAGGTTGCCGAAGCCTTTGATATTTTGAAAAAAAGCGGTAAGGTCCGGCATTTTGGCGTTTCAAATCATAAGCCGTCACAGATTGCACTGCTTCAGAAATATTTATCCGAGCCGCTTGTCACAGATCAGCTTCAGTTTTCAATTACAAATTCGTCGATGGTTGAAAACGGCATGGAAGTGAATATGACGACACCCGGCGCTGCAGACAGAGACGGCAGTGTCCTTGATTACTGTCGCTTAAACGACATTACAATTCAGACATGGTCTCCGTTCCAATATGGATTTTTTGAGGGCGTTTTCCTCGGGAATGATAAGTTCCCGGAGCTAAATCATGTCATTGATGAAATTGCAGCAAAGTACGGCGTGACCAATACAACAATTGCTGCGGCATGGATTTTAAGACATCCGGCGAAGATGCAGCTTATTGCGGGAACAATGAATGAGCGCCGTCTTGAGTCAATTTGTGCGGCATCAGATGTGACACTTGAACG
>SAMEA3387468__coassemble_2308_pt1 | contig 19610 bp, 15 predicted proteins | sample SAMEA3387468__metabat2_low_PE_040 | metagenome-assembled genome bin SAMEA3387468 (sample SAMEA3387468) | Felis catus | biome: Faeces | place: United Kingdom | collected 2012 | reverse complement strand
CAACCTTTAACGCACCGGCAGATTTTAATGCATTTATCGCAAGCCCTGCCGAGCCGGTGATATGGCATTTTCTCTTTATGCTGCTGACAGCCGTCATCTGTCTTTTCGGCATTAAGGGTATTGAAAAAGCGAGCAAGTTTATGATGCCGACACTTTTCGTTATTCTGCTGATTATCATTATCCGCGGCGTGACGCTGCCAAATGCCGGCGAAGGCCTTGCCTTTATTTTCTCACCTGCCGGAAAAACTTTTAACTTAGGCTCAATCAATGCCGCACTCGGACAGGTATTCTATTCCTTAAGCCTTTGTATGGGTATTACAATTACTTACGGAAGCTACTTAAACAAACAGGAAAATATTCCAAAAAGCTGTGTGAGCGTTGCCGCGCTTGATACAGTGATGGCTTTGTGCGCCGGCATCGCAATTTTCCCGGCTGTATTTTCATTCGGACTTGAGCCGGGCGAAGGTCCTGCATTAATTTTCGGAACACTTCCGAAAGTATTTTCAGAAATCGGCGGCGGCGCGATTTTTGCCCTTTTGTTTTTCCTGCTTGTCTTTTTTGCAGCCATCACAAGCGCAATGGCACTTTTAGAAGTTGTCATCTCCTTCACTATGGACAGCTGGCACTGGAGCCGCAAAAAATCAGTCATCACACTGGCTGTGCTCATTTTCCTGATCGGTATTCCAAGCGCTCTGTCCTTTGGAACATTGAAGGATTTTACAATACTCAATTATTCATTTTTTGATTTTATGGGAATGATTACAGATAATATTCTCTTACCGGTCGGCGGTCTTTTGATGTGCTATTTCGTCGGCTGGAAATGGCATCCGAAATATCTTGTAGAAGAAATCGAGCAAAACGGCGTAATGTTTAAGCTTCAAAAGCTATGGATCATATGTATCCGCTTCATTACACCGATTCTCATTGTCGTTGTCAGCGTCAGCGGCTTTATCAGTATTTATCAGACAATTGTAAAATAGCTAATAAAAAAGGGGAGCCTCGGCTCCTCTTTTATTCATCTTTCCAATGCAGCCTGTGAAGATGCCCCTCCATTTCCATCTGGGAAAACTGCTGCTGTCTGAGCGCTTCGTAAAGCACAACAGCTACAGAATTTGACAGATTCAGTGAACGGATATCGGGAAGCATCGGTATACGGACGCATGTCTCCTCATAATCCACAAGAATTTCTTCCGGAATACCGGCACTTTCTTTGCCGAACATAATATAGCAGTCCTCAGGATAAGCCACATCACAGTAGCTGTGCTTTGCCTTTGTCGTTGCCATATAAAGCTTTCCCTTCGCATCCGGATTTTTTTCAAGAAAATCATTAAAATCATCGTAAACCGTCACATCAAGCTTGTCCCAATAATCAAGGCCCGCCCTTTTAATCTGCTTTTCAGTCAGGCGAAAACCCATCGGCTCAATTAAATGAAGCCGCGTTCCCGTGGCAACGCAGGTTCGCCCGATGTTTCCGGTATTTGCCGGCATCTCCGGCTCATGAAGTACAATATTTAACATCTTATTTTATCTCTCCATCTCTGCATTTTTTTACAAAGCGTGCAATTCTTCCCGTCGCTTCTTTAAGCTCATCGAGGGAATATGCATAAGATATACGAAGGAAGCCCTCGCCGCAGTCACCGAACGCTGTTCCCGGTACAACAGCCACCTTTTCACTTTTAAGAAGCTTTTCCGCAAATTCATCGGACGTCATCCCAAGACTTTTTATACTCGGAAATACGTAAAAAGCGCCAAAAGGTTCAAAGCAATCCAGGCCCATTTCCCGGAATGTGTGCACAAGGAAACGCCGGCGCTGGTCATAGGACTGGCGCATCATCTCAACATCATTATCGCCGTTTCTAAGTGCCTCCACTGCCGCATACTGGCTTGTTGTCGGCGCACACATAATGGCAAACTGATGTATTTTGACCATCTGCTTCATAATTTCTTCAGGGCCGCAGGCATAGCCGAGACGCCAGCCTGTCATGGCATACGCTTTTGAAAAACCGTTAATTAAAATGGTGCGCTCTTTCATGCCCGGTATCGATGCGATCGTCACATGGCGGGCATCACCGTAAGTGAGGGCACTGTATATTTCATCCGAAATGACAAAAATATCTTTTTCGATACATACCTTTGCAATTGCTTCCAAATCTTCCCGGCGAAGCACAGAGCCTGTCGGATTGTTCGGAAACGGCAGAATAAGAATTTTTGTTTTATCTGTCACCGCCGAAAGCACTTCCTCTGCGGTAAGACGGAAATCATTTTCTTCCTTAAGATTGATAATCACAGGAACGCCGTCAGCAAGCACTGTACACGGCTCATAGGAAACATAGCTTGGCTGTGGGATAAGTACCTCATCGCCCGGATCAAGCATGGCGCGCAGCGCAATGTCAATCGCCTCAGAACCGCCCACAGTCAGAACGACCTCCTTTGCAGCATCGTAGGAAACGTCGCATGTACGCTTTAAATACCGCGAAATCTCTGTACGCAGCTCCATCAGTCCCGAATTGGACGTATAAAATGTGCGTCCCTGTTCAAGTGCGAAAATACCTTCTTCGCGAATATGCCACGGTGTATCAAAATCCGGTTCGCCGACGCCAAGAGAAATAACTTCCGGATCATTCATCTCTGTGACAATATCAAAAAACTTCCGGATGCCGGACGGCTTTATGCCTGTAATTTTTTTAGATAATGGATTTCTCATGGTGTAATCAACTGCCTTTCTCTTGTCGGCTGAGCGACAAGCACTGTCCCGTGCTCTTTATATTTTTTAAGAACAAAATGTGTTGCCGTACTTAAAACAAGGTCGATTGTTGAAAGCTTTGACGTCACAAATTCTGCAATTTCCTGCAGTGTACGTCCCTCAATAAATACGGCAAAGTCAAAACCGCCGGACATAAGATAAACCGCAGTCACCTCAGGATAATTATAGATACGCTCTGCAATTTTATCAAAGCCCAGCTGACGCTGCGGCGTCACCTTCACTTCAATTAAAGCATTTACCTTTTCGCTTGTAATCTTGTTCCAGTTAATAATTGTGTGGTAGCCGCAAATAATCTTTTCCTGTTCCATCTCGGCCACGGCCATCGCCACATTTTCAACACTCTCCCCTAAAAGCAGCGCTAAATCCTCAATACTAATCTTACTGTTTTTTTCGATAATGGCCAATATTTTTTCTTTCATCGCACATTCCTCCATTCAACCTTAGACATTTCCGAGCATCTCGGCGGCTCCATACAGCCCTTTTCATCATCATTTACAATAAGCTTATCATTGCTGCCGGTCACTTCGCCGATGACGGCCGCAGCGATGCCTTCCTTCTTTAACAAATGTACAAGCTGTTCTCCGTGAGGCGCCGCGATTAAAAGCGCGCCTGCTGATTCCAGCCGGTACGGATTCAAATCAAAATAATTGCATATTTCCACAGTTTCCTGACGAAGCGGTATTTTCTTTAAATCAATGACAAAACCTTTCTGACTCCATGATGCAAATTCCCAAAGAGCGCCGAAAATCCCTGTTGAGGAAACATCATGCACCGCTGACACGCCAAAGTCTGACGCAATCTGTGCTGCCTCTTTGACACTGCACAGCTCAAAAAACTCTGCCGCCCCTTCAATAAAATCAGGGTTATATTTTTCAGTGAGCAGACCATGCGCCCGATTGGCAAGCACAGCCGTTCCTGACAAGCCTGCACAGCCGGCCATCACAAGGTCGTCACCATCGTGAACGCTTCTTCTGTCCCGAAGCTTATCCTTTTCTAAAAATCCGTGGGCACAGACTGTCACTGTAAAGGCAGCCACCGACGGCGACACCTGGGTGTGACCGCCCATAATTTCAATACCGGCTCCGGCACAGACCGCCTCCGCAGCATCGACAAAAGTTCTCAGCTCCTGCTCATCGGTTCTGTCAGGCATAAGCACACTGATGTGTACACCGTAAACATTGGCACCCTGCGCCCACAGACCGGCTGCCGCCTTAAAAACAGCAAGACGCCCACATTCTTCGGCGCTGCCGCACATCGTATTCATATGACTCACAGGACAATTTTGCGCTCCCAAAAACTCTGCCGCCGCAAAATCCATACCGGCCGCCGGTTTTGTCACAATCTCCGGGCGGCGGCAGTTAATTCTCCGAAGCACGGCTCTGTCCAATATACTTTCCTGTATTTTTCCCTGTTTCACTATTTTTCTCCTTTATCCGCTGCCTCTGACTACATAGCGGGGATAAGCCCCGTATATACTCCGGTTTACTAAAATCTGTTCTGTCAAATGACCGTCCACATAAATATTTTTATAAAATGCCGCCGTGTAACCTGTATGGGCATTCTGTGCCACATAAAAATAATCGGCATCTCTCTCACTGTCGTAGGTCACAACATCAGCGCCCGGCAGGACCGTTTCCTCTGTGACCGTTACAAATTCGATTGTCCGGTTTTCAGGCCGCACCTCTTTGCCGTAAATATTCACATAAAGCATTGTTCCGGATGTATACGCTTCAATAAGCACCGGCGTCTGACTGTCATTTCTGAATTTAAAATCCGTGGACGGATTTGCAATCGTTGCATCGGCGCCAAGCGGCACATAGCCGACCGTCATCATGTGATTTGTCCGCTCGGTCACTGTAAGCTCTGCACGAAGTACTGCATTATAAAGTGTCGACGATACCTGACATATACCGCCGCCAAGCCCCGGCGTATTGCGTCCATTCACATATGTGCCTGCCACATGATAGCCGTTTTCCTCAGAAAATGGCTTCATTGCCTGTAAAAACGAATATTCCTCGCCCGGATAAACGACTGTATTTTCAAGCTTTGCCGCACCGTTTTTTATATTGGCAATCCGCCCTTTAGGCGAGCCCGCAAAGCTTGTTTCGTAAGCACCAAGCCGGTCACACACAGCCGAAAGTTCTGCCGATGTATGTTTTGGAGGTACCAGCTGCATCACCGCCTCCGCATGCAATCCATCCCGGCCGTCCCGCCACCGGTGTTCAATCGCCGAACAGACTTTCTGCGCGGTCGCTTCTGTATTCATCGTCTGCCCCGGCGTTTCCGGTGTCATTATAAACGCACCGCCCTTTCGGACAAGGACTGCATCTTTTGCCGCCACATCAATATCAGCCCTGTGACTTTCAATCACCGCGGCAGCCGTCTTAGTATCGCACGAAATTTCCAGTTTAAAATAAAGACCGTCAAAAGCCGCCGTACATATATCCGAAAACCGCCGGGAAAAACTGCCCCGGCGTCCCACGCTGCATATTTCATCAACGACCGTCTCATCCTTAAGACCTGCGCCAAGCTCACCAAAGGTCGTTAAAAAAGACTTTTCACCGCTGCCGATACAAACCTCATAGCGGCTGATATCTGCCAGCAGTTCATCAATCACACGGCGCGCCTCATCTCTTGTCATACCGCCGATATCTATATTTTCGACAAAAACGCCTTTTGGCAGCCTCTGTGCTCCGTCATTTGTCTGACTTTTCGTTTCATCCTCCGCCGTATTTTCTGTTTCATCTTCCGGCGCTTTGACTTGTGTGCCATAGGCTGCAGACGGGTAAAGCAAAGTTGCCGCAGCCGTCACGATTAAAAGTAAGCGCTTTACAAGCAAAAAATGACGTCTCATAAATGACTCCCGCATTTTGTATTCATTTGATTAAGGTCAGAACGCCTTTTCTTTTAAAAAAGTGCTGCGAAACATCCAAGTACCATAGATGCTACTAAAATCACAACAATAATTGTTGAAAATATTTTTTTCTTTTTCTGATTAAACACTTAAATTCGCCCCTTTGCTATTTTAAAACATTCTTCCGTGAACAAGAATAATTTTATCAATCATTCTGGACATCTCGCTTTTAGTCATCGTGTCCATATCCTGATTAAACTCTATTTTATGATATTTCAGCAATTCATTCAAGTAGGCTTTTTGCTTTGCCGTCGCAGGCGACACCTTTTTTTGATGATACACAAGACTTTCCGGATCAAACAGCGCCGGATATTTTTCTTCGTAAAAATGTGCCAGCGTATGATAAATTTTCGCCGTCGCCAGTGCATCATGATATGCCCTGTGGGCTGCCTGATTCACAATTTCATAATGCTCACAGAGGGCGCCAAGACTTCTTGATTCAAGCTCCGGAAGCACTTTGCGCGCAATCTTTAATGTATCAAGCCCTTTCTTTTCAAAGGGCAGACCGTATCTTTTAGCATATACCTTTGTAAACTTATAGTCAAACATAACATTATGTCCGAGTAATATTTCATCTCTGCAAAAAAGAACAAATTCCGGAATCACTTTCTCAACCGGCGGCGCACTCTCAAGCATTTCATTCGTAATTCCTGTAATTGCCGTAATTTCCGGCGGCACCGAAAGCTTCGGTTTTATAAGACGGGCAAACCGTTCTGTCACCTTTCCGTCTTTAACCTTTAACGCCCCGATTTCTATAATTTCATCCCGCTCGCAGTTCAATCCTGTTGTCTCAAGGTCAAAAGCCACGTAATCTTTAACCATAGTTCTCCTTATTCCCGTATATGTATTGCCGCCGCTTCATAAGTGAGCGCATCTCTCTGACCATAATCAAACAATACTTTATATTCCTGTCTGATTGCCTCACCACGCGTCCATGCAGCCTCCATATCATACTCAAAATATTCCAAATGTGTCTCATAGCGGACTTGGCGGTAGCTCATGCCCTCCGACCGGGGCATATACGCCATAAGTGCTTCCCTGTCACTGAAAAATGCCGCTGCTGCTTCCTTTTTCTCGTCGGACGGCGCCCACGCCGGACGGCTTTTAAGATTTTCTCTCGCATATAAATCATAAATGAGAAGTGCTGCTGTAAGCCCCTCATCCGCTCCGATTTCTTTTGAAAATGACAGAAGATGCTCATACCTTGCCAGCCGTTTATGACTCATTTCATTCAGGCCATGCTTCTCGTAATACGCTGCCAGCGCACCGTAAAAATCAAACGGCGTCTCAAAAAAGCGTTCAAGATAAGGCAGCGTCTTTTCAAACTGGCGGCTGTTGTAAAAAACTTCCACGACAGCTTCAATGCCTTTTAAATATAAAACATCATCAAAGCTGAGCCATTTTGTCGAAAGCACCTCATAGGGCGGCTCTTTTGTATACACAAGATCATATACCGCCTGATTTTCATGCATCCATGAGCCTTTAAGCACTTTTAAAAATCCAAGCTGAAGCTGCTGGGGCGCCAGCGCATATACATCATTAAAGGACTTTCTAAAGCTTTCCAGATCTTCAAAAGGCAATCCCGCAATCAAATCAAGATGCTGATGCACATTTTTACCTGCGGCAATCTTTGTCACAACATCCGAAAGCTGCCCAAAGTCCATCACACGCCGTATTTCTTCAAGCGTCTTCTGATTTGTTGACTGAACGCCGATTTCAAGCTGGACAAGCCCCGGACGCATTGTATTTAACAGGGCAATTTCTTCATCGCCAAGTAAATCCGCCGTAATCTCAAAATGAAAATTTGTCACACCGTTATCATGTTCTTTGATATACTGCCATATTTCCATCGTATGCGCGTGCCGGCAGTTAAATGTCCTGTCTACAAACTTTACCTGCGGCACCCGTGCATCTATAAGCTTCTGAAGCTCCGCACACACAAGCGCCGTGCTTTTAAAACGCACCCGCTTATCAATCGAGGACAGGCAGTAGCTGCATGAAAACGGACAGCCCCGGCTTGACTCATAGTAAATAATCTTATTTTCAAAAAGCGCCGGATAATCATAAACAAACGGAAGACTGTCCATATCTGCCTGCGATGTTATAGGATTCACACAAATCTTTCCTTCTCCGTTTCTATAGGTAAAGCCTGCGATGTGTGAAAAAGCTTCCGCCGCCGTTTGGTAAACATCCTTTCTGTCAATCCGGACGCCGGATGCTTTACCGCACTTTTTTTCCTTTTCAAGGTTTACATAAATCTCACATAATTTTGTAAAGGCTTCCTCACCCTCGCCGCATATCACGCCGTCAATCTCCGGATGTTTTGCCAGCACATCGGCCGCATCGTAGGATACCTCCGGTCCTCCGAGCCATATTTTTGTCTGCGGTGCTACCTGCTTTAGGCGCGCTGCAATCGAAAGGACAAATTCTATATTCCATATATAGCATGAAAAGGCCGCCACATCGGCCCGCTCTTTGTATATTCCCTTTAAAATATCTTCTTTTTGATGGTTAATTGTATATTCCGCAATCTGAATATCGGCACCGACTGACTTCGCGGCTGCCGCCAGCGAATAAACTGCCAGATTCGCGTGAATATACTTGGCATTCACTGCCGTTAAAAGTATTTTCATAAATTTAACTCCATTATTATTTGATGCTGTTATCGTCTCTTTCCCATTCCGCATGGGCATATGACCATAATTTTTCGTCCGCTGCGCCATAGATGATAAACATTTTTTTATTATAGCATACCATTCTCCAAATATCCATAAAATATAAAAATGCCTGCCGGGGTGGTTTTGTGAAACATAAGCTTGTTCCCTTTGTTTTTGTGTGCAGTCTCTTTGCCCTTCCGGCGCTTTGCACACTTCTTCCCGATGTCCGTCAGACATCTTCACCGGATGTCTTTAATTCAGGTATCGATATTTACATCAGCCGGGGCAGTCTCGTCTCATGCATGGATTTAGACGAATATCTTGTCGGCGTTGTTGCCGCTTCGGCCGATGCCGCCTGCCATCCCGAAACGCTCAAGGCGATGGCTGTCATTGCCCGGACGAATATCACCGGTATTTTGGGCGGCCGGAAGTCTGTCAGCGCCGATGAATTAAATCAGCCCTATATGAGCCCCTCCGCCCTAAAAAGCCGCTTCGGCTCAGATTTCAATACCGTTTTCAGCAAATATAAAGAGGCTGTCATTGCCGTCCCCGGTGAAATCATCACCTACGAAGGCTCACCGGTGCTGGCGCCTTTTTTTAAATGCGGCACCGGTAAAACCCGCGCTGCAAAAAATGTTTTCGGCAGTGATCTGCCCTATCTTATAAGTGTTGACTCCCCCGCCGATGCCGCCTGCCCTGACGCCCTGTCAGTGCAGACGATAACCTGCGAAGATTTCATCACTCGTATGCTTTCTTATGACAGAAATTTCTTTGCAACGCCGGACAGCCTTGCCGATACGGTTCAAATCATCGAAACCGATGATGTCGGTTATGTCCATACTGTACAGGCCGGAAACCTGTCAATTAGCGGCGATGACTTCCGCTATCTTTTTAATTTACCCTCCGCGGCTTTTACACTGAAAATAAGCGGCGGCAATGTGACAATGACAACAACCGGAGAGGGGCACGGTGTCGGTTTCAGCCAGTACGGTGCCGATACAATGGCACGCGAAGGAAAAACCTATAAAGAGCTTCTCGCCTTTTATTACCCAGGCACTATCGTTGAATAAGTCCTCCCGGCATCGCCTGCGAATAAATCTTCTTAAATATTTTGGGATTTTTTTGTATAAACCGGATGGAATCTGTCCACACTATGGTCAGAGGTGATAAAGTTGAAACAAAGATTTACAGAATTTTTTCAAAAAAATGGATTTTATGTCCTTGCTGCCGTCTGTGTCATTGCACTGGCCGCAGTCATTGCTGTTGTAAGCACCGATACAAATGAAGATACAAATCAGGTGGCTCAAAATGCCGCCGGCTTTTCCGACGAACAAACTCAGGTCGAAAGCACAAAAACAGACGAGGCAGACGCAGCTGCCAGCAATAATGCCTTGGGCACTGACAGCGCACTGGACTATACTGAAGGCTATAATGCCGATGAAATTCAAAATATTATTACTCAGATTGAAGAATCAAAAGCACAGAGCGAAACCGGTGAAACAGCGGCCGAAAGCGGCGAGATTGCTGCAAACGCGCCTGCTGCGCCTGCCTATGACGGTTCTTCAAAAATGAGCTGGCCCGTTCAGGGAAATATTCTTATGAAATACAGTATGGATACGACAACTTATTTTAAAACACTCGATCAGTACAAATGCAGCGACGGCTTAATGATTGCCGCCGAAGTCAATACACCAGTAAACTGCGCCTGCAGCGGCGTTGTCGAATCTATTTATACAAGCGATGAATACGGCACCTGTGTTCTCGTTGCCATGGGCAATGATTATAAAGCAGTTTACGGTCAGCTCAAGGATGTGACTGTCACCGAAGGTCAGACTGTTTCGGCAGGACAGCAGCTTGCCGCCGTCTCAGAGCCGTCAAGATATTTTTCAAAGGAAGGCAGTCATCTTTTCTTTAAAATAACGCACGAAGAACTGCCGATGAATCCCGAAAATTACCTTGAATAAATTTTCTCATGTAAAGCACACTTTGAATTGAAAATCATATGATATAGTAGCCGGTGAAAAGTTAAGCGTTACATATTGAAAAATATGCAACCGTTTTTTCACAACAGCCCAGCTTCGGCGCGTCTGTTAAATAACACATTTTATCGGCTGCTTTATCATAAAGCGCCGCGGCCGGAAAACACTCTCCCCGGCCGCACACGGCGCACTTGCAAAGCGTTTTAAAAACGCATTATGCCCGTGATACATATTCGGACGGCATCTTAAAATATTTTGACCTGTCAGCCCTTCCGTTATATAATAAGTCAATGACAGACGCATATGACAGACAGCTTCATATGGCAGACATACATTATTTTAAAGCAGGTGACTTCCATGAATTATACATATATCGTCCGCTGCGCGGACAATACGCTCTACACCGGATGGACAAACGATATTGCCCGACGGCTTTTAGCACACAATCACGGCCGCGGCGCCAAATATACCCGCGCCCGCTTTCCTGTCGCTTTAGTTTATCTTGAATGCTTTGAAGATAAAAAAGAAGCCATGCGCCGGGAATATTTTCTAAAACAGCTCTCAAAATCAAAAAAAGAAGCGCTCATTGCCGAACATGGCGCAAGAACACTTGAACTTATAAAGGCCGCCCTGAAACAATAGCTTCAGAGCGGCCTTATGATTATACTTTTTGGAGTAAGGTTTTTGTAATAAATGTTTTTATGATAAGCTTTCTACGAGTTCTGCCGTCTCTCTGGCAATCATAAGCTCCTCATTCGTCGGAATGACAAGCACTTTGACCTTTGAATCCGGTGCTGAAATGACGGAATCTTCCTCATTCGCTTCGTTTTTGGCATCGTCCAGCTTCACGCCTAAATAAGTGAGGCTGTCGCAGACAGCTTTTCTTGTGACTGGCGCATGTTCGCCAATACCGGCTGTAAAAGCAATAGCATCGACACCGTTCATTGCTGCAGCATAAGCGCCGACCTTTGTCACAATATTATAATGGAAAACATCAAGCGCACGGATGCACTTTTCATCGCCGGCAGCCGCGCCCGCACGAATATCTCTGAAATCCACAAGACCGTCCGTCAAGCCGTACATACCTGATTTTTTATTGAGGACATTCATCACATCGTGAGATGTGCCGCCCTCCTTATTGGCAATAAACTCAATGATTTCAGGATCAACATCACCACAGCGTGTTCCCATAACAAGACCGGAAACCGGTGTAAAGCCCATGCTTGTATCGACGGACTTTCCGCCGTCCACCGCACATATACTTGCACCGTTGCCCAGATGGCAGACGATTGTTTTTAAAGATTCCAGCGGTCTTCCTAAAATTTCAGCAGTCTTTTTAGAAACATAGCTGTGGCTTGTTCCGTGGAAGCCATATCTTCTTACTTTGTAATCCGTATAATAGCGGTAAGGAATACCGTATAAAAATGCTTTTTCCGGCATTGTCTGATGAAAAGCCGTATCAAATACAGCAACCATCGGAACGCCCGGCATCAATTCCTGGCATACGCGGATACCAATTAAATTTGCCGGAATATGCAAAGGTGCCAGCTCTGTTGTTTCTTCAATTGCCTGAATCACATCATCATCAATCAATGTAGCCTTCGAGAAACGTTCCCCCCCTTGGATTGCTCTGTGACCGACTGCACCGATTTCTTCAAGTGAACGGATGACACCGCTCTTTTCATCTGTAAGACATGAAAGCACAAGACTTATGGCATTTGTGTGCGTCGGCATCGGTGACTGAATCTCAACCTTTTCTTTGCCGGCCGGCTTATAAACAATTCTGCTGCCCTCAATGCCAATTCTTTCACAAAGTCCCTTTGCCAGCACTGCCTCCGTATCGGAGTTAATAAGCTGAAACTTTAAAGATGAACTGCCGCAGTTAATTACAAGAATGTTCATGACTAAAAAATACCTCCTTATGATTGGATACTTTGTCTTTTTCGACAAAATAATCTGTGAAATAAATAACAATATTGTAAAATCTCACCAAAGTCTGTACTCGTATTGTATCATAGAAGCATTTTTTGCGCCACCCTATTTTTGTACTTTATTTAATACGTTTTGCGACAACAACCATACGGCCATTCGTCTGGGAGTATTCGCACGTAGACAACATAATAAAACTGTCATCGTAGGAAACCTCCACACCCGTGTCATAAAGAGACAGCTCTTTAAAATGGGCGATGTGATCATTAAATTCTTCCTCACTTGCCGGCTCAATAAAATCATAGTAGCGATAGCCTTCCTCGCCCTCCATGTATGCCTTGGCATGCATGACAAAGGCAACCTGATACTCGCCCTCCTCGTAAATTGTATCAAATCTTATGATTGGATATTTTTCAAAATACGACTTATCCTCATATTTTAAAAGTGTACTAAACATCGTCTTACTTTGCATGTTGTGACCGTAGATAATCACATTTTTACTTGCCGGCTTAATCTGACAGCGCTCATCTACAAACGGCAGTCCGCTGTATTCATATTCTTTTTTAAAATTCCGATGAAGATAATATTCGCCGTCATCCGGCGTATACATGACAGGATAGCTTAACGTTGTGCCATCCACGGCAACCCATCCGATTAAATCTTCATTCTGGCTGCGCAGATTGTCATACTTTGTATAAACCGTTTCACTTTCTCCGGCATCATTTGTCTGAACGGCAGTTTCACCGCCATTGTCAACAATAAGGTCTTCGAGCTTATTAATATCACCCTCTGCTTTAAAATTTGTCGCATAATATTTAATAAGATAGCCGGCACTGCCGACAAAACAAATGACTGCGAGCACGAGAATAATATTTAATACGATATTGCTTTTTTTCTTCTGTTTTTTAATCTGAGTTTTCTTTCTTCTTGGCTGCTGTTGCTGCTGCATAGTGTACCCCCTTATCCTTTCCCATGGCCCTTCTGTCTTCTAAAAAGACGGCCTTTCATATGTTAAAAATCAAAAGCCGGAGAGTCTCTCCGGCTTTGTACGGCAGTACCGCCTGCCGGTATTGATATGTGTGATTATTCTGATTCCTTGCTGCTTTCTGTCTCACTTTCAGTTGTTTTTGAAGACTCGTTCTGACTTTCCTCTGAAGCGGATTCTGTCTCAGACTCAGCTTCTACTGTCGGATTTACAACCGCATAGTTTTTCCAGATATCCATAAATTCTGCGGCATTTTCAGCGCTCCATGCGGCATAGCCTTCCTGAACCTTCGTCATAATAAGCTTCTGCTTTGCTGTCTCATCTGCATCAGCATTGTCTTCACTGACACACTTAATAATATGATAACCATACTCTGTTTCTACAAGGCCGCTGACTTCGCCCTCTTTGAGTTCATTGGCTGCCTTATAAAAAGCATCGACCATCTGTGCACCGTCCGGTGTCTGACCCTTTTCATTGAGATAATAAGTCACACCGCTATCAGCTGTGTATTCGTTGGCAAGTTCTTCAAAATCACCGCCGTCCTTAACTTTTTTAAGGACGTCCTCGGCTTTTGCTTTCTGTTCTGCCTTATATGCCTCTGTATCTTTTGCAGTTTCTGTCGTCTCGCCGTTCTCGTCTGTCTCCTCCACATTCTGCGTTGAAATAAGAATGTGCTGGATTTCCTTAAACTTGCAGTCTGCCAGTTCTTCCTCTGTAAGACTTTCCTCAGCCTCTTTTTGTACTGCTTCATAAACCTTATTTGTCAAATAAGTCTTATCATACATTGCACGGATATTTTCTTCATTAAAGCCGTAGGCTTCTTTCTCCGCATCAGGAACAGCTTCAAGGAATTTCTTCACTTCCTCATCTGCCGCTTCTTCTTCCTCCTCTGTAAGCTTTACTTTATACTTATCAGTCATGCTGTCTAAATACTCAAATGTCACGACCTGGCTTTCGACCATCTGCTTTAAATAATCTGCATATGTGTAACCTGCTGTCAGTTCTGTGCCCCAGTCTGTCACACCTGTCAGTTCCATCTGCTGCTTTAACACATGGTACACATAAAATACTTCCGAAGCCGGAACTTCGATATCATCGCCGATTTTTACAGCAACAGCCGTCGGATCTACTTTTGCAAGCGCTGTCCCGGCCTCTGCTACCGGTGTTGATGTGCTTCCTGCTTCACTCTCTGACGTACTGCTCTGACTTTCACTTTCAGTTTCACCGCTTTTTCCACAGCCTGCCATTAAAGCGGCTGCCATAGAAACCGCAAGAAATGCGCCTGCGATTCTCTTAAAAAAACTTTTTTTCATGATTTCTCTGTTTCCTTTCTCTGTATAAGCATCGGTGCACTGCCTGAAATATGCTGTCCACTGACGCCAAACTAAACATAACCATTATAGATGATTTAGTCTAGTCAAGCAATGACTTTATATCTTTTATCACATTTTTTTCACATTTCAAAATCTCTGTGCCTTTAAGAACACCATGCCTGTACATAAAATACGGATTTTCTCCGCCGATAAATTTCAGACGGCGGTTATATTTTTCCAAAAGCGGCGGAATACGATTGATATTCACCGGCGCCCTGTTGTACATCATAATTTTTGTCGCTTCACCCCGCTGGGTAAGCTGGGTAACTGCCGCCTCGTGAGCCTCGGCCTTAAGCAGGGCAATTGATAAAAGATTTTGCGCCGGACGCGGCAGCTCGCCATATCTGTCCATAAGCTCGTCGGCCATCTCGTCAAAGTCTTCCTCATTTAAAATAGCTGCAATCCGCTTATAAACATCGAGCTTCTGAAATTCATTTCTGATATAAGAAGATGGAATAAAGGCATCCATGTCAAGCTCTACCGTTGTTTCAAATTCTTCGGCAACCGTCTCACCCTTCAGTTTTCGCACAGCCTCATTCAGCATTTTACAGTATAAATCATAGCCGACCGCTTCCATATGACCGCTCTGCTGCTCACCGAGAAGATTTCCGGCACCGCGGATTTCCAAATCACGCATGGCAATTTTAAAACCTGAGCCTAAATCTGTAAATTCACGGATAGCTGCTAACCGCTTTTCCGCAATTTCTCTGAGCACTGTATTTCTCCGGTACATAAGAAAAGCATAAGCAAGTCTGTTTGAACGGCCGACACGTCCGCGGAGCTGGTAAAGCTGGGATAATCCCATTTTATCGGCATCATGGATAATCATTGTATTGACATTTGAAATATCAAGACCTGTCTCAATAATTGTCGTTGACACAAGGACATCAATTTCACCGTTGATAAACTGATACATAATTTTTTCGAGCTCACGCTCGCTCATCTGCCCGTGGGCAAAAGCAACCGAAGCATCCGGCACAAGCGCGGCAATTTTTGACGCCATTTCCGCAATACCGTTGACACGGTTAAATACGTAGTAAACCTGACCGCCTCGTCCAAGCTCCCTCAAAATGGCCTCGCGTATCATTTCTTCATTATATTCAAGGACATATGTCTGTATCGGCATTCTGTCCATCGGCGGCTCCTCTAGTACGCACATATCCCGAATGCCGATAAGGCTCATATGCAAAGTTCTTGGAATCGGCGTCGCAGTCAGCGTCAGCACATCCACATTTTTCCGAAACTGTTTTATTTTTTCCTTGTGGGCAACACCAAAACGCTGTTCCTCATCGACAATTAACAGTCCCAGATCTTTAAACTCGACATCCTTTGATAACACTCTGTGCGTACCGATCACAATATCGACCATACCATTTTTGAGTCCTTTAAGCGTTTCCGACTGCTGCTTTGGCGTTCTGAATCTTGAGAGCATGCCAACAGTCACCGGATAGTCCTTCATTCTCTGCACAAAAGTATTATAGTGCTGCTGAGCAAGAATCGTTGTCGGCACTAAAACAACAACCTGCTTTCCGTCCTGAACAGCCTTAAAGGCAATACGGATCGCAACCTCTGTTTTGCCGTAACCGACGTCGCCGCACACAAGCCTGTCCATAATTTTCGTGCTTTCCATATCTTTTTTGGCTGCTTCAATGGCTGCAAGCTGATCATCTGTTTCTGTATAAGGAAACATTTCTTCAAATTCACGCTGCCATACCGTATCCGGCGAGTAGGCATAGCCTTTTTCAGACTGCCGCTGGGCATAAAGCTTAATTAAATCCGCCGCCAGATCCTTGACCGCACCACGCACCCGTGTTTTTGTCTTATGCCATTCCTGACCGCCAAGCTTATTAAGCTTTGGCTGTCTTGCATCGGCACCGGCATATTTCTGAATTAAATCAAGCTGGGTTGCAAGCACATACAAATTGCCGCCCCCCGCATATTCTATTTTAATATAATCTTTTTCAACCTTATCGACCTCAATTTTTTCAATGCCCTTGTAAACACCGAGGCCATGATTTTCATGAACAACATAATCTCCGATATTAAGGTCTGAAAAGCTTTGAATTTTCTGACCGTTATACCGCTTTCTCCGTGCCTTTTTCTTCTTTTCCTCGCCAAAAATATCCGTTTCTGCAATCACTGCAAATTTAATCAGAGGATACTCAAATCCTTTATGCAGACTCCCGTGAATCACCATAATTTCACCGTCATTAATCAGACGGTCTTTATCTGCTGTATAAAACGCATTCAAATCAAATGCCTGCAAATCTTTTGCAAGGCGCTGCGCTCTCGTCTCCGAACCGGACACAAGAAGTATTTTATACTTATTCTTCTTCCAGACACCAAGTGCTTTGACAAGCATTTCGAAATTGCCGTTAAATGAGCTGATAGATTTCATTGTAAGGCCGTACTCGCCCTTCATATCAAGCATTTTAAATTTCTGTGCAAGCGTCGCCATCACTATTGTGCGAAGCTTCGAAAGCTTATGCCATATCACCTTTAAATCATAGAGCACCTGCATCTGCCCAGGCAAAATATAGCCTTTTTCAAGACGTCCTGTCATGCCCTCACGAAATTCATAAGTCACCGCCTCGCCCTTTTCCTCAAGACGGTTCGGTTCATCAAGAAATATTATACTGTCATCATTGTCAAAATAATCAATAAAAGACATCGTATTCGGATAGAAATAGTGAATATAGGCGTCAATATTCGTACTTCCGAAGGCTTCCCGGATATTTTCTTCAAACTCACGGATTGTCTGAGACAGCCGCCCTGCCGCCTCCATATTTTTATCATCCTGAAATTTCTTAATCGTCTTTTGAGCCTCTGTCTGAATACGCCGCAATCCGGCTTCCGCCGTTCTGTCATCCAAAACAAATTCCGATGACGGATAAATTGTGAATGTATCGCAATTTTCAATAGAACGCTGGCTTTCCGCGTCAAAGCTTCGGATTGAATCGATTTCATCATCCCAAAATTCTATACGGTACGGACAATCATCCGACATATTATAAACATCCAAAATACCGCCGCGCACAGCAAACTGTCCCGGCGCTTCAACCTGTCCGACGCGCTCAAAGCCGATACTGACAAGCTTTTTCTTCATCTGTTCAATATCACATATCTGCCCGACTTCAAGCGCCATTATATTTTCTTTAATCACTGACAAATCAAGGACACTGTCCATCAGCGCATCAATTGTCGTGACAATCGTTACAGGCTTTTGCTCCAAAAGACGTCTTATAACACAAAGTCTCTGACGCACAATATAGTTGCCGTGAATATCTGCATTGTAAAAAATAACATCCTTTGCCGGATAGAGCATCACATTTCTGTCATAAAACTTATAGTCCTCCAAAAACTCCTTTGCCCGAACATCATTGCCCGTAATAATAAGCTTGCACGGATAATTTTCTGACAACGTATAAACAAACTGCCCCTTGCCCGCATCAATGCAGCCATCGGCCAGCAGCGGAAGCCTGCCGGCTTTGATGTCTGCCTGAATAAAACGGATATCCTCAAGCTGTTTCATAGGATTTGTTAAAGCTAGCATACTCCCCGCTCCTTTCATGCCTTTTTCTTTACATTGTACTTATTCATCGCCGCATCAATATCACCGCCGGCGATCATCTTTACCGCATCGGATGCATCCGCAGCTGCCGCATCAATAAGCTTTGCATCTTCCCCAGTAAATTTTCCGAGCACATAATCCGCTAAATCCCAGCCCTTTGGTTTTTCACCGACACCGACCTTAATCCTCGGAAACTCTGTCGTTCCCAAATGAGCAATAATACTTTTAATGCCATTATGTCCGCCGGCACTGCCTTTTTTGCGGATACGCAGCTGTCCGACATCAAGGCTGATATCATCAAAAATAATCAAAATATCTTCCGCATCCACCTTATAATAATCGGCAATTTCTCTTATACTCTCGCCGCTTAAGTTCATATAAGTCATCGGCTTTACCAAAATGACTTTCTGTCCCTCAATGACGCCTTTGCCAATGAGCGCTTTATGCTTTTTTGTATCTACAGATATATTATAATCTTCTGCAATTTTATCTATGACACGAAAGCCTGCATTATGGCGCGTGCCCTCGTATGTTTTCGTCGGATTTCCAAGTCCTGCAATCACAAACATCTTCTGATACTCCTTTCATTTTTCCACAAATTTTATCTGCTCTTGTTTTGCATAATATAATAGTCGAAACCTATTTATTCTAACATCTTAGTATACAAAGCACAGCATTAAAAGTCAAACGGCACTTTTTCCGGTTCCGACACAGCTTTATACGCCCGTACACTGCATATGCCGTTTACTGTTTTCTGTTAATTCTTACTTTTTCCTTAAATTATCTTGCTTTTTTGCTTCATCTATATACTTTATCAGTGCTTTCTGCTATACTTATAGTAGGAATAGCGTCATGATGAAGTACATAAAATAATTTGAATGGAAAAGCGCAGGACGTATCCATCATATTTCAGGGAATGAGGTGATTTTATGAAACGCAAAGCTTTAAAACTTTTATCTATGATTCTTACCGCGGCAATGGTGCTTTCATGCTCGATACTGATTGCATTTGCCGAAGAAGCCCCAAAACCTAAAGTACCGGAATTAAAAACCGCACTGGCTGACAGTATCTCACTGATAACCGAGGACGGTTTTGAATATGCCATCCGCGCAAAAGACGATGCCGGTACAGACATTTGGAAATGGGCGGACACTGACCAGTATGATGCGAAAAATCATACAGTAACTTTTAAATCTCTGACAGCAGATACAGAATACACATTTGCCCGCAGAGCTGCTGATGCCGAAGATGTTGCCGACACAGACATCCAGACATACAAAACAGCGCCAGCGCCGGCAACAGAAGAATCCGCAGCGCCGCCGGCATCTGAGGAGACTAAACCTGAGGAAACTAAACCGGTCGATACTGTACCGGAGGAAACCAAACCGGCCGATACTGTACCGAAGGAAACCAAACCGGCTGATACTGTACCGGAAGA
>SAMEA3387468__coassemble_2303_pt1 | contig 19809 bp, 21 predicted proteins | sample SAMEA3387468__metabat2_low_PE_040 | metagenome-assembled genome bin SAMEA3387468 (sample SAMEA3387468) | Felis catus | biome: Faeces | place: United Kingdom | collected 2012 | reverse complement strand
TCCTTAAGCTGTTCATCCACACTGGAAACAATCGCCTCAAGATTATCCGGCTGGTGGAAGAAGCTATAAGAAATCTGAATAACGCCAAAAAAATTTCTCGCTGTCACTGATGGAAAAAAAGTTCTCAGATTCACAGGTACATTGACAACAACCGGATATTTCTTCTGTTTGACCGTCATGGACATTCCGGCAGACCGTATCAGCATCGCCACAAATAATACTGTCAGTGATGTCTCTTTTTCCCGGCTCAACTGAAGCACATCCCCTGCATCCATCGTTCCCTCGATAATACGCATTCTGTAGCCCGGAAGTCTGTGTCCGCCAAAGCGCCATACCTTTGCCGGTTTCTTTTTGGCTATTTCCGTATCATCTTTGTTCTCGTAATACCAGTCAAAGCTGTCCACACTTTTTTCATACCCCGAAGCGTCATAGTCGCTGCGAAGCTCAAGTCCGGCAAGCTCAGGATGTGCAAGCTTTAAGTAATGAAGTACAAGCACCCGTAAAAATTCCACAGCGCCTGTCCCATCCGTCAGCGAATGATGAACTTCTAAATTAATTCTCTTTTTATAATAAGTCACTTCAAATAAAAGCCGTTTGACATTTTTGTCAAAAATAGGGCTGCACGGCGGTCTGTATTCCTCACGCACAACCGGTTTTAAATCCGACTTTTCAAGATAATACCAAAAAAATCCCCGTTTTATGACACTCTGAAAAATAGGAAACTCCTCCAGCGTCATTTCTGTCGCTTTAAGAAGCAGCGTTTCCCTGACTTCCTCATTAAGACAGCAGACAAAGCGGAATACCTTTGTATCTGTCCGGTTGCTTGTCACCGGAAAAATTTTAGCGGCATTATCAAGGGGATGCCACCACACCTTATTTCGTTTCTTCATCCCCAAACTCACCTTTCTTCCATAAAAAGTCCCTCACAAGAGCATAGGTGCTCTTGACAGGCTCATAATGAAGGGGCAGTGCAAAAAATCCGTGAAGCACATCATCGACTCTCCGGCAGACAACTTCATTGCCAAATTCTGCCAGTTTTTTTGCATAAGCTTCCCCCTCGTCTCTCAGCGGATCATACTGTGCTGTCACAACAAGCGTTCTTGGCTGTCCTGATAAATCATCCGCCAAAATCGGCGCAAAATGCGGATTATTTCTGTCGGCGCCGCCCATATATAAGTCCATATAATCACAGAGGCGCTTTTGCGTCAGCAAATAATCCTCACCGTTTTCCCGGACAGAATCAAAAGGCGAGCTGTCAGAAAAATCATTGCCGACCGCCGGATAAATAAGCACCTGCGTCTTCGGCTCAAAATCACCACTCTCCTTTGCCATCAGCGAAACAACCGCCGCAAGATTGCCGCCGGCCGAATCGCCCATCAGCACGATATCCTCCGGCTTTGCCTTAAAATCTCCGGCATATTTTGTAAAAATTTCCTTTGCAGCAAAATAGCAATCCTCAACAGCAGCCGGAAACGGATGCTCAGGCGCCAGACGGTAATCAACAGAAATAACGGTGTGTCTTGTAATCCGCGCAAGACGGGCGCAGACCTGCGTATAGCTGTCGATGTTTCCGATTACCCAGCCGCCGCCGTGAAAATATATAATCAGCGGATGGTTCACACTTTCATCCGGCGCAAATATACGCAGCGGAATTTCCCGATTTCCAAACATAATCGGCTCATCCCACATTTTATACGTTTTCGGCATATAATCTCTGTGAGCCATCTGATTCACAAGACGCACGAACCTGTAATTTTTCTTCATTTTAATATCCGGATAGGAAAGCACCTTAAGCGCCGCTTTCATCGCTTTGTTTAATGCCATAAATCTTCCTTTCTTCCCGGAGCTTAAAGAGTATCTATTATTTTAGCGATTTCTGCAAGTCTGTCCGGTATCTGGATATGCTTCGGACACTGGCGCGCACAAAAACCGCAGCAGACACATGTCGATGCATTGGACATGCCAAGCGACTTATATGCCGCCTTCAAAGCCTCTTTATCTCCGTTTTCTATATACATATTATACATTTCAAAAATCTTCGGTATCGCTATCCATTCAGGGCAATTACTGCATCGCCCGCACTGAATACAATCTATCCTCTCCATCATAACATAAACCTCCTTAAAAAATTGATCCTCCCGGACTGCCGGCAACTGCCGCAGTACCATCCTCAAAATTATTTTAACACAACTGAGAAAAATTAAAAGATTAAAAAGTAAATTAATGAGCCATACTAACAAAGCAGTCATACAGACAAAAAATTTAAGGAGGCCGTATCATGGAAGAAATTTCTATTCTCGACTTACAAAATCTCCGCCACTTAATCGGCGGCTGTGACACAAATCACTGTAAAATGCAGGCTTATGCCCAGGAAGCGACAGATATGAAGGTCAAACAGTTCTTTGAAAAATCCGCTCAGTCCGCACTTCAGACAAAACAGCAGCTGATGCAGTTTTTATAGGAGGAAAAAAAGATGATTAACGAAAAAACAATGGTTGCCGATGCCTTGACAGGACTCAACGGCGAATTAAAAATGTTTGGTGAAATGATTCCGCAGACTGAAAATCCACAGCTTAAGACAGTTTTAAAGCAGCTCAGAAACAGCTGCGAACTTTCTCAGGAGGAGCTTTACCAGCTTGCAAGAGATAAGCAGTATTACGTTCCGGCGCAGAAAGCAACACCTCAGGAAGTTGAACATGTGAAGGGACTGTTCACAAGCCACACTTTATAGGATTCCGAAGAAGTTTCCTATGTTATAAAAAAGCCGCCGGGCCTTACGGCGCCGACGGCTGTTACATACTGAATTATTCAGCTACATATGGCATTAAAGCGATATGTCTTGCTCTCTTGATTGCTACTGTTAAAGCTCTCTGATGCTTTGCACAGTTGCCTGTGATTCTTCTAGGAAGAATCTTACCTCTTTCAGATACATATCTCTTTAACTTATTTACATCTTTATAATCGATGACTGCATTCTTGTCTGCACAGTATACGCAAACTTTTTTTCTTCTGCGGCCGCCGCGTCTTCTCATAGGCGCATCGCTTCTCTCTTTATTGAATGCCATAGTCGTTACCTCCTTCATATAATCTTTCTCATCAAAATTTAGCTGAATGGCAATTCCTCGTCAATACCGTCAGGAATATTCATAAAACCATCGCCGATTGCTGCACTTGGTGCCGGCTTCGCTGCCTGATATCCGCTGTTTGCACGCGCAGCCATATTGCTGTCGCTTGTAGCCTTGCTCTCTGCAAACTCCTGCTCATCCACAATAACATCTGTTGTGTAAACTTTGACACCGTCTTTGTTTACATAACTTCCTGTCTGGATTCTTCCGCTGATAACGATACGGATTCCCTGTCTGAAATATCTCTCTGCAAATTCTGCTGCACGGCCAAAAGCCACACAGTTAATAAAATCTGCATCCGGATCTCCGTCACGCTTAAATGAACGGTTTACAGCAAGTGTATATCTTGCAACTGCTGTCGCCTTCTCGCCCTGTGAGTATCTGATATCCGGGTCACGTGTTAAACGTCCCATTAAAATAACTTTATTCATGCCAGACCTTCCTCTCTATAATAGATTAGGCATCCTGTCTAACGCACAAATATCTGATTACATTATCCATGATACGAACACGGCTTTCCACTTCGTTTGGACAATTTGAATCTTCTGATTCGAAAGTAATGAAGTAGTAGTAAGCTTCTTTCATCTTCTGGATTTCATAAGCTAATCTTTTCTTACCCCAGTCATCAACGTTTGTTACTGTACCGCCAAAACGTACAATCTGCTCTTTAACTTTCTCGATTGTTGCTGTCTTAACTTCTTCCTCAACTTTACCGTTGACTACAACTGTTAATTCGTACTTATGCATATCTCTGCACCTCCTTTTGGTCTCTGGCCCTTTGTCCTATGCAAAGAGCAAGGATGTCGTGTTTCCACAATTACAGAGCATACCATATTTTATTTGAAAAAGCAAGTATTTTCAGGGATTTCCTAAAAAGATTTCTTACAGACCGGCGGCAGGCTGTCCCGCCGCCGATATCAGATATGATGCGTTAAAATAATAAATTACAATGTCTCTGTGTTTCTTGTGATACCTCTTATATTCTTCTCCGCCTGCGGTCTCGGTATCATAATCTGATGACCGCAGCCTGTACACTTCAGCCGGAAATCGGCACCAATGCGCAGCACTTCCCACTCAAAACTGCCGCACGGATGCTTCTTCTTCATCTTAATAATATCGCCGACTCTGATATCCATGATTACCTCCGTAACTGTCCTGCCGTCAAAAGCCATAGCTTTTGATATGGGGCGCAAAGACCTTCTTCCGGGCTCACGCCCTAAGCAGCGCCGCATTCTCTAAAAATCTCTGCATACTTTCATTATATTGGAAAAAAAGCTTTTTTCAAGGGGGTATTCGTCTAAAATACCCACAACTTTGCGACACTTTTCGACAAAACCTAAAGCCCTTATAATAACTACTGTTCTAAAATTTTCATTCACACTGGTTCAAGATAATTTTCTCTGAGCCTTTGAAGCTTTATGGCATCAAGCCCCATTTCTTTTTCAAGAAATGCCATTCTGCTGCCCCACTGTGCATCAATGGTTTCAAAAACAGATTTTATGTAGGAAGCATCAACCATAAACATTGTCCTTAAATGAGCTCTGTGCTCCGGATTGCCTTCACCTTTTAAAATGCCGGAAATCATCCGCTCAATATCCTCCGACACAAATTCATTGACCCTCATGTAATCTTCAATAATCACATTCTCAGGCACGCCGAGTGCTGTCAAAAGCAGCGCTGTGCCAACACCCACTCTGTCCTTGCCGGCACTGCAGTGCCACAGGACAGCGCCCGACGTATTTTCAAGAAGAATCTCAAAAAATTTCTTATACTGTCCCCGTGAATATTCATCACTGACAACCTTTCGATAAATACATGCCATATAGGTTTTTGAATCAAAATCACCCGAAGCCACAAGCGCCGCCATCTGCGCCATACCATCCGGCATGCCTTCCTCCTGTCGGGTAATTCCAAGCGTTTCTTCACGTACAATCGGATTGACAATATATTCAACCCCCAAAATTTCAGGATCCGGATTTTGCGCTCTCTCTGCTGCTGTTCTGAAATCAACAATTTTGCAAAGTCCGTATTTCTGAACAAGCACCTGAATATCCGACGCTGACGCATTGGAAAGCTCTCCGCTTCGTATAAGACGCCCCGGCTTAATCCGTCTGCCGTCTGCTGTCTTAAAACCGCCCAAATCTCTCGTATTCTTCAGCCGCTCTAATGAAATTCTCTGAATGTCCATAAAAATATGCCTCACTTTCTTGTGCTATCTTCCATCATCCAAACAACCACACACTAAAATATGCCACTTTGCCATCCTCACACCAGTAAGGAATGTGGCAATGCTCTGCCATTGCCGACACATTGACACAGTAAGCCGACAAACAGGAGGTTCTTGCCTCCGGATGAGGGCAGGGCAATCCCGATATTTTAAAGCAGTCCGCACAGCCGGTGCACGGGCCTGCAAGCATCGTCAGGCCGCGCATACCGCCATCCTCCAATGTTTTTATGAAATTCTTTGACATTTGATTATGAATATGCTTTGTGCGCTTTATCTGCTCATGATCATGATAATCTGTCACGGTATACATTGACTGTAAAACAAGTGCATACCGGTACACACCCACTTTTTCCTTCATCTGTCCGGGCGTTCCGCAATCCGGCGGACAGCCATAATTTTTCCCATAGTTGCCGCACAAATTTTCTTCACAATAGCGTCGCAGCGACGAATCAAAAACCATATCCTTTGTTTCCATCACGGCCGCATAGTCAAAGCCGGCCTCAAGTGCCCCATGAATATATAGATTTTTATTCATTGAGTCCCCCACTCCTTTGTCATTCACTATCTCTGTCGTTTGTCAGTTTAAATTTATCTAAAACATAAAAAACAAGACTTAAAATCATTCCGACGATGCAGGCAAGTACCATACCGGTAAGCTCCACATTGCCGATTTTGACAGCCACACCTGAAAGACCTGTAATAAAAATAATAGATGTCAGTGTCAAATTTCTTGATTTGCCATAATCTACTTTAGAATCTACAAGTATTCTGAGCCCTGACGTACCAATCATGCCGTACAGCAGGAATGAAATACCGCCAATTACCGGATTCGGAATCGTACTTATAAGCGCCGACAATTTTCCGAGCACTGAACAAAGAATGGACAGCACTGCCGCACCGCCGATCACCTGTACACTGTAAACCTTTGTCACTGCCATAACACCGATGTTCTCTCCATATGTCGTTGTAGGCACCGAACCGAAAAGCCCGGAAACTGTTGTCGAAAAGAAATCACCGAATAAAGAGCGGTGCAAGCCCGGATTTTTCAGTAAATCGCGGCCGACAATCTTGCTCGTCACGACCTGATGGCCAATATGCTCGCTTGTCACAAGAAGAATTGCCGGAAGTATTGTCAAAATAGCTTCTACATTAAATTTCGGAAGCTGAAAGTTCGGAAGTGCCACAAAAGATGCTTCACTGACTGCAGAAAAATCCAAAATACCACAGCATGCCGCCGCAATATAACCTGCAATAATCGCAATTAAAATCGGAATAACCGATAAGAACTTTCTAAAAAGAATCTGCCCGAATACGGCAACGCCGAGCGTTACCATAAATACAATAATATTTTTAGGATCTATTGTTTCATCTAAAAGTCCGCCATTTTTTGCGGCATTTCCTGCCAGCTCAAGACCGATTAAAGCGACAACAGGCCCCATTGCTGCCGGCGGAAGCACAATATCAATCCATTTTGTACCAAATTTTTTAATAATCAGCGCCACAAGCATACCGCATATACCAATGGCAACAAAGCCGCCCAAAGCATATTCATAACCGAACTTCTCTATAACAATTCCCGCCGGTGCCAGAAAGGCAAAGCTGGAACCGAGATACGCCGGCGCTTTTCCCTTTGTAATTAAAATAAACAGCAGTGTCCCGACACCATTCATAAATAAAACGATGGCCGGATTAATGTTAAATAAAAACGGTACCAAAACCGACGCGCCGAACATGGCAAACATATGCTGAATACTTAATGGTATCAGCAGCCCTACAGGCACTTTTTCTTCAACCTGAATGATTTTTCTTTCCATTTCTTCCTCCATAATAAATAATCAGACCAAAGCGGACAAGTCCGCTTCGAACTCCCTAAACTCCTCAATCCTTGAGGGACTTGCTCCGCTTTGCGCGTCAGATGCAGACTGCCATAGGCAGTCATATTCCATATGCATCTGGCCGCATCCCTCGCGGAGCTTTTTTATGACATGGGAAGCAATTTCCTATGTCATAAAAAACCGCGCTGCCACCTTAAGTGACGCGCGGCTTTTTATGTATTTTATCATATAATATAAAGAAGGTCAAAAGTATTTGCTTCATTATATGACTACTTTTTAATAACATTCATTCTAGGGCTTATATACTTAAATTTATCGCCCCTAACTAATGACTTTGTTCTATGAAGAGGATTATCGAATTGGTCATAAACAATTTCACGTATAAGCAGCAGCGATGTTCCCGTTTTAATATCCAGCATCGACGCCTCATATCGATTACATTCACTTATCTCTATTTCCATCACGGAATTTCCTGTAACAAGCCCATATTTATCTCTCAATATCTGATAAAGAGACGTGTCATCCAAATTTTCTACAAGTATATTTTTCAGATGCCCGGGAAAATAAAGGTTTTCCAACATTACAGGGATGTTATCCGCCATACGCAACCTTTCAACATGAATAATCGGTTCTCCCGGTTCAAGCTTTAATTCTCGGATGTCTCTGTCAGTTGCCTCCTCAAGAACAAATTTTAGAGTTCTGCCTCCGGGCATCTTCCCATTTCGTTTACATAAGTTTGTAAAACTATTCGGGCTTGACAAATCTTCTTCCATCTTTTGTTCCTGAACAAATGTACCTTTACCTTGCTTTTTTGCAAGTACACCTTCATCCACAAGCTGAGCCAACGCTTTGCGCACTGTCATACGGCTTATCTGATACATTTCGCTCATTTCCAATTCAGTAGGGATTTTTTGATTTGGTTTGAGCTCTCCTTCTGCAATTTCCTTTAAAATCAAGTCCTTGAGCTGCTTATATAGCGGCACAATACTCGTTGTATCCAACATTTGCATACCTTTTTCTCTCCAACTCCGCATATCGCATTTATATGTATAAATTATAGTACATATATATACAAATAGCAATATATTAGCGACTGTTACAGGAAATTTTTCCCTATAAACTATTTATTTAGTATTCTACATGCCACATATATCTCCTGACATCCACGGAATGGCATCTCGCATCTGCAAGCTTATGACTGTAAATACTTAAAACACCTGTAAATACCAAAGGGCTCAAATATTCGCATACATTTGCCCCAAGAACATCAACACCAAATTCTTTTGCATCAAGTACAGTAACCTTCTTTCCGTATTTTTTAAGGAATCTCACTGCACGTTCATCCATTATCCGTTCACGTCCGGTACCTACGAGCACAAGGAAAGGTACTTCTTTATCAACAACCTCAAATGGTCCATGGAAAAATTCTCCGCAGTGTATAGGATTTGAATGAATCCACTGACATTCCATAAGGATACAGGTTGTTGTTGTATAGGCTACATTATAATTTGCCCCGCTGGCCATCACATGAATAACCGGTTCATTCTTATGAGTTTTTGCAAATTCAAGTGCCCCCGGCAACGCATAATTTCTTGCCTTTCCAATCACATCGTCGATAATTGTAAAACCATTTTGTATTTCTTCATAATGGTCATAACCTTCAATTTGCTGTACAAGTTCAATTGCAAATTGAAGTGCAATTGCCATAGAACCTGTAGAATAATGGTATTTAGGCTCATCTCCATAGTAAAACACATAATCACCCTGCTCGCCAAGTGGTGATTGCTCTTTCCCAGTTAGTGTTACAGACACTGCACCGACAGATTTTGCAAGCTTTGCAGCCTCCACAGCCTCCGATGTTGAACCACTAAAAGATAATGTTACAACGATTGAATTTTCATCCAACGCTTTTGGTGTACATAACACAAATTCTTTTGCAGTATAAACCCAGCTTTTAATTTTTTTAGATTCGCAGCTTATAAAAAAATTGGCCGGTGTAAGTCCTGCTTTTGAGCCACCGCAGGCTGCAAAATAAACCTTATCAATGCCGCCCGTTTCTTTTCTTGAATCAATAATTTCCTGTACAACCTTCTTATAATCTATCTTCATTTCAAATACCTCTCTTAATAATCCAATTTACGATAATAGCGTCTTATTTCCATCGGATGCTTTCTGGCTTCCTCTAACTGTACATTTAATCTTGCATAGACCGAAGCAATAACCATCGGACTCAAGATACCTCTGAACTTATCTGCGATCCCTTCAAGCGCGTAGTCTTTTGTATCAAATACTGTGATATTCCCACATATTCTCGGAAGAAAGTTTAAGACTCTGTCTGTTTGTACTCGAGCATCATCCTCACCGGCAAATACAAGCACATTTGTATCTCTCTCGATAACTTCTAATGTGCCATGAAAAAAATCAGCAGCTGAAATAAATTTTGTTCTCATCCACAGCATTTCTTCCATATAGCACATAGCATAGCTGTAAGCCGCCCCCTGTAAATTTCCTCCTCCGATCACATAATGCATATTATCATCACAATGCACAGATGCAAATGTTTCTGCCTTTGCATCTGCTTTTCTTTGAACATCGACAAGCGCATCAGGCAAATTTTCAAGCTGACTGCAAAATTCATCATAATCGGGAAATTCCCCCGCATTTTTCATAAGCCGCAAAACAAACAAAAGCATCTTAAAATAGGAATCCCCAGGCGCACTAAAAAGGATATCTGATTTCAAAGCCAGCGGTACATTTTTTTCGTCTATAAATCCAATAACCTTTGCACCTCTCTCATGCACATAATCAACTGCTGCAACAACCTCTGGCGTATTCCCTGTCACAGATGTTATAAGCACAAGCGACCGTTCTGTTAATTCTGAATGGCCCAGCGCTGGTAAATCCGCTGCATTTTCCAAATAAACTTTTATCTTGGAATGGCCTCTCATATATGCCTCAATTTCCATCCCTGAAGCATATGTACCGCCGATGCCGACTAAAAACAAATTGTCATATCCATCGGAACAAAGCTTATCAACAGCTGCATCAATTTCCGGCTTTAATGCTAAAACAGCCTCACTCTTAGCTTTGATTGTTTTTTCGCAAAACTTTAACATTGACTACACTCCTTTTTATATATTGTATACTGTTGTATATAATCGTATGCTAACATTATGTATTGTATTTGTCAATATTTTTTACATTATTATTTTAAGGCCACTTCCAAAAGAACCCTCTACAAGACAATTTTTAGCCGAATATTCTGACGCAGCCACCATTGCCGGTATCGCTATTTCTTTTGTAATTAAAGTATTCTTTTTCCATCCGCGTTTTAACATTCCCGAAAGAAGTGCCGCACAAAAAGAATCTCCTGCCCCCATCGTATCTACAGGTGTAATTAATTCAGCCTTTCCTTCAAAAACCTCTCCGCTTTCTGCAAAGAGCTTTTGTCCTCGCGGTCCCATTGTCATTAAAACATTTTTACATCCATAAAACATGACTTTTCTTGCAAACACCTCAATCTCCTCATTTGTCACCATATGTTCACAGGAAAAAAGTGCCAAATCCATCACCGGACAAAGCTTTCTCAAATATTCATCAGTTCTATACCGTTCTTCAGAGGAAAAATCAAATGTCAGCAGTGCCTTCGTTTCTGTCAGCTTTAAAAATTCATCTTCGATATGTGCATAGCAAGAACCATGAATTAAATCATAAGTACTCATATACTCAATATCCTGCGGCTTCAGCACAGGGGGATAAAGCGTGCCCACACCATGTTCACTGCCAAAATATTTACCGTCAAATACCCTGTTTCCGTCCACAATATTTACTGCTGCTTTGCCTGAAGTGCCTTCGACTATGCGGCATCTTGAAATATCTATATTCTTTTCTTTGGCGCACTTCATAATGTGCTTCCCGATATCATCAGTACCTACAGTCCCCAAAAATCCTGAATCCATCCCATTCTCACTTGCAAAAACAGCCACATTTAATGCATTTCCGCCGGGATACGCCGTATGCTTATGGATATAATAATCAACGCAGCAGTCTCCAAATCCTAAAACTCTCATACTTTCTTCCTCTCAATCTTAAATTATCCTTTGACACTTCCCTGTGTCAGCCCTCTGACAAATTGTTTTTGAAAAACTAAAAACACAATAATCACTACACCTGCTGAAATTACAAGTCCGGAAATAAGTACCGGGAAATCAGTTTTTAGCGCAGATTGCAGTGTTACAAGACCTACAGGTATTGTTTTCAATTTATCCGATTCAATAAAAACAGTCGCAAACATATATTCATTCCACACATGCATTGTTGCGAAAAGAGCACCTGAAGCAATAACAGGCTTACAAATTGGCATAACAATTCGTGTGAAAACTTTAAAAGATGTACATCCGTCCAAAAAGGCAGATTCTTCTATTTCCTGGGACATGGATAGCATATAAGACCGCATTAACAGCACTGTAAAAGAAAACTGAAAAACACAATATGTCAGAATCAATCCCATATGCGTATTATAAAGCTTCAATGATTGAAGCAGCTTAAAAAGAGAAACTAAATTTACCTCTGGAGAAATCATCATTCCGCCAAGAATAAATAAAAATACTAAGTTTCTTCCTTTGAATTGAAATCTACTAAGGACATAAGAGGCCAAAGCGCTAAAAAACACTGTTAAAAATACCGATACAGCTGTAACAATAACACTGTTCAAAAAGTATTGTCCAACACCATACTTAATGGCATACGCATAATTTTCCCATTTAAAAACTGATGGCAAAGCCCATGGAGATGAAAGAAATTCTGTATTATTTTTTAAACTAGACAGTAACATCCATATCAGAGGTACAATAATTGCAACTGCAAACACGCAGAAAAATAAAAAAATTAATATTTTTCCTGCGGAGCTATACCAATGTTGTTTTCTCATATTGCCCCCTATTCTTCACCCGTATGTGATAATTTAATCTGTACCAATGACAAAATAAGTGTAATGACAAATATAATGACTGCATATGCGCTGGCCACTCCCATCTCATCATTAATAAACGCAGAACGGTACATCGCCGTCGCAAGCACTTCGGTTGAACGTCCCGGACCGCCGCCGGTCATAACCTGGATTTCTGTAAATATTTTAAAGCTTCCAATTACTGTAATAATCGCTGTCACAAGCATCGACTCTTTTGCCATTGGCAATGTTACATAAAAAAATCTTTTAATTGAACCCGCACCATCTATTTCTGCTGATTCATAAAGTTCACGCGGTATTTTCTGGATTCCCACTAAATCAAGAAGCATACAATACCCGATATATTGCCATTGAGAAACAAATATACAGCAAAAAATAGCTAATGATGCATCGCCCAGCCACATAGGCGTTGTATGTTCAAAACCTATAGAATGAATAAATGCATTCAACAAACCCGAATTGGGATTAAAAATACATTTCCACAAAATACCAAGTACTGACATAGAAATCAATGACGGTAAAAATAATACTGTTCTGAAAAATTTCTGAAAACGCCTCATAAAAATTTCTTCAAGGCAGGCCGCAAGCACCATAGCAATAACAACCTGACATAATACAGAAAAAGCGGCATATAAAATATTATTTTTTAATATCGTCATAAAATTTTCATCTGTAAAAATTTGTATGTAATTATCGAAGCCTACCCATTTTCTTTCAGGAGAATAAGAAACCCATTGATATAAGCTGTCAATCACAGAACGAATAAGCGGATAATAAACAAAGATTGCCAGACCGATAACGACCGGGGCCAAATACAAAATAATAATTTTTTTATTCTTATATACCTTCATGCATATTCCCCCTTAAAGCTGCAGGCTGCAGTGTATTTTACCCGTCCACTGCAGCCTCACTGACTTATTCTTCATCCATTGTCTGAACAGTTTTAGCTTCATCTGCAACCTTTTTCATAAGTTCTTCCGGAGTTACATCACCCGAAATAATTTCCTGCAAACCCGGTACATAAATTTCTGCTAATTTACTGTGGATATCAGAATCAAGCCAATTTACAAAGCCATCTGCCTTATCCATTTCTTCTACTGCCTGAAGCATAACATCACTTGAATTATCAGCAGTATGTACACCCTGAATTGCCGCCGGACTGGAAAGCTGTGTAATCATTTTTTCCTGCCAAGGCTTGCTTGTCATTAATTTAAGAAATTCTACTGCAACATCAGGATGCTCACATTTACTGGAAATCATAAATCCATCAGGCGAGCCTGTAATGAGATTTGTGTTGCCTTTGGCGCCTTCCTGCGCAGGAATTCTAAATACACCTGCATCAACACCGTTTTCCTCACATCTGCCAAATTCAATAGACTGCATATATGTCATCGCCGCTTTTCCTATAAAAAAGTCATTTCGAGCCATGTCAAAATCCATCGCATTCGTATTTGGTGTAAAATACTCTTTATCATTTAATGTTTTAAGCATATTCAACGCTTCCACATATCCTTCATCCGTAAACTCACCAGTCTTATAATTATAATCTCTCGCACGTACATCTTCAGGTACACATAAGCCATTAAAAGTTGAAATGTAATGGCAGGAAGCCCATGGATCCTGATTTCCCAAAGCCAGCGGAATAATACCTGCATCTTTAAATGTCTGACAAACATCTAAGAATTCTTCCCACGTAGTTGGTTCTTCAACATTATACTGTTCAAAGAGCGCTTTATTATAAACCATCATTTTGCAATCAACACGTATCGGCACACCATAAATCTTTCCTTCATTTTCAAACGGAACTAAAGATGCCGGTATAAAGGAATCCTTCCACGCACTATCTTTTTCATAGTAAGAAGTTAAGTCAAGGACACTTCCGGCACGCGCAAATTTTTGTCCAAACTCGCCACTCCAAGAAAAGAATATATCCGGTGCGTCATCAGCTCCCAACATAACTTTTAATTTTGACTTATAATCCGGATCACCCACATTTTCAATGACAATATCTACATTTGGATGTGTTGATTCAAACTCCGCTGCCAAATCTTCGAAGTATGGTGTTTCATCAACATTAATCCAATTGTGAAAAAGCTTTAATGTAATTTGTTCATCTGATTCGTCCCCGCCTCCGTTCCCTTTTGTTGCTTCTGTTTTGCCCTGCCCGCCTTCAGCTTTTGGACTTTCGCTCTCTGACTGCCCTCCGCAACCTGTCAATACTGCCGATGCAGTCAAAATCATTGCCAATACATACCCTGAAATCTTTTTCATATCCATACCTCCATATTTGTATAATAATGTATGCTTACAATATACATTGTTATCTTATAAATGTCAATATGGTTGTTGAATATGCGAGTTTTTTCGTCGATATATACAATATCCTTTATATATTTTTGTGGAAAACTACTCGAAAAAATCTAAAGCTTATTGTTAAACATCAAATTGAAACCCTATTACTGCGCAAAAAAAGGATGTACCATATAAGATACATCCTAAATAGACATTATTTCATTATGCTTCTGCTTTTAAATATTGTTCTCGCTTTCCTAAAGCTTTTATTATTTTTTTCCACACCCACGCAAACAGGCAGGCATAGAGAACACCCATAATGTTATTGAATATTCTAAGAGCTGCGGCCTGTGTCAAGCCATAAATGCCAAGTGCCGCCATCATGGCACCGATACAGTTAAATACCGTCTTATACTTATATGTACCGCAAAAACCGATACAAAGTCCTGCCAACGGACCAAAAAACGAAGCCAGCGACTGAGGAATTAGATGCCACATCAGATAAAAAAGTCCTGTGCCCCCAACAGCGCCTACCACTCTGTCGCGCGCACGCACATGAAGCTTTCCTGCATAAGCCGTCAGAAGCGATGAACATGCAAAGCCGCCCCACATCAAACGTTCCATGCCAAGCAGCGATGCAAAAAGATAAAAACTGCTGATACCCAGCGCCGTTCTTAACTGCCAAAGACGGCGCTCATCAGACATATCTATATTTTTCAAAACATCAATAAACTTCTTTTCTTTCTTTTTCCCATGGTGTTTTAAAAAATATAGCGCACCACACACGGCAAAGCAAAAAATCATCATCGCGCCCCGCGCTTTAAAAACTTCCAAATCCGGACGTGTCCCCGTGAGGAAAATATAGCCGAACATATAAAGACCGCCGTTGCCCATTTCAGGCTGTTCGCATGCCATAAAAAGAATCACAAACATTGATACAAGATTTAAAACAAAAGCAGCCAGCGGCGGCATAAACTGCACCGCAACAGGGGAAATATATAAAATAGTAAAGATAATTGCCATATTGATGAGCGCATCTCTCATACAATAATCAAAATCAACAAATCTGAGACATAAGAAAATACAGAATATAACGACAGCCATATTACTGTTGTCATCACCGAAAAGCATTGCCAGCCCTGAAATAAAAATAACTGAAAAAATTACCATAAGCACAGCCCGCACTACCATCGCAGTAATCAGCCAACGCTTATGACGCTTATCCCCGGCTTCCCGAAACTTTTTCTTAAGAACTGCCGGTTCATCCTGAAGCGCCTGATAAAAATCCATTAAATCTCCTCCTCGTACTGTTTCATTAACCGATTTGCATGAGTGACCATCGCCATAAAACTGCCAAAATCATCACCCATTGATTTTTTCAAATAATAAAGAGGCTTTAAAATCCTCTTATAGTTTGTATCAAGCTCACGCTGACCGTCCGCTGTCAGCATAAGACTGCACCGCCGTTCATCCTCCGGACATTTTACCTTCACAATATCTCCTTTATTTAAAAGCGATTTAATTACCCTGCTGACAGATTCCCGTTTCATGTGCATCTGCTCGCTGACCTGTGCCGGTCCAAGCTCTCCCTGGCGCAAATAAATTAAAAGAAGTAATTCCATCTCTGCAGGCGTCAATGTAAGCTTATCCGGATTAATTAATTTTGTTCTTGAAAAAAACTTGATTTCTTCTAAATCCTCAATCATAGACATCCATTCCTGTACAGCCAACTTAATTCCTCCTCTGCTTCATCACACTTTCATGTCGAATATACTTAACATTGTTAAGTATTGTAGCGCAGTAAGACCGACTTGTCAAGGAATTTTTCTGCAACAGAAAAACCCCGGAAGTCTTTCGACTCCGGGGCATCTTATGCTTAAACTCTGCTTTCATCTCTCGATGTCTGCGTATATATTCGTATCTATTCGCAGTGCATACCGAAAGCGCAAGCGCTTCCGGTCACGGGCATTCGCTCTATAAGTCCTTCGACAAATATCCTTTCAAGAGTAAACTCCCGTCGGATATTTGTCTTGTCCTTGCACTGCTCATTGTCTATCGCGTATATTACTCGATGATTGTAGCAACACGGCCTGAACCTACTGTACGTCCGCCTTCACGAATAGCGAATGTAAGACCCTGCTCCATAGCGATTGGGTGGATCAGTTCGATTGTCATCTCTACGTTATCACCAGGCATGCACATTTCTGTACCTTCTGGAAGATTTACAACACCTGTGATGTCTGTTGTTCTGAAGTAGAACTGTGGACGGTAGTTGTTGAAGAATGGTGTATGACGGCCACCTTCATCTTTTGTTAAAACGTAAACCTGAGCTGTGAATTTCTTGTGTGGGTGTACTGAACCTGGTTTAGCAAGAACCTGTCCTCTTTCGATTTCTGTTCTCTGAACACCACGAAGTAAGCAGCCGATGTTATCGCCAGCCTGAGCCTCATCAAGAAGCTTACGGAACATCTCGATACCTGTTACAACAACCTTACGGCTTTCTTCTTTAACACCAACGATTTCAACTTCTTCAGATACATGAAGAACACCACGCTCTACTCTACCTGTAGCAACTGTACCACGGCCTGTGATAGAGAAAACATCCTCGACTGGCATTAAGAATGGCTTGTCAACTGGTCTTTCAGGATCTGGAACCCACTCATCAACTGCAGCCATTAACTCAAGAATCTTGTCGCCCCATTCGCTTGATGGATCTTCAAGAGCCTTAAGAGCTGAACCGCGGATAATTGGTGTATCATCACCTGGGAACTCGTACTCGTTAAGGAGTTCACGGATTTCCATCTCTACTAACTCAAGTAATTCTTCATCGTCAACCATATCACATTTGTTCATGAATACAACGATGTAAGGAACACCTACCTGACGGCTTAATAAGATGTGCTCTCTTGTCTGAGCCATAACACCGTCTGTAGCTGCTACTACAAGGATAGCGCCGTCCATCTGAGCTGCACCTGTGATCATGTTCTTAACGTAGTCAGCATGTCCCGGGCAGTCAACGTGTGCGTAATGTCTCTTTTCTGTCTCATACTCAACGTGAGATGTAGAAATTGTGATACCACGCTCTCTTTCCTCTGGAGCCTTATCGATGTTTTCGAATGCAACTGCTTCACCTGTACCTAATCTCTCATGAAGAGTCTTTGTGATTGCAGCTGTTAAAGTTGTTTTACCATGGTCAACGTGTCCGATTGTACCAATGTTACAATGAGGTTTATTTCTCTCAAACTTAGCCTTTGCCATTTTAAACGTCCTCCTTAATTTCCTATTGGATAATTTATTTGTTTGGCTAGAATCAATTATATTGTATTTTCAATAAATATTCAAGCCTATTTTATATGATTTAAGTCCTTATTCACCTTACAGGGTGCAGCAATTATTTATCTTTTGCTGCAAGAACCTTTTCCTGAACAGACTTCGGTACCGGCTCATATTTCTCGAAGAACATTGAGTAGTTACCACGTCCCTGTGTTCTTGAACGTAAGTCTGTTGCGTAGCCGAACATTTCGGCAAGCGGAACATAAGCTCTGATAATCTTACCGCCGCCGATATCATCCATACCTTCGATACGGCCACGACGGGAGTTGATATCACCGATAACATCACCCATGTATTCCTCAGGCATTGTCACTTCAACCTTCATAATAGGCTCAAGAAGTACAGGGCCCGCCTTCTTCATAGCATCCTTGAATGCTAAAGAACCGGCAATGTGGAATGCCATTTCAGATGAATCGACTTCATGGTAAGAACCATCATAAACATTTGCATGTACACCAAGTACAGGGAATCCGCCAAGGATACCTGCCTTTGTAGCTTCTTCGATACCTTCGCCAACAGCTGGAATGTATTCCTTAGGAATAGCACCGCCGACAACTGTAGATTCAAACTTGAATGTTTCTTCACCGTTTGGATCCATTGGCTCGAATTTAACTTTACAGTGACCATACTGACCACGACCACCGGACTGCTTAGCATACTTGCTGTCAACATCTACAGCCTTTGTAAATGTTTCTTTGTAAGCAACCTGAGGTGCACCTACGTTAGCCTCTACCTTAAATTCACGTAAAAGTCTGTCTACGATGATTTCAAGATGAAGCTCACCCATACCTGCGATGATTGTCTGACCAGTTTCCTGATCTGTATGAGCTCTGAATGTTGGATCTTCTTCAGCAAGTTTTGCTAAAGCTTCACCTAATTTGCCCTGGCCGTTCTTTGTCTTAGGCTCGATAGCAAGCTCGATAACAGGTTCTGGGAATTCCATAGACTCAAGGATAACAGGATGCTGCTCGTCACAGATTGTATCACCTGTTGTTGTTACTTTGAAACCAACAGCTGCGGCGATATCACCTGAATAAACTTTGTCAAGCTCGGCTCTCTTGTTGGCATGCATCTGTAAGATACGTCCAACACGTTCCTTTTTGTCTTTTGTTGAGTTATATACATAAGAACCGGAGTTCATTGTACCTGAATATACTCTGAAGAATGCAAGCTTACCTACGAATGGGTCAGCCATAATCTTGAATGCAAGTGCTGAGAATGGTTCTTCATCAGAAGAATGTCTCTCAACTTCGTTGCCTTCCATATCAACACCCTTGATTGCAGGGATGTCTAACGGAGATGGCATAAACTCGATAACAGCATCAAGAAGCTTCTGTACACCCTTATTTCTGTAAGCTGTACCACAGCATACAGGAACAGCTGTACATTCGCATGTTGCTTTTCTTAAAACTTTTTTAAGTTCTTCATTTGTAGGTTCTTCACCCTCAAGATACTGCATCATTAAATCGTCATCTAACTCACAGATTTTCTCTACAAGCTCTGTACGGTATAATTCTGCATCATCCTGCATATCTTCCGGAATATCAACTACAGAAATGTCATCACCCTTCTCATCATTGTAGATGTAGGCTTTCATTTCGAATAAGTCGATGACACCTTTAAATTCATCTTCTTTACCGATTGGTAACTGAATGCAGATTGCATTCTTACCTAATCTTGTTTTAATCTGGTCAACTGCACGATAGAAATCTGCACCTAAGATATCCATCTTATTGATGAATGCCATACGAGGTACATTATATGTGTCAGCCTGACGCCAAACGTTTTCAGACTGTGGTTCAACACCGCCCTTAGCACAGAAAACACCAACAGCACCATCAAGTACACGAAGTGAACGCTCAACTTCTACTGTAAAGTCAACGTGTCCCGGTGTATCAATGATATTGATACGGTGCTCTAACGCACCCGGCTTTGGTTTGCAGTTTTCCTGTAATGTCCAATGGCATGTTGTCGCTGCTGAAGTGATTGTGATACCTCTTTCCTGCTCCTGCTCCATCCAGTCCATGG
>SAMEA3387468__coassemble_2284_pt1 | contig 20350 bp, 15 predicted proteins | sample SAMEA3387468__metabat2_low_PE_040 | metagenome-assembled genome bin SAMEA3387468 (sample SAMEA3387468) | Felis catus | biome: Faeces | place: United Kingdom | collected 2012 | reverse complement strand
AGTGCAATCCAAGCTGACGAAGTCAGCTTGCCGTCACGTCCGTGACGATTATACCGGCAATCCACGGCTTGCAAAGCAAATGCCCTTCAGGCGCTTGCTTTCCTGCGCGCGTGGTATAATGATTGCACATATTAAAAAAGCGGAGGGGTTATTGATGGAAAAGAGTAAAAATAAGGAGGCCTGTCTAAACGAGACAGCGTGTATTGCGGCCGCGGCGGGATATTTTAAGTCGCTGGCCGCGAAAATTAACAGCCGTTTTAATGAGCTTCATCTCGTTGATGAGGATGGCGTGAATGCTGTGATTAAACAGGATGCTGCAAAAATTGAAGCGCTTGCAAACGGGCAGGATGGCCACTGGAAAAAGATTTTTTCTTCGATATTTTCTTATTATGAAAAGTTTTTTGATCTGATGGGTACGCTGATTGTTGCCGATGATGATGAATTTGAAAAGCTTGAAATCGTCTGCGGACATTTTCATATTCCGAAGCGGATATTTATGAGATATTTTGTGAATTATGATATATCTATGTTTGTTCAGGATATAGAAAATTTACATCGTATTTTAAAAAATAACTTGATGTAAAAAGCGGCACAGCCGTATACTTATAATAATGACATTCAGGTCAGTAAACACTGATCTGCTAAGGACAACTCAGGGAGGAAATAAAGATGTCGCGTTTTAGTGTAAAGAAGCCGTATACAGTCATTGTTTCGGTGCTTATTGTACTTATTTTGGGAATTGTTTCGTTTACGAAGCTTTCGACAGACTTATTGCCGAATATGGAGCTTCCGTATGCGATTGTTATGACGACTTATCAGGGGGCCAGCCCTGAACAGGTGGAGCAGGTTGTGACAGAGCCGGTAGAAGCTTCGATGGCAACAGTGAGCAATATTAAGCATGTCAGTTCCACATCGTCTGAGAATTATTCCGTCGTTGTTTTGGAATTTAATACCGATACAAATATGGATTCGGCGATGCTTGAAATGAGAGAAAGTCTTGATATGCTCCGCTCGTACTGGCCGGATGGGGTTGGTTCGCCGATGATTATGAAGATGAATCCGGATATGATGCCTGTCATGGTGGCAGCCATTGACGGTGAGGCAATGACGCCGCTTGAGATAACGAAGCTTTTTAATGAGAAAATAAGCCCGGATATTGAGAGTATGGAGGGCGTTGCGTCAGTGACAGCATCAGGTCTTACAGACAGCTTTATTCAGGTTGTTTTGAGTGAAGAAAAGCTGGACGGATTCAGCGAAAAGCTGACAGGAAAAATTAATGACAAATTTTCTGAGGCTGAGGGAGAACTGGATAAAAACAAACAGAATCTTGAGGATGGCAGGCAGTCGCTTGAAGCGGGTAAGGAAAGTGCTGCATCCCAAATGGCTGAGGCCGAAAATAAGCTGACCGACGGCAAAATCCAGATTGCACAGGGGAAAAATGAGCTTGCAGATAAGAAGACGCAGCTTGAGCTGGCGCAGCAGGCTGTAGATATGATGGAAAAAGAACTTTCTGAGGCTGAAGGGCGTCTTAGTGAGCTCGGTATCCAGCTTGAAACCGCGCGGGCGTCTCAAAGTGCAATGAGCCAGTCGATTGAAGCGCTCAAAGGGCAGAAGGCGGCGGCAGAGCAGGCAAAGACGGAAGTAGAGAGCGAGACGTTTAAGCAAAATTACGAGGCGGCGGTATCGTTAAAAGCTGAGCTTGAAACAAAGATTTCTGAGGTGATGGGAAATTCCCAGCTTTCTGAGGCGGAAAAACAGGCGCAGCTTGAAGTGCTCAATACTCAGCTTTCTGAGGTGGATGCCCGTATTGCAGAATATGATGCAAAAAAAGCATTGGCAGAAAGTGTCGATACAATCACACAGCAGCTGGAAACGTTAAGCGGCGAAAAGGCGAAGCTTGACGCCGAGATTATTCAACTGGAGACGTCCTATGAGGCGGCGAAGGCATTGCTCGGAGATACGGCAGCGGCACATGAAAAAATTAATACGGCAAAAGAGCAGCTGGCACTCGGACGTGAGGCTGTGGCGCAGGCGGAAGAAAAAATTGCAGCCGGAGAGCAGACCGTGGATGATGCGATGGCGGCGCTCAGCAAAAATAAGGCGCTGGCAACGATTGATATGAGTGTGACCGAGGCACAGCTTGCGGCAGGTGAGGCAAAGCTTTCGGAAGCTAAAGCAGAGCTTGATCAAACAAAAGAATCTGCCCTTGCGGGTGCTGATATCGGTAAGGTTATTACAAAAGAAACTGTCGAAGGTATTTTAATGGCGCAGAACTTTTCAATGCCGGCCGGTTATGTGACAGAAGACGGCATGAGCTATATGGTGCGCGTCGGCAATAAATTTGAAAATATTGATGACATTAAAAAGCTTGTGATTGCTGATTTATCAGAACAGGGGCTCGGCGAGGTATATCTTGAGGATGTAGCCGATATTGCCGTCAGTGACAACAGTGGTGAGGTTTATGCAAAGATGAATGGCAATGCCGCTGTTCTTATTTCTGTTGAAAAGCAAAACGGCTATTCGACAGCGGATGTTGCAAAGCGTGTCCGTAATTATATGACCTCTGATACGGTGGCAGGCTATGGCGTGTCTATGACTGCACTGATGGATCAGGGAATTTACATAGATCAGGTGATCGGCTCGGTACTGAGTAACCTTGTGATTGGTGCTTTTTTGGCAATTATTGTACTGTTTCTTTTCTTAAAGGATATACGGCCGACGTTAGTCATTGCAGTGTCAATCCCGGTCAGCGTTGTTTTTGCAATGACACTGATGTACTTTACAGGTGTTTCCATGAATATAATTTCATTATCGGGACTTGCGCTCGGTGTCGGAATGCTTGTAGATAATTCAATTGTTGTTATTGAAAATATTTACAGACTGCGAAGTGAGGGGACACCGGTTAAAGAGGCAGCCATTGCCGGTGCAAAACAGGTCACCGGTGCGATTGTTGCTTCAACATTGACAACCATCTGTATATGGGCACCGATTATTTTTACAGAAGGACTGACGCGACAGCTTTTTGTTGACCTTGTACTGACCATTGCCTACTCGCTGATTGCCAGTCTTATCGTCGCATTGACTGTTGTGCCGATGATGGCGGCGGGCGTTTTAAAAACAACGCAGGAGCGTGTGCATCCGATTTTTAATAAGTTTTTGAACCGGTATGAGAAGGTGCTTTGCTGGTCGCTGTCACACAGGCTGATTGTTATTGCTGTAACTTTTGTACTTCTTGGTGCAAGTATCGGCGCAGTGCTCGTGCGCGGCATGGAATTTATGGGGGAATCTGACGCGCCGCAGATTTCTGTTTCAATAAAAATGGATGAGGATACGACATTTGATGAGGCTGCAGCGATTGCCGACGAGGTGATGATGCGTACCGGCAAGGTGGAAGGTGTTGCCGATGTCGGCGTGATGCTCGGCTCCGGTTTAAGTATGATGAGCTCTATGGGCGATACCGCAACTGACAGTGCAATCATGTATGTGCTTCTGGATGAAAACCGCAAGCTGACAAGTCGGCAGATTGCCGGTGCGATCGAGGATGCATCTGCGGATATGGATTGTGAAGTGACAGCTTCAGGAACGACGATGGATATGTCCGCACTCGGCGGTTCGGGTATTCAGGTGATGATTAAGGGCAGAGATATTGACACGCTGAAAGAAATTGCATCAGATCTTTCTGAGATTATGGCCTCATTGGAAGGAACGACAGATATTTCTGACGGTCAGGAGAGTCCATCGCCTGAGCTTCGGATTACGGTGAATAAAAAAGAAGCTATGCTTCACAATTTGACGGTGGCACAGATATATCAGCAGATTTCAGCGGCAGTGTCGGCTTCTTCGGCAGCGACGTCGCTTTCAACAGATGATGCGGATATGGATATTTACGTGATCGACGGTGCGGACGAGCATATGACACGGGAGGATATAAAGAATTTCAAGCTGACAGCATCCGATGCTTCAGGAGCGGAAAGTCAGGTGGCATTATCGGATATTGCACAAATTACCGATGATACAGGACTGTCTGCGGTAACAAGAGATGGGGGACAGCGTTATATCAGCGTTTCCTGCGGTGTTGACGAAAATCACAATGCATCGCTGATGGCGTCAGAATTTAAGAGAGCAGTTGCAGACTATGAACTGCCTGCCGGATATATGCTTGAATATTCCGGCGAAAATGAATCGATTAATGAGGCTGTCGGTCAGTTGATGCAGCTTTTGGGACTTGGTATTCTTATTATGTATTTAATTATGGTTGCCCAGTTCCAGTCACTTTTGTCACCGTTTATTGTAATGTTTACAATTCCGCTTGCTTTTACCGGCGGCTTTATCGGTCTGTGGGTGACAGGCAGCCGTCTTAGCGTCATTGCGCTTGTAGGCTTTGTCATGCTCTGCGGTATTATCGTTAATAACGGTATTGTATTTATTGACTATGTGAATCAGCTCCGCCTTGAAGGGATGGCAAAGAAAAAGGCGCTTGTGACGGCCGGACGTATGCGTATGCGCCCGATTCTTATGACGGCACTGACAACAATTCTTGCTATGTCTACAATGGCGCTCGGCATTGGGGACGGCAGCGATATGGTTCAGCCGATGGCAATTGTAACAATCGGCGGTATGATTTACGGTACAATACTGACAGTTATTGTCGTGCCGGTTATATATGATGTGCTTCACCGGGAGAAGCGGTCTCAGTGATGCTTTTTTGCTTCCTCTTGACAAACCACTGCAAATTGTTATAATATGTGTATAACAAATGGAACGGTTTAAAGAACAAATCCAAGAAGATTCAAGGAAAGTACAGGTGGTTTTATGATACTTAATATTGACTTTAACAGCGAAGAAGCCATATATATCCAGCTGAGAAATCAGATTGTCATCGGTATTGCGACATCCCAGCTTGAAGACGGCGATACACTGCCGTCAGTGCGTCAGCTGGCAGATAATATCGGCATCAATATGCATACAGTCAACAAAGCATATTCGGTTTTAAAGCAGGAAGGCTTTGTTAAACTGGACAGAAGAAAAGGTGCAGTTATTGCCCTTGATGCGGACAAGGCCATTGCGATGCAGCGGCTTTCAAGGACGATGCAGATTATGCTTGCAGAGGCAATGTGTAAGGACATTACAAGAGATGAGGTTCATGACCTTGTCAATAAAATATATGATTATTATGAGGGCTCAGATGAGTGTGATGAGTGAGCGGCTTGGAGGTATTTATGCAATATAGATTTACGAAAAGTGCCGGGGCGGCAGTGAGCGCTGCGGCAGATGCGGCGCAGGATAACGGCCAGCGCTATATTGGCACAGAGCATTTGCTTTTGGGACTTTTGCGTGCCAGTGACGGTTTGGCTGCAAGGGTGCTCATTAAAAATAAAGTGGACGAGGCAAAGCTTGTAGAGCTGATTGATAAGCTTGCCGGAAAACATGAAGTATTAGAAGATGGTGAGTATGTGCTTCTTATGAATTATACACCGAGAAGCCGGAGGATTCTTGAATTGTCGGCGAGAGAAGCTTCACGTTTTAATTCAGACCGGATCAGCACAGAGCATTTGCTTATTGCGCTTTTAAATGAGAGTGACTGTGTGGCAGTGCGTCTTCTGACAACACTCGGCGTGAATATAAGCCAGCTCTACAGCGATATTGTGTCGGCGATGGGCAGTGACGGCGCCGATGTGTCACAAAAGATGGCTTCGGCAAAAAGTACACGCCGTCAGCCGTCAATGCTTGAGCAATATACAACAGATTTGACGGAGGAAGCCTTTGACGGACATCTGGATGCAGTTGTCGGAAGAACGAAGGAAATCAGTCGCATGATTCAGATTTTGAGCCGCCGGACGAAAAATAATCCGTGCCTGATGGGTGAGCCGGGTGTCGGAAAGACGGCGATCGTCGAAGGACTTGCACAAAAAATCGCGATCGGCGATGTGCCTGAAATCATCCGTGACAGACGCGTGCTGACATTGGATTTATCGGGGATGGTTGCAGGTTCCAAATACCGCGGTGAATTTGAAGAAAGAATTAAGCAGGTAATTGCTGAAGTGAAAGCCTGCGGCAATATACTTTTATTTATTGATGAGCTGCATACGATTGTCGGTGCAGGCGGTGCCGAAGGGGCGCTTGATGCTTCCAATATTTTGAAACCGTCGCTTGCAAGAGGCGAGATACAGGTGATTGGAGCGACAACGATTGATGAATACAGGAAATATATTGAAAAGGATGCTGCGCTGGAACGGCGCTTCCAGCCGGTGATGGTGGAGGAACCGACGATTTCAGAAACGGAAGATATACTTAAAGGTCTGAGACCGGCTTACGAACAGCATCATCATGTTAAAATAAGTGATGATGCGCTGAGGGCGGCGGCCGAGTTGTCGGCACGCTATATTAATGACCGTTTTCTTCCGGATAAAGCCATCGACCTTGTTGATGAGGCGGCATCTAAGAAGCGGCTTTTTACAGCATCAATGCCGGAAGAATTAAAAACAATGGAAAAAGAAATTGAAGCGCTCGCCGAAGAAAAGGAGAATGCACTAAAAAAAGGCAATTACAAAGAGGCCGGCAGGATTTTGCAGGAGGAGAGCAGTCTCCGCGAAATATTTACGGCGCAGGCCGGTACAGCGGTGAAGAAAAAGGAGCGCCGGCTGACTGTCGGTGCGGATGATATTGCGGAGGTCGTTTCTGAATGGACGAAGATTCCGGTAAAGCGTATGGAAACCGAGGAATCCAAGCGGCTTAAAAATCTTGAAGCGATTTTGCACCGCCGGGTAATTGGACAGGAGGCGGCAGTGACGGCTGTTGCAAAGGCTGTGCGCCGAGGCCGCGTCGGCCTTAAGGACCCGAAACGCCCGATTGGTTCGTTTCTCTTTTTAGGGCCGACAGGCGTCGGAAAGACAGAGCTTTCAAAAGCACTTGCGGAGGCTGTTTTTGGGACAGAAGACGCGATTATCCGTGTGGATATGTCGGAATATATGGAAAAGCACAGCGTATCAAAGCTGATTGGCTCGCCGCCGGGGTATGTCGGCTATGAGGAAGGCGGACAGCTCAGTGAAAAGGTGCGCCGGAAACCGTACTCGGTACTTCTTTTTGACGAGATAGAAAAGGCGCATCCGGATGTATTTAATATTCTTTTGCAGGTGCTTGATGACGGGCATGTAACAGATGCAAAAGGGCGTAAGATCGATTTTAAAAATACAGTCATTATTATGACGTCAAACGCTGGCGCGTCCAATATTATATCGCCGAAAAAGCTTGGCTTCATTGCTGAAAAAGATGAAAAGGCCGACTATGCGATGATGAAGGACCGGGTGATGAATGAAGTCCGTGAGATTTTTAAACCGGAATTTTTAAATCGTATTGATGAGATTATTGTTTTTCATTCATTAAATAAAGAACACATTCAAAAGATTGTCCGTCTGATGCTCGATGAGCTTTCGGAAAGGACAAAGCAGCAGATGAATATGACGCTGACAGCGACAAAGGGCGTTGTAGAGCATCTCGCCGAAGCCGGTTTTGATGAAAAGTACGGGGCAAGACCGCTGCGCCGTGCCATACAGACCGAGGTGGAGGATGCCCTTGCCGAGGCGCTGCTTTCGGGAAATGTCAGACAGGGAAGCGATGTGCATATGACATTGAAAAATGGTAAAATTGACTTTTTAATGAAATGATACGGAATAGACTAGCCGAAAGGAAAAAAGTAAGGTATAATAAAAGAATATACAAGAGGCTTTTATTTTAGGAGGAAATGAGAAATGACAGAAGTTGAAGGATTAATCCAGTCTCAGGATAATGGGGAATTACGCTTTGGCAATTACAAATTAGATGCAAAGTTTAAGGTGTCTGACTTTGAACATCTCGGTGACAGCTACAAGGTAAAAACATTTAAGGAAATTACAAAGCTTGAGCGCAACGATTTATTTGTTTATGAGTCTGTTCCGGGTACTGTTGTTTTAAACTTTAAAGCAATCGGCAGCGAAGTGGAATTTGACGTAGAAGGCTATGCCGATACACAGATTGCACTCGGACTTGAGCCGGAGCTTGAATATAAAGTATTTATTGACGGCGTAAATACGGGCAACGCCGTGACAAACTTAGGCGGCAAGCTTGTCTTTTCGGCAGAGCTTAGTGATGCGCCGAAGCATATCCGTGTTGTGAAGTTCTGATATGGCAAAGGCAAAGAGTGTTTATTTTTGCCAGGAGTGCGGCTATGAGCTGAGTAAATGGATGGGACAGTGTCCGGCATGCAAAGCGTGGAACAGCATTGTCGAGGAAACTGTCGTCAAGACGCAGGCGGGCTCTGGCACCGCGAGGAAAAGCCTCGCGGTGTCAGAGCCCAAAGTGCTTACAGACATTGAAATTACCTCAGAACACCGTATCAGCACCGGCATCGGAGAATTTGACAGAGTTCTTGGCGGCGGCATTGTAAAAGGCTCGCTCGTACTTGTGGGCGGTGATCCGGGTATCGGAAAGTCCACATTGCTGCTTCAGATGTGCCGTCATACCTCGGAGACGAATTGCCGCGTCCTTTATATTTCCGGCGAGGAGTCGCTTGCGCAGATTAAGATAAGGGCCGACAGGCTCGGAAGCTTCGGGAAAAGTCTCAGTCTTTTATGTGAAACAAACTTAAATATAATAGAAGAAACGGTTTTAAAATATAAGCCGGAGATTGTGATTATTGATTCAATACAGACAATGTTTAAGGAGGAAGTATCATCGGCACCGGGCAGTGTCAGTCAGGTGCGGGAAACAACCGCTGTTTTGATGCGTCTTGCAAAGGACAACGGCATTTCAATTTTTATTGTCGGTCATGTGACAAAAGAGGGCGTTGTGGCAGGGCCGAGAGTGCTTGAGCATATGGTCGATACAGTGCTTTATTTTGAAGGTGAGCGCTATGCTTCTTACAGACTATTGCGTGCTGTAAAAAACCGTTTCGGCTCGACAAATGAAATCGGCGTTTTTGAGATGCGCCATGACGGGCTGCGTCAGGTGGAAAATCCGTCAGAATATATGCTTAACGGAAAGCCTTCGGGCGCCAGCGGATCGGTAGTCACCTGTGCGATGGAGGGCAGCCGTCCGATTTTAGTGGAAATTCAGGCGCTTGTATCGCAGACGAATTTTAATATGCCGAAAAGAACTGCGGCTGGAACAGACTATAACAGAGTCAACATATTGATGGCTGTTCTTGAAAAGCGGCTCGGTCTTTCTATGGGAAACTGCGATGCCTATGTGAATGTGGCGGGCGGCATGCGTCTTTTGGAACCGGCGATTGATCTGGCGATTGTGACGGCACTTATCTCGAGCTATAGCAATAAACCGGTCAGTGAGCACACGATTGTTTTCGGGGAGGTCGGTCTGACAGGCGAGGTGCGGGCTGTCAATATGGCTCAGCAGCGCATTGCCGAGGCGGCAAAACTTGGATTTTCAACGTGCGTTGTGCCGAAGGTTAATCTTAAGGGGATTCAGACAAGCCCTGATATTGCCGTGATTGGCGTTGAATCTGTCCGGGATGTGATGAAGCTCTTTTCACATAAGTCTTGACTTTTTCGACAAAAAACTATATAATACATCATACTTGAGTTATGAAAAGGTCACTGAACATATAAAGGCAGTGACTTTTTTATGACATATTTATTTTTAGCGGTATTTTGTAAGAATGACGCTTTAAATTGATAAAACTACACAGTGAAATATTACTAAATTATGGAGGTGCTGTATGAAGTTTCCACAGATGCCCTATGAGCGTGCGGATTTAAAAGCTGCCGGTGAGAAGCTGGCTGTTCTTGCAGACGAGCTGAAAGCTGCAAAAAGTGGTGAGGAGCAGTTTGAGATTCACAAAAAGTATTATGAGCTGATTGGCAAGGTAGATACGATGGTGACACTTGCCCAGATTCGCCATGATATTGATATGACCGATGAGTTTTACGATGCAGAGCAGACGTACTATGACAAAGAACTGCCGGTCTATATGAATTGTGAGAACAATTATAAAAGGGTGCTTTTTGAATCGCCGTACAGAGCTTATCTTGAAGAAAAGATTGGTAAAGTTGCTTTTAAAAATATGGAGCTGGAGATTAAAGGCGAGGACGAACGCATTATACCGCTGCGTCAGGAGGAGTTTGCTCTCTGTACAAAGTATTCAAAGCTGATTGCAAAGGCAGAGATTGAATTTAACGGTGAGAAGCTCAATATTTCTCTGCTTCGCAAATATTTAATCGCCGATGACAGAGAAGTGAGAAAGGCCGCATGGGCAAAGCTCAGTGAGTATTTTCAGAGTGTCACAGGAGAGATTGATGAGATTTATGATGCGCTTGTAAAAAACAGAACAGCTCAGGCAAAGGCACTCGGCTATGATACATTTACAGAGCTTGGCTATATCCGTATGAAGCGCAACTGCTATGACAGAGCGATGGTTGAAAATTTCCGTGAGCAGGTCAAGAAGGATTTTGTGCCGTTTGCAGAACAGCTCCATGAGCGCAGACGGGAACGTCTTGGCATTGATAAGCTTTGCTACTATGATAATGAGGTTTACTTTAAGAATGGTAATCCGGCGCCTGTGAAGGGACCTGACGATATTTTACTTGCAGGACAGGAAATGTATGCCGAGCTTTCACCGGAGACAAAGGAATTTTTTGATTTTATGAAGGAAAATGAGCTTTTCGACGTGCTTGGAAGAAAGACAAAGCGCGCCGGCGGTTATATGACATTCCTTCCGGATTATAAGGCACCGTTTATTTTTGCAAACTTTAACGGTACAAGCGGTGATGTCGATGTGATTACTCATGAGTGCGGTCATGCCTTTCAGGGCTTTGTCAGCAGGAATGAAGAAATTCTTGAGCATAACGATATTGGTATGGAGACAGCAGAAATTCATTCAATGTCTATGGAATATTTTACGTATGGCTGGATGGAGAAGTTCTTCGGCGACAGAAGCGGCGATTATCTGAAAATGCATCTTGAAGATTCAGCTGCGTTCGTGCCTTACGGCTGTATGGTTGATGAGTTCCAGCATATCGTTTATGAAAACCCTGAGATGACGCCGGCTGACAGAAAGGCTGCGTGGGCAGACTTGGAAAAGGTCTATAAACCGCATCTTGATTACTGCGGCGATCCGTATTTCGGAAACGGCGGCTTTTGGCAGAAACAGCATCACATTTTTGATCTGCCGTTCTATTATATTGATTACTGTCTTGCTTCAATATGTGCGATGCAGTATAAAGTATGGATGGACAGAGATTACAAGGCAGCATGGGACAGCTACTTAAAGCTGTGCAAGCTGTCGGCTTCAGATTTTTATATAAATATGCTCAGGGAAGCCGGTCTTGACAGTCCGTTTGAGGACGGCTGTGTCAGCAAAATTGTGGCTGCCTTAAGAGAAAAAACCGGTGTGTGATTTCCTATGAAGAAGTATTACAAGGATTATGAACCGGATTCAAAGGTACTTGACAATGGCAAAGTTGTTAAGCATGTAATTTACAAAGGCGATTATTATGAGTGTATGGCAGAGCTTGGGGATTACGAACGGCATTTTAGACGGCTGCTTGCAATGACAATAATTTATACAGCTCTGTTTGTTGGCATCGGTCTGATTAATTCTCCGGGCGGCCGGAATTTTGCTGTGTTTTTTCCGTATTTCGGAAGCTTTTTGCCGATGGCTTATCTGTGGACAGCGCTTTTCGGGCGTGTGACACTTATATATAATAGTAGAAACAGCTCAGAAAAAGAGACCATCCAAAAGATGAAATTTGCAAGATATGAGAGGACATATTGCAGAATTAAAAAATGTGCCATTGCGATGACCGTACTTATGGGCATCGCGGCGGTGTCCAGCTTGATTCTTATATTTATGCATATTGGGAAAAAGGGCATGGTGGAAGAAATGTTTTTCTTTGCCGGTGCTGTATGTATGGTTTTAGACGCAAATTTCATAAGAATTGAGAATATGCGGCTGTCTTACAGAAAAATTCAAAATGAAGCCTCAAAACAGAAAAGTGAATAAATATTCAAAAAATAAAGTCGCATAAAAGCAGAATTTGTCAAGTTGTACAAAAGTTTTTTGAAAAATTTATCAAAAAAATACAGATATTCTTTGACGTATACTATGTCAATGTGATATAATATCAAAGTGTTTTATACACAAATTTAAAAGTAGGAGGAGAACACTATGAAAACTTCAAAAAAAGTGATGGCGCTTATGCTTTCAGCAGCAATGTGTGCAGGTGCACTTGCAGCTTGTGGAAAAGGCAGTGACACACCATCGACTCAGGCGTCCGGTCAGACAGATGCATCGGCAGAATCTGAGTCAACAGCAAAAAAAGCTGACGAAAATACACCTTTAGTTGTAGGTGTTATGGAGCTCAGCGAAAAATTCTCATCTGTTTTTGCAGAAACAGATTATGACCGTCAGATTGCAGATTTAACGGGCGAAAGTCTTCTTGTGATTGACCGTTCAGGCCAGCCTGTATTAAAATCTATCGACGGTGCAAAGGCTGAATACAATGGTACAGAATACACATACCAGGGTATTTATGACTGGGATATTCAGAAAGAGGATTCCGGAAAGACAACATACACAGTTAAGATTAGAGATGATATCAAGTTCTCAGACGGCGAGCCGATGACAGCTGACGATATCATATTCACATACTACCTTATTTGTGACCCAAGCTTTACAGGCGGTGCAACATTAAATACACAGCCGATCACAGGTCTTGCGGACTATATTGAAGGTGATGCAACAAAGATCGAGGGCATCAAAAAGGTTGATGATTACACAGTATCTGTAACAACAGATTCCTATGATGTAACAACAATTTATCAGCTTGGTTCAATTGTACTTCCACTTCATTACTATGGTGATGAAAGCAAATATGATTACGAAAATGATAAGTTCGGTTTCCCTAAGGGCGACGTTTCTTCAGTTGAGAATAAAAGCGACAAGCCAATGGGCGCAGGTCCTTACAAATTTGTAAAATATGAGAAGAAGACAGTTTACTTCGAAGCAAACGAAGGTTACTGGCGCGGTGCACCGAAGACAAAATACATCCAGTACAAGGAAGTACAGGACAGAGATAAGATTACAGGTGTTCAGCAGGGTACAATTGATATCACTGATCCGGACGGTTCAAAGCAGACAGTTGAGCAGGTTGGCGAGATCAATGGTAACGGCGATGTAAACGGCGATGTAATCACAACATCAAGAGTATTTAACTTAGGTTATGGTTTTATCGGTATCAACGCTGATACAGTAAAGGTTGGCGACGATCCTGCATCTGAGGAATCCAAGAACTTAAGAAAAGCATTTGCAACAGTATTCGCAGTATTCCGTGATACAGCAATCGACACATATTACGGCGATGCGGCAGATGTATTAAACTACCCAATCTCCAATACTTCATGGGCAGCACCTCAGAAGTCTGACGCTGACTACAATATTGCTTACTCAAAAGACGTTGAAGGTAATGCGCTTTACACAGATGGTATGTCTCAGGAAGCTAAAGAAGCAGCAGCTAAAGAAGCAGCTTTAGGCTACTTTGAAGCAGCAGGCTACACTGTAAAAGACGGCAAAGTGACAAAGGCACCGGAAGGCGCTAAGATGAACTATGAAATCATCATCGGCGGCGGCGGTAACGGTGACCACCCTGCATTCCAGGTATTAACAGATGCAAAGGCTGTATTTGATGAAATCGGTATGACATTAAATATCAACGATCCATCAGATGCCAATGTTATGTGGGATAAGAACAACGCAGGTACACAGGAAATGTGGGTTGCAGCATGGGCAGCAACAGCAGATCCAGATATGACTCAGTTATACAACAGCGGCAATATCCCTGGACAGGGCGGTACAGACAGTAACTATTACCATATTCAGGATGCTGACCTTGACGAGTTAATTGCCGATGCCCGTGTTTCTGATGATAACACATACAGAAAATCAGCTTACAAAGAATGTATGGAAATCATCCTTGACTGGGCAGTTGAAATCCCTGTTTACCAGAGAGAAAACTTTGTAATTTACAGTACAGAGCGTGTCAACACAGACACAATCACAAAAGACCCTACACCATTCTATGATTGGAAGAGTGAAATCTACAATATTGAATTAAATTAATCGCATAATAAAAATGACTGATATGACATGCCGGTTCTGCCTGCCAAGAGGCGGAATCGGCTGTTGACAGTCGTACACTGTAATATACAGGTTGAATGAGGTATGATGGGAGAGAAACATAATGCGCGATAATAAAATGCTGAAATTTATAGTTAAGAGGGTATTAATGAGCATTGTTATCTTGTTTTTCGTTGCGATGATTATTTACGGAATTATGAGATGTATGCCGACCTCTTTTGTTGAAAATATGGCAAGACAAAAAGCTTCTCGCCCAGGCGGAGGCTCATATCAGGAATGGCTGGATAAGCTTAACGCCATTTATCATATGGACGGCAGTCCGGTTACCGGTTTCTTTGCATGGCTTGGACAGGCAATTCAGGGAAATTTCGGAGAATCATGGGTATATAATATCCCTGTTACAGAAAAATTTACCCGCGTCATCGGCTATTCATTTGCTTTAGGCGCAGTATCTTTTGTACTGCAGATGGTTATTGCGATTCCTTTAGGAATTGTTGCTGCAAGAAAGCAGTACAGCAAAACAGACTATGCAGTATCATTTTTTGCATTGCTCGGTATTTCTTTACCGACATTCTTTTTGGCAACACTTTTAAAGTGGGTATTTTCAATCAAGCTTGGCTGGTTTGACTTATTCGGTATGGTTGACCGAATGCATGAAACAATGACGCCAATCCAGCAGTTTTTAGATATTGTAAAACATTTCGTACTTCCGACGGTCACATTGACACTTGTCAGTGTCGGTTCTATGATGCGTTACACACGTACAAATATGTTAGAAGTATTAAATTCAGATTTTATCAGAACAGCGAGAGCCAAAGGCCTTTCCGAGAGCCGTGTTATTAATTACCATGCTTTCAGAAATACGCTGATTCCGATTGTAACAATTGTCGGCGGTTCATTACCTGGCCTTTTTGCAGGTGCCCAGATTACTGAGACACTTTTCCAGATTGAAGGTATCGGTTATGTATCTTATTCGGCAATGATTAAGGGAGATATTCCTTTCTCTATGTTCTATATGTTATTTATGGCAATACTGACACTTCTCGGTACGCTTTTGGCAGATATATTCTATGCCGTCGTCGATCCGCGTGTCAGAGTAAACTAGAGGGAGGTATGTGAATAATGAATAATCGTGATAATCATCAGAAAAAAGATGACAGTCATTTGAATATAGACACAAATGGAAAAAACACAGAAGTAAAAGCGCTTGATGATGAGCGCCGTGTTAAAAATCTGTCACCGGGAATGCTTGTTGTTAAACGTTTTATGAGAAACAGACTGGCGGTTGTTGGTGTTATTATCATTTTGGCAATGTTTTTATTCTCTTTTGTCGGCGCTTGGGTTTCACCTTACGGTGAGACAGAAGTTTTCCGTACAACTGAGAAGATGGAAAAAGAATTTGCCGGTGTCAAGACAAATGATGAATACCAGTATATAAATGCACCGGATCAGGAACTTCCGTCTGTTGCAAAGACAAAATTAATCCTTGCAATTACAAAGGGTGAATCATCCTTTGAAGCGAAGGATGTGACTTATGACCTTTTAAAAGAGGGCAATGATTTTTACCGTGTCGGCACAAAGACACAGATTGGCGCATTTACTGTGAAGGATGGCAAGGCAGAAGGTGCGGATGCATCTGTTTCCGAGGCACTTTCAACAGCATTGGCTGACGGTGTATCAAGCTTTGAGGCCGGTGAGACAGCTTATTATTTTGAACTTGACGGAAATAACGGCACACTTTATACAGTTGAGCCGATTACTGTAGCGACAAAGAATATTTTCTCAACTGCCGCAGCAGATACAAAGCTTGACTATGAATTCAAATTTAATGCAGAGCGTGCTATGAATGGTACAGCCGACAGCTTTACGGCCGGCGGCAAAACTTATACAATTGAGCGAACTGAGGGCGAAAACGGCAGTGTTTCCGCAGTCTTTTATGATGAAGCAGGCGCTGAATATGCCGCAGCTTCACGTTTTTCAATGAATGCTATCGCTGAAGGTGTTTTCCTTTCAGGTGAGTTCAGAACAGCCGCAGAGGCAGCCATTGAAGCGAATGAATCTCAGTTTGAGTTTACAGAAGAAGACGGCACGCAGGCAACATATTATGTGAAGCGTGACGATAATCAGTGGATTATTAAAAGAACAACAGAGACACATGTAAGCAGCACATTTGAGGGACCGTCAAAAGAGCATCTTTTAGGTACGGACGGCAACGGTATGGATATGCTGACACGTCTGATGTACGGCGGACGAATTTCTCTGATGGTTGGTTTTGTTGTTGTATTTGCCGAGGTCTTAATCGGCGTTGTGCTCGGTGGTATTGCTGGTTACTTCGGTGGATGGCTTGACAACCTGATTATGCGTCTCGTTGATATTTTTAACTGTATTCCGGCATTGCCGCTGTTTATCATCATTGGTTCCATCTTTGACTTTATCCAGTTAGATCCGATGGTCCGTGTGTTTGCGCTGATGCTTATTTTATCACTTGTACAGTGGCCGGCATTTGCACGTCTTGTGCGTGGTCAGATTCTCTCCTTAAGAGAGCAGGAGTTTATGATTGCCACAGAGGCGACAGGTATCAGTGTATTCAGAAGAATTTTTGTACATCTGATTCCAAACGTTTTGCCTCAGGTTATTGTTATGGCAACAATGAGTCTTGGCTCCACAATTCTTTTTGAAGCAACATTAAGCTTCCTCGGTATCGGTGTGAAGTATCCTTTAGCTTCATGGGGTTATATTATTAATGCGGTCAACGATGTTTACGTTTTGACAAATTACTGGTTTGCTTGGATTCCGGCAGGTATTTTAATTATCCTTACTGTACTCGGATTCAACTTTATCGGTGATGGTCTTCGTGACGCCTTTGATCCTAAGATGAAACGGTAGGTGAGAACAATGGCCATTTTAAATAAGAAAGCAAAAGATGCAAATTATATTTCTGCGAAGGAAGCGCGCCGCATTTCCAAAGAGAACAGAAAGATTACAGATAAAATTGAAAAACAGAGAAACAGAAAGCATATTCCGAGAGAAGAATATGTAACAAAAATGCATGATGAGAATAATGTTGTAGAATTTGATAATCTGCACACATATTTCTTCACAGATATCGGTACAGTAAAGTCGGTTGACGGTGTATCCTTTGAAGTGCCTCAGGGTAAGACAGTTGGTATCGTTGGTGAGTCCGGATGTGGTAAGTCTGTGACAAGTCTTTCATTAATGCAGCTTGTACAGCGTCCTCAGGGACAGGTTGTCGAAGGTCAGATCCGTCTGAATATGGGCAACGGAGAGGCTTATGATATTCCGAAGACACCGCTTTCAGAGATGCAGAAAATCCGCGGAAATAAGGTGTCCATGATTTTTCAGGAGCCGATGACAAGTTTAAATCCGGTTTTTAGAATCGGTATGCAGGTGGATGAGGTTATTGCTCTCCATAATAAAGAGATGTCAAAGGAAGATGTTAAGGCAAGAACAATCCAGATGCTTGAGCTTGTCGGCATTGCCAACAGTGAGGGCGTTTATAATATGTATCCTCACGAGTTATCCGGCGGTATGCGTCAGCGTATTATGATCGCGATGGGACTTGCATGCAGTCCGCGCCTTATTATTGCTGATGAGCCGACGACGGCGCTTGATGTAACAATTCAGGCACAGATTCTTGACTTGCTTCGCGGTCTTAAGGATAAGATCAACAGCAGTATTATGCTTATTACACATGACCTCGGTGTTATTGCAGAGATGGCAGATTATGTTGTCGTTATGTATGCCGGCCGTGTGATTGAAAAAGGTACAGTCCATGAGATTTTCAAAGATCCGCGTCATCCGTATACAATTGGTCTTATGAATTCAAAGCCGGTTGTAGGCAAAAAGGTTGACCGGTTATACAGCATTCCGGGCAAGGTGCCAAATCCTGTTGATATGCCGAACTACTGTTATTTTAAGGATAGATGTGATCGGTGTATTGAAAAATGTTCGGGTGCATATCCGGGAGAAATTAAGATTTCTCCGACACACAGTGTTTCTTGTTATTTATATGCAGAGGAGGGAAATAAATAATGGCAGAAATTAAGAATGATAACATTCTTGAAGTTAAAGATTTAAAAAAATATTTCCCGATCAAAGGCGGTTTCCTCGGCGGCGCTAAAGGCGCCGTAAAAGCCGTCGATGGTATTTCATTTAATATTAAGCGCGGTACGACAATGGGACTTGTCGGTGAGTCTGGCTGTGGTAAATCAACAGCAGGACGTACAATTTTAAGATTGATTGAAAAGACAGAAGGTTCTGTAAAGTTTAACGGACAGGATATTTATGCCTTAAATAAAAAGGAACTTAAAGATTTGCGTACAAAGATGCAGATCATTTTCCAGGATCCGTATTCAAGTCTTTCTCCGCGACTTCCGGTCGGTGAAATTATCGGTGAGGCTGTCAGAGAACATAATCTTGTACCGAAAAAAGATTTTGACGATTATGTAGATAAGGTTATGGCTGACTGTGGTCTTCAGCCGTTCCATAAAGACAGATATCCACATGAATTTTCCGGCGGTCAGCGCCAGCGTATTTGTATCGCGAGAGCGCTTGCCTTAAATCCTGAATTTATTGTCTGTGATGAGCCTGTATCAGCTCTTGACGTATCGATTCAGGCACAGGTTATCAATCTTCTTAAGGATTTACAGGAAAAACGTAACCTGACTTATTTGTTTATTTCACATGACCTTTCGGTTGTAGAGCATATTTCAGATACAATCGGTGTTATGTACCTCGGTTCGATGGTAGAGTACGGCTCAAAAGAGTCTATTTTCTCTAATCCGCGTCATCCGTATACGAAAGCGCTGTTCTCAGCTATTCCGATGCCTGATCCGGATAAAAAGATGAATCGTGTGATTCTTGAAGGAAGTATTCCTTCACCGGCAAATCCGCCGCAGGGCTGTAAGTTCCATACAAGATGTAAAGAATGTATGGGCATCTGCCGCAAGGAAGCGCCAAAGGCCGTTGAGGTTGAAGATGGCCATTACGTTGTATGTCATCTTTATAATGGTGAAAATGCAAAAGGCTGATTCCCTAAAAGGAGTTATACATGAAAAAAAAGAAAAAAGAAGCTTTTGAAGATGATGGGAGAACAATAGCCAACATGAATGTAGACGGTATGCCGTGGTACACAGAGGCAAAGCCTCTCTATCCGGCGAAAAAGGAGCGTGAAAAAACGGCGCTTGACGAGCTGAGCCGTCGGGAAGCCTTCAAAGTCTCCTTCAACGCCATGTTGGCCGGACTTGTGGTCGGTTTGATATTTGTCGGATTAGCACTCTTATTCATACTATTTTGTGTATTCGTATGGTTTGATTGATACAAGGCTGCCAAAGTCCCCGGCACGCGCACTTGTGCGCAGAGCCGGGTGACCTTGGCAGCCGCAACAACATGAGGCGCAGGACGGCGAAGCGAAGCGAGCCGGGCGAAAAGCGCCGAATGTTGGACTCGATTTCGGAAGCGCAGCGGCGCGAAGAAATCGAGAGTATCAATCAGATTTAGATAAAAGATTGAACATGAGGCGCAGGACGGCGAAGCGAAGCGAGCCGGGCGAAAAGCGCCGAATAAAAAATACTTTAATAAAGGACAAGGTGACAAAAGATGAGTTTAATTAATCAGTGGGAAGATATGGTCACAGCAATCGGTGATGACATGAAAGCCCAGCAGAAGTTCTGGACAGATTATTATCTTATTGAAAAAGGCATTTATGAAAAAATGCTTACTGAGCCGGTTGAGGCAGTCACAGGCACTGTGAAAGAGCTTGCCGACAAATATGAAACAACACCGGTAATGATGATTGGTTTCTTAGATGGTATTAACGAAAGTATTAAAGAAGCAAATCCGATTGAAGAATTAGAGGAAGATTCTACAGTAACAGTAGACATCGATCTTGAAAAATTATACTATAACATGGTTGCTGCAAAGGCTGAATGGCTTTATGAGCTTCCACAGTGGGAAAATCTTATCCCTGCTGAGAGAAGAACAGAGCTTTACAAAGCTCAGAAAAAGTCAATGACAATCGTTAAAGGCAAAAAAGTCGGCCGTAACGATCCATGTCCGTGTGGCAGCGGTAAGAAATATAAATTCTGCTGTGGTAAATAATAAATTGTGAAGACACTTCCAGGTGTGAAAATACTTGGAAGTGTTTTTTTATGGCATAGGAGATTTGTCGCCTTAGCATATTGGAAACTTTATTGCCACTATTTC
>SAMEA3387468__coassemble_2269_pt1 | contig 20776 bp, 22 predicted proteins | sample SAMEA3387468__metabat2_low_PE_040 | metagenome-assembled genome bin SAMEA3387468 (sample SAMEA3387468) | Felis catus | biome: Faeces | place: United Kingdom | collected 2012 | reverse complement strand
AATGGGAATATGACGATGAAGATAATCTTATTGGAATGACACAGATGCCGCCTCCGGATTTTGGGCTTTACACAATACCAATGGAGAAAGGGCTGTTATTTAGAACACGCAGCCGAAAGAATAACCCTGAAGGACGCAGCATTCTGCGAACAGCTTACCGTTCGTGGTATTTTAAAAAGCGGATTCAGGAAATTGAGGGCATAGGTATTGAAAGGGATTTGGCCGGACTTCCGGTAATCATTGCTCCTGAGGGTGTAGATATATGGGATTCAAGGGACCCTGATATGGAGCTTCTTCTTGCGGGATTAGAAGCGATGGCGAAAAATGTCCGCCGTGATAATACCGATGCTATTGTTGTTCCGCATGGTTATGAGTTTACATTGGCTTCGACAGGGGGCAGTCGGCAATTTGACACGAATGCTATCATTGGCAGATACGATAAAGGTATTGCGATGAGCGTTATGGCAGATTTTCTATTTCTCGGACATGAGGGTGTGGGAAGTTTTGCTTTGGGCTCAAGCAAGACAAAATTGTTTGCAACGGCGATAGGTGCTTTTTTGGACATAATCTGCGAAACGTTTAACAGTCAAGGCATTCCTCCATTAATTGATATTAATGGAGAACACTTTAAAGGCATTACAGATTATCCCAAAATGACTCATGGGGATATAGAGGACGCAGACATAGAGAAATTAGCTGCATTCCTTAAAGACATGACGGGAGTAGGTATCCTTATTCCTGATGATAGTCTTGAAGATTATGTGCGGCAGGCTGCACACCTCCCTGAAAGAATTGAGGACGCAGATGGATCAAGGAATATGAGTCCAAAGCGTGATAAGCAAGCCAATCAAGCTATGCCGCAAAATCCTGCGGTAAACTCCAAGGATGCAGAATTAGAGGATGATGTGATTGAAGAAGCAAAGAAGCGTCTTGGGAGGTTCTGATGAGTTTTATATGGATTGACAAACATAAAAAATTTGTTAAAAAATCAAAAGAAAGTCAGGAAATCTTAGAACGACTGGAAGAATATCTGAAAAATGATAAACCAGTGAAGATTCTTCGCAATTTGTGGAACGACCAATCGGAAGCTATTACATACCACGAATTAAGGGATGCACTTATGGATGATTCGGCGTTGGAGGAACTGCTTCAGTTATGGGCGCAGGATTATTCGGTTATGGTAACAAACCATTTCCGAGAAGTCTTTGAAGAAGCTATGCTTGCAGGAGCAGCTGATGAACCGATATTGCAGAGTATATATGAGGACACAGATTTTAAAATCGATATCACAAAGCCTCATGTTTTGCGAATGATTGATGAGAAGGGTTCAAGGCTTGTTACAAATTTGGCTGATGCGCAAAGAAATGCCATTAATTCGTTGCTTACAGATAAGATACTTAACAAGTATTCGGTTGACGAATTAGCTCGCTTTATAAGGCCGTGTATCGGTCTTACTACGCCACAAATCCAGGCAACTAAAAAATTATATGCTCATATCCAAGAAACCCTGTTAGAAGACCATCCACGAATGAAAAGAGAAAATGCTGAGAAGCAGGCACGAAAAGCCGCGATTAAATATGCCGAGAAGCAACATAGATATAGAGCCGATACTATCGCAATCTCAGAGATGGCAGCAGCGTATAACGAAGGTGCATATGAAGCTATACGGCAGGCACAAGATGAAGGGCTGATGGGGAAAGTCAAAAAGCAGTGGTCTACTGCGCGAAATGGTAGCGTCTGTAAAATATGCATTTCACTTGAAGGTGTTGAAATTGAAATGGAAGAATATTTCAATTTCAAAGGCAGTAAATTGTTTGGACCGCCAGCGCATCCAAGATGCGCTTGTGCCCTGAAATATGTACCTGTACTATTGAATCAAAAGGATATTGGTGCTATAATTAAATACATAAGTCCTGATGCGTATGTACTTAATGAGAAGCTCAGAAATGGCATACCATTAAATAAAATGGAAAAAGAGTGGACTGATAGTCTTGATCAGGCATTAGACAAAATGCCGACTTATAGAGGTATGCTTAATCGTTCACTTACATTCTATGACGACCAGTCCGTACAAGCTTGTCTTAATAAATATAAGGTGGGAGAGATTGTCCACGAAGATTCTTATTTTTCATGCACAAAGAAAGGGATTTACAATCCGGATAGCCAAATACAGCTTTGGGTTAGGAACTCTAAAAAAGGCCGTAATTTGGTTATGTATAATGAGCAGGAAAGTGAGATCCTGTATCCTAAAGGCTCTGAATTTCAAGTGCTTTATTTGGCAGAAGAAAATGGAATCTACAATATTATTTTAGAGGAGGTATAGCGTATGGCATTAACAGCATTAGAATGGCTGCAGCTGGACAAAGATGAAAGAGAGCGCCGAAAAGGTGAGCTGTCCAATCATGAGAGCTTTTTGCTGAGAACGCAATACAGCTATTATGATGATTGCCGCGAGGGAAGGGACTTGGCAATAAAAACGGTGAAAGGTGACCAAAAAATATATACATTCGAAGAACAGGAGGCATACGTTAGATCTGTTTTTGAAACGATGAAAGAAATTGGGGTGGTGTCCAGTGATATGGATTTGGAGACATTTAGAAAAAGAGGTAAATGGCCTTGGGATGAGGCGTAGCATATGGTATTAACTGCATGAAAAAATATATGGAATTGAGTAAAAGAAGTTTCTGTGAGAGACTTCTTTTTATTTTGCATAAAAGGCAGGTGAGATGATGAAGCGATTTTTCGATCTAATTGAATGTCCAATGAAAAGAATCTCTAAATCAAAGCAGCATAAGATTAAAATCATGAAATCTGATGATGAAAAAAAGCTTGCTTTTGGATGGGCAAATGTTTCCATACGAGCAAATGGTGAAGTTATTGAAGACTGGCAAGAGGATATTGTAGAGCCGGAAGAATTGGAACAGGCCGCTTATAATTTTGTTGAGTTATATCGTGAAGGTGGAGAAATGCATGAAAGAGGCGGTGCCGCTGTTCTGATAGAAAGCGTGGTTTTTACAGAAGAAAAGATGAAAGCTATGGGGATTCCGCCTGAAACACTTCCTATAGGCTGGTGGATAGGCTTTAAGGTGCTGGACGATGATGTGTGGGAAAAGGTCAAAGATGGAACATATTCTATGTTTTCTATCGAGGGCGAAGCTAAACGTATTGAAGTGGATAAAGATGGAAAAGGAAATGAATAGTGGTAATTCAGAAACGCCGTGAGGCGTTTTTTGTTTTATAAATTAATTGAAAGGAGGACATGCATGGCAACAAAATTAAAGGACCTAAAAGTTAAAAAAGTGGATTTTGTTGACGCAGGGGCAAATCCTGATGCTGATATAAAGCTGTTCAAGAGAAACCTTGATGCCAGCAAAACAGAGAACATATTTAAACGTCTTGCCGATTTCTTTCTGAAAGAAGCAGGAAAAGAAAGCAAGGCGGATGATGTTCAGAAATCAGCGGTAACATTTACCGAACAAATGAATGAACGCAAAACTATGAAAATTGCTGATGAAATGTGGGATATCTGTTTTGCGTTGCAGAACTCTCTATGCTCTATCATGAGGGATGATGAGCTTGATAGCCAATCGACACAGACAGCAATGGAAGAAAGCCTTGCTGCTTTTAATACGACAGTAGAATCAGCAATTACTCAGTGGTCTGAGGGAAAGTCGGCCAATATCATTAAATCAACTACTGCGGCAGATGCAGATGAGTTGGAATTTATGAAATCATTTCATAATCGTCTTGATTTAGAAATTCAAAAAATGATGAATACGGCAAATACGTCAAAATCAGACCATGAAAAACAAAATCCGCAGGAAGGAGAAAAAAAGATTATGAACATTGACAAAAGCAAATTAACAGAATCAGAAAGGGTATTCTTGGAGTCTATTGAAAAAAGATATGGTGTAGAGGACGGAATCATTGAAAAAGAAGTGCCTCCAATCGCACCAACAGTAGCAACACCAACACCAGTGGTTACTGACCCATCGGCTGCAGTGACTAAAGCACTTGCTGATTTAGGGTTAACTAAAAACGAAGGCGGAACTAATGCAGCAAATGATGAAGATATTTATAAGGGCTTAAATCCTCTTGTTAAAGCTGAAATTGAAGCACTTAAAAAATTCCGTCAGGACACAGAAGACAAAGAACTTCATGCCGTGGCAAAGAAATATGCCATTATTGGTAAAAAAGAAGAAGAATTATTTCCGGTGTTAAAAAATTTAAAGGCTGCCGGCGGAACAGCATACCAGGATATGATTACAATCCTCGATGAAACTGTCAGCGCTATCGAAAAATCCGGTGTGTTTTCAGAAATTGGAAAGTCCGGTCACGGAACAGTCACACCAGTGGATAAAGGGGCTTCGGAGGTAAAGATTGAGGGCATCGCAAAAAGCTATGTAGAAAAAGACCCTACATTAAGCTATGAAGACGCCATTGCAAAAGCTTGGGAAAACAACCCCGACCTTATGTTGGCTTACGAACAGGAAAACGGATTCTAAGAAAGGAGCATCTAAATTATGGGAAAGAATTTTAATGGAACCTTAATCAATAATTCGTGCACGATTGTTGAAAAGGCTGGAGTCGCAATGGATGATTGCAGAAACAAGATTTTGAAGTATGACGGATCTGGAGACGTTGTTCTTGCCACTGCTGGCGCAGATATTCCGGTAGGAATTGCTATTATTGAAGCTGGATGCAACGATATTACAGGGGCTGAATCCGGAAAAGTAGATAAGGGTGATGATGTAGACTTGTTGATTAAAGACATTGGATTTGTCATTGCCGGCGCAGCTATCACTAAAGGTCAGGAAGTTACTGCAATGGATGGAGGGCTTGCTGGTCCGGCATCCGCCACAAATTATGTCATTGGCATCGCTTTAAATTCTGCTCAGGAAAACGAATACTGTAAAATTCAAATCTGCAAATATCAGAAAAACTAAGGAGGATTAAAAAATGGCAAACACGAGAAATACTACTGCTGGAATCGCAGCTGAAATCGCAAAAGGAACATTTAGGCCACATACTGCATTGTCTAGTATGGCTCTTTCTTATTATCAAAATGCTTCAAACTATTTTGCAAAGTCTATCTTCCCTATTTGCCCGGTAGGATTGAGTTCTGATAATTACTATATTTTTAACAAAGAGGACTTGTTAAGAGACAATTGGCATAGAAAACCGGCATACGGAAAAGTAGAGCCTGCGGTTGTGTCTGAGCACACAGATGTGTACAACTGTAAAGTTGATCAGATGATTATGGGAATTGACCAGATTCGTCAGACAGACCTTCAGAGAAGAATGGGACCATCTATCAGAGATCCTAAACAGCAGAGAACAAGAACAATTGCAGAACAGGCAAATATCCATCAGGATGTTTTATTTGCAGAAAAGTATTTTAAAGCTGGTGCATGGAAAGATGAATATACAGGGCAGGATAATACTTCCGTATCCGGAAAACAGTTTATCAAATTCTCCAATGCAAACTCTGACCCAATCAAATTTATTGATGAAAGAAAGACGGCTATGCATCAGAGCACAGGAAGAACTCCTAACCGACTTGCTATTGGCGCGAATGTATTCAACGCATTAAAAGTTCACCCAGGCATTCTCGAAAGAGTTAAATACGGTGGATCCACAGCAAATCCGGCCAATGTCACAGAAACTGTGTTGGCACAGCTTTTTGGTGTAGAGAAACTTGTGGTACTCAATTCTATCATGAACAAAGCGGAAATGGGTGCCGAAGCTAAAATGGAATATATCGGTGACCCGAATGCATTTTTGTTGGCATACGCGACAAGTGCCCCTGCGATTGATGAACCATCTGCCGGTTATATGTTCTCTTGGGATATGTTGGGAAACGGACAGATTTTGCCTATACTCAATTACCTTGGAGAAAATGGAACACATACTGAGTATATCGAAGGTCTTATGGCCAATGATATAAGAAAGACGGCTGATGATTTAGCTATGTTCTTTAAGGATGCAGTTTAATCTTCGGGAGGTGCTTAAATGCTTATAGCAAAAAAGCCTTGTAATTTTGGAGGAAAAGACTTTTGGATTGGAGATCAGATTCCTGACAATTTTGTACTGAATCCGGAAGCACAAGAGAAGATGGGAGTTCTGACAATTGTTGGAAAAGTAGAGGAAGGTATCCTTGCAAATGACGATGTCGTTGCACGGGTAGGAGAGGTTTTTTTTGAAATTCCTATCTCAAATGGAAGCGATATCATGAAGATTGATATGTCTGAGGAAAACATTGCGCAGGCAGTATCGATTATGCAGATGAAAGCATCTGATGCCGAAAAAGCCATTCAAGAAGTTGAGGATGAAAATGTTCTCATTTTCTTGAATGCACTTGATGCTAGAAAATCCGTGAAAGATGCAGCAAAGAAAAAGGCTATAGCAGAAGATGAGAGTGTAGGTGACGAATAATGTCTTCAACATATAGCTATAATCCATCAAATCTTAAAGAAAAAGGGAAAGACCTTATGAGGTTTGAACTTGGCGATACAATGACTGAGGGAAAATCAGACACTTGTGCATTGACTGATGAGGAAATTATGGCAGCGATAGAAACATATCCCAAAAGTTGGAAACGCGCTAAGCTTATGCTTCTTGAAAGTATATTCAGACGCTTTTCTTACGAGGTTGATACCAAGACGGGCTCTTTGAGCCTTTCACTTTCTGAGCGTGCAAAGCTTTGGAAAGAAGAATATGAAAATCTTAAAGAAGAAGTTAAGCGTGACAGTCAGCGTCCGCCAACGGTATATGGCCGGCAAAAAAGTCGGCCATATTTTACGCCTGATATGCACAAGAATATGAGGAGTATCCTATGATTAATGCAAAATTGATGTACTTAAGACCGGGAAATATGTTTAAAGATTTTATGATCTTAAGCAAAACAGCCTCTCTGAATTCTTCAAATAAATCGGTGATAAGTTATTCAAGAGACGGCATAATTTCAGGCTGCCTTGCAGATGCAGATCCGGATACCAAATCGGATTGGAAGCAGCGAGGACATACGGTTTCCCATGTTATTGTGCAGAAGGGCGAGCCAAAAGCAAAAGCTGGTGATAAGCTGGTGCTGAATAATAGAAAATTTGAAATTCATGGTATTGATGATATGGGCAGTCTTGGTATTGCAGTACAGTATTTTTGTGAAGAAAGGTTTGACGGTTTGTAATAGGGGTTGATTAAAATGGATCTATGGATAACAGTAACCGATAAAAATGGAAAAACCTATGAACGGCTGATACACCCCAAGATACAGGAAGTAACGGAAACTGTGGATAAAAAGATTCTTTCCCGTGCATTTTATTCGCTCAATGCGTTACGGAATGCAGAATTAGATGTTTTATCCGGAAAAAGAAGTGGTAAGACATACAAAAAACCGAATGTTAAGAAATATTATAAAGCTTCGGTAGCAGGCGAACCACCTGCAAGCCGTACAGGGGCTTTAAGGCTGCATTGGAGCGGTAATGTACAAAATGTGGCATCTTATGGCAATGGTATAAGGGTTATTGCTGAACTTGAAAGTAATTCAGAATATGCCGAATATCTTGAGAATGGTACTTCGAAAATGGCTCCGCGACCATTCATTAAACGTATTCGTGACTCAGCCGAACCTGAAGTAAGAAAAATCTTTGAAGCACCATATTTATAAGGAGAGTGGTACGATATGCTGATAGGAAATGAACGTCAGATATATGATTTGTCAAAGATTAAAGAGGGCAGTGCCGTATGGGCAAAACATACGACGTGGAATGAAGGGAAAATTGGACTTATTGCGATTGCTTCCGAAGAAAACCTTATTATCCAATATCAGCCGGAAATACGCAATGTCACAAATCATTATCAGATACCTGTACAGGAAGCCTCATCCGGCGAATGGGAAATAAGGATAAGTGAAAACCTGAAGGATATTATGACGTTATGAGGAAAAGAAAATGAAGTTTGATGAGCTATTATTCAAGAGAATGGCTGAGGATAAAATGCTGGCAGCACAAATGGTTACGTACCTAATGCTGCCGGCTATTTTTTATCAGAATGTTCCTGATGATACGGACATTGGATGGAAAGACAAACAGTATCCTCGGATATGTTTTGACTATAATCTGCAAGCTGATATCGAAAGAAAGACAGCTGGAAAATTATGTGTATCCGTTTTTTGTGTGTCCAATGAAGACGTAATGCCTGTACGTGTAGAAAGTGAAGTTAAGAGAGTGTTAAAGGATATTATCCTTACTCCGGATGAATTAAATCCGTACTGTCTTACATGGTCAAAATCTGAATATTTTGATATAGGACGATATGAAAGAAAAGATTCAGATACAATGATATGTGGTGTTGATATCTATTTTGATATTATCGAATACCCTAGTCAGGAAACAACATCGCCGGATCCGGTCGCAGGATTGAATTGCTTCTTAAAGAATCTATATCCGTCATCGTATGTGATAGGGCTTGATAAGCTTCCAGATATTATAGATACGAATATAGAATCTCCGGTGATATATAGCCGGCTGGACATTAGCGAAAAAGAGAGCTCGACCAATACCGTAGTATGGTTTTCGGTTCGCATTGCTGTCCATGTATTATGTTCAGATAATGCTGTCAGAAAAAAACTGGTAATGGCAATTGCTAATACTTTATCGGTTCAAGGTGAGATTATTTTGTTGGACAAGTCACCAATGACAGTAGCGCACCTTAAAGTGAGCCATACAGCGGATTATTTGACACAGGGGCAATTAAATATCACTTGCCGATATGGGATATTAAAACCGTGTGAAAAGAAGCATGTACTGATTGGCGGAAAAATCATAACAAATTATTAATGGAGGTAGAACGATGACAGAAAAAGAAGCTGACAAGACGAAGAATATCAAAGATATTCCAAATGGGGTTAAGAAGAAATCCGAAAAGGCAGCGACTTATACAGTAAAAGAGCTTGCTGCTCAGGCAAAAAAAATATTTGGCTGCGCGCCGGAATGCGTCGTGGCGGCAATGCTTGATGCAGAAAAAGAGCTTGCAAGTGTTTGTGAGGCAAAAGAGATTGTTTCACGTTTTCTTGGAAAGGAGATTGTGTGATGGGTGGTATTTATGTCAATGGTGAAAGTAAAATACGTCCTGGGGCATATTTCAGTGTTACAACAGGTGATGAAAGGACTGTAGCAAAAGTCAAAGGCATTGTGGCCGTGTTATTTAAGGCCGACGGTGGCCCAGTTGTTCCTAAAGAAATTTTTTCTGAAGCAGAATTGAAAAAATTATATGGTGACAACGAAACGGTGGATGCCGCTATTGAAGCGTTTGCCGGCGGCGCCAAAGAGGTTGTTGCAGTAAGAGTCGGCAGCGGCGGTACAAAAGCGGCAGCAGCATTAAAGGAACAGGGCGGTGAAAGTGCAGCGGCTGTAACGATTACCGCAAAGTATCCGGGAAAAAGAGCGTTCTCTGTGACGGTGAGGGATTCGATTGACGCGGAAAAATCAAGAGAGCTTATTATTTATGAAGGACAGCAGGTATTTGAAAGATTTGTTTTTGCCAAGGGCGATAATGAATCCAAGGCGCTTGCAGATGCAATGTTTGATTCGATGTATTTTGATGTTGAAGTTAATGCTGATGGGAAGGTGCTTGCCGATACCGCACAGACAGAATTTTCTGCGGGAACAAATCCAAGTACGACAACGCAGGATTATTCGACGGCGCTTGAACTGCTGGAAATGTACGATTTTGATGTCATCGCGGTTGACACAGAAGATACGGATATCCATAAGCTTGTTGTTGCGTATATTGACCGAATTTATGAGGCAGGGCAGTTGGCAATGACTGTGCTTGCAGAAAAGAGCAGTGTTTTACTGAAAGACCGTATGGCACATGCAAAGGCTTTTAACAGTGAGAAGGTCATTTATGTGGTGAACCCTGCGGTATCAAAAGGTGCAGTAAAGCTTGACGGATATCAGACCGCTGCGCGTATTGCCGGTATGGTGGCATGTGGAGAATCAAACATATCACTGACACATACAGTTGTTGACGGTATTACAGAACTGACAGACCGGCTTACACCATCGCAGATGGAAGATGCTGAATTATCAGGATGTCTTGTGTTATCGTATAGCCCGACGAAAAAAGTATGGATTGATAATGCAATTAATACGCTTGTTGAACCGGCGGCTAATCAGGATAACGGGTGGAAGAAAATCCGGCGGACAAAGACGAGATATGAGCTTATCCGTCGTGTTAATGAAGTTGTGGAGATATCTATCGGCAAAATTGACAATGACACCAACGGCAGAGCAACTTTGATTTCAAAGATTCAGGATATTGGTACGTCCATGATTGAGGAAAGTAAACTGTTGGCCTGCACAGTCACAGAAAATCAGAATATCACAGCTGATGGTGATACAGCATATTTTGATATCGATGTTATTGACAAAGATTCTATGGAACATATCTATATGACATACAAGTTCCAGTTCAGTACAAATGTAGAATAGGGGGGCTAATAAATGGCTATCAATGAAAGAGCAGCAAAAGATGCGAGACATTCCCGGAACGGCAGTGACGGCGCTATTTATAATGGCGACGGCGAACTGCTTGCGACCGTCGAAAGCTTTGTCAGCCAGGTTAATTTTACAAACGGCTCATATAAGGTGCTTGGAATGTCTCAGGAAGTTGAGACGATGGGAAGCTTTAAGGTAACCTTACAGATGACACAGATTGTCATCGAATCTGATGTGATGATACGCGAACTGCTTGAGGCAATGCAGACGGGTATTTATCCAAATTGGGTTTTCCAAGGAACGCTTCGCGGGCGTAATGGAAGCGAGGAACGTATGACATATAGAGATTGTGTGCCATCGGGTACGGTTGATTTACAGAATCTGACCGTTGGCGATACAATTAAGCGTGCGTGGAACTTTGCAGTCAACCGACCTCCGGCACTGCAGAGCTTATTGACGATTGACGATACGGATTATTAATTAGATGGAGGAAAATCATGATTGAATATGGGAAAAATGAAAAGTCATCTGTAGAAAATGTTGATTTTTCGGATGAGGAAACAAAAGAACAGATGCTTAGCAACGAAGAAGATTTCATTCAGGGACTTATTGAAGCTGCAAATTTTAAAACTGATGAACGAAAAAAGATTGATATTATCAGGGGAGGTAAGTTGTTTTATTCCTTTGAAATTCAGCCGCTGTCAGAAGATGAATATAATGCAGCACGAAAGAAGCACACTAAGAATCAGAAGAACCGCCGCCTTGGTATTGTCGTATCAAATGATGTCAATGCAGTGAAGTACAGAGATCAACTGATTTATAATGCGACTGTACCGGAAGACCGCAAACGGTTGTGGGATAACAAGAAAGTATGGGCCGCATTAAATGCAAAAAATATTGACATTGTATCTCCGTTAGATGTGATTGAATACACATTAAAAGCCGGTGAAAAAGACAGAATCATTGATATCATTGATCAGATTAGCGGCTTTGACGGTGACACGGATATCGAGGAAACTGCAAAAAACTGATAAAAGCAGGGGGCAGAGCGACACTCCTGCATCATATTTTTCAAAAAACCGGTTTGACACCGGATGAATTTTATAAAAAGCCTGCCGGTGTGCGGGCTTTTTGTTTTGCTAGCATGATGATTGCTTTAGAGCCAAAGGGAGGTGATGGCGGTGGCAGCTGAAAGCATTAAAGTTTGTGTAGATATTGAATCTAAGGATAATACAGAAAGCGGTGTTAAATCGGCTAAAAAAAGGCTTGATGATTTTTCAAAAGATGTAAGCAAAATAAAATCGAGCACCTCGAAAGCGGCTGATTCTGTAAGTTTTTTCGACAAAACTGTCGAAAAAATGGAAAAAAGTTTAAACAGGACCGGAAAAACAGCATCAAAATTCGATCAGTCTATGGAAAAGACACAGAGAAGCTTATCCAAGATGATACGTGATAAATGGGAAGTTGTTTTACAGGCAAAAGATGAAGTTACACCGCTATTGAAAAAAATGAACCCTCTCCTTAAAGGGATTGGCGGAAAAGCATGGACGGTTTCGCTAAAAACATTGGATATGGCTACAGCGCCTATAAGGAAAATATTCAGTTTGCTCAGCAATCCGATTGTGCAGGCCGGTGCGGCGATTGGCATTGGATTCAGTTTTGCTGATATGTTGGATACCTATACTGAATTTGAAGCTACGATGTCAAAGGTTCAGGCGTTATCTAATGCCACATCAAGCGAAATGGATGCATTAACCAAGAAAGCCAAGGAAATGGGCGCTGCTACTAAATTTTCGGGAACAGAGTCTGCAGAAGCTTTCACTTATATGGCGCAGGCCGGATGGGGTGTACAGGATATGCTCGACGGCATTGGCGGTATTATGAGCCTTGCTGCGGCTGATGGACTTGACCTTGCAAGTGTCACAGACATTGTATCAAATGCGGTGACAGCATTTGGGCTTAAAGCTACGGATGTGCAGCGGTTTGCCGATGTTATGGCAGTGGCAAGTTCCGCAACGAATACGGACGTCTACAACCTTGGCGAAGCTTTTAAGTATGTTGCTCCAGTTGCCGGCGCAATGAAATACAGCGTTGAGGATGTGTCATTAGCCCTTGGCATCATGAGCAACAACGCCATTAAGGGCAGTATGGCCGGTACCTCGCTTAAAACGGCGCTTGCAAATATGGCAGCCCCGACAGACAGCATGGCAGGTGTTATGAGCAAATATAATATCAGCTTGACAGATACCCAGGGCAATATGAAGTCTTTAAGAGGTGTGATTGATAACATCCGCACAGGACTTGGCGGATTATCAGAAGCTGAGCAGACAGCTGCGGCAAGCACATTGTTTGGCAAAGAAGCAATGGCCGGTATGTTGGCAATTATCAATACCTCTGAGGAGGATTATAAAAAACTTGCAGAGCAGATTGATAATTCTTCGGGTGCCGCCGATAAGATGGCCGGCATTATGCAGGATAATCTTAAAGGTGCATTTGAAGAATTGGGCGGCGCTGCTGAGAATACGAAAATCAGCTGGATGGAACGTATTGAACCGTACTTGTTGCCACTTATTCAGATGATTGAGGAAAAGATACCACAGATAGAAGAAGCGGGTAACCATTTTATTGAAAAAATAGGAAATAAGATTGATGATGTCCGTGAAAAAATAAAAGAGTTTACCGGTACAACTGAATGGGAAAATGCAGACTTTTTTGGTAAAGTCAAGATTAGTTGGGATGAACTGATTGCTGAGCCTTTTTCCGAATGGTGGAATTCTAGTAACATTCTTGGAAATGCACGTGATATCGGACAAGACTTAGGTTCGGGGATATCCACTGGATTACTTACATTACTTGGTATTACTGTCCCTGAAACTACCGATGAAGGTGCCAGCATAGGCCGGGCATTTGCCAATGGATTTAAGGAAGGGTTTGATGTTGAAGGTATATCTGCCAAAATATGGGATGGTCTTAAAGGACTGTTTAGCAATGCAGCAACAATTCTTCCCGGAGGCAAATCTGCCGATTTAAGTTCTTTTTTGTCTGCCGGACTTTTAGCAAAACTTTTCCTTCCTGTATTATCTTTTGGAGGGAGTGTTGTTAGTGGTATTAGTCACAGCGCACACGATGGAATTTTAAAAAAAATATTAGGAAATTTTGAAGTGGATGAAGATGGTGCTGTAAGTGGTAAGGGACTCAAAGGATTATTTGGTAAAATCGGTAATAAATATGGTGGCGCCACGACAGCCCGAGGTAAGATGCTGCAAGGTGGAGGAGCAGTTGCCGGTGCCGTTATTGGCGGAACAACATTAATCAGTGGTGGTCAAGACCTGTATAAAGCCTTTACATCGGATAATGTCAAGGAATCTAATGCTTATGCAGAATCAGGTGCTTTAAAAGTTGGCGGTGTTGCAACAGGAGCAGCGGCAGGTGCTGCAATTGGCAGTGTGATTCCGGGACTAGGCACGGCAATAGGCGCTTTAATTGGTGCTGGTATCGGCGGATTAGCGGGAAATGCAGCTGGTGATAGCGTAACACAAGACTACGAAGATGCTGCATTGAGACAGCAAAAAATCTTAAATGCTACAGGTTATGACCTTGAAGATCTAACATTTAAGTCTGAAAAATTAAATGAAGCTCTGAAAGATTCTTCCGTTACGGCAGAAGAATTTGGTGCTATTTTTCAACAGGTCGTAAATGATGATTTGCAAAATCGGTTTGGCAATATCAAACTATCGCTGGAGGAAATTGAAGAAGCAGCGAAAAAACTTGTTTTTGGAGATATGTATGACAGTGCAGTGAAATTTTCTGAGGCAACGGAAACAGCAGATAGTTCCCTGAACCGTTTGAAGTCCTCAGTATCATCAATGGATAGAGTGAGTTGGAAAGCCAGTCTCGGATTTAAGATGTCAGATGATGATATTACAGAGTATAAAACTAGTATTGATAATGTGATTCAATCGGCAAAAGATTATATCGAAGATAAGCATTATGAGGCTACAATAGCTATATCGCTGCTCATGGGAGAGGAAGGTGCCTCTGGAATCACAGAAAAAATAAATACGATGTACGCAGGATTTCAGAAAGAAATAGATGCTCTTAGTACGGAGCTTACAGATGAAGTGGATATTGCGATTAAAGATGGTGTGATAACCGCAGATGAGCAGGAGATTATTTCAGGAATACAGGCTAAAATCACCAGTATTACAGAAAAACTGAACAGCGCCCAAACCGAAGCTACAATGGAAACTTTGAAGATAAAGTATTCCGGTGCGGATTTGGATTATGAAAGCTTTTCACAGCTTCAGGCAGAAATACAGGAACAGACAGCATCATTAAATGAGTCTTATGATTCCGCCCTTAAAATCGGGATTAGAAATTTAAAACTGGTATTGAGTGAAGGTGCGATTACAGACGATGAATATCAGACACAGTTCGACGCACTTGTTGAAAGCTATCATGCCAAAATAAGCGGGCTGGAAGTACAGGTGGAAAGTGTGCAATTTGAAACGCTCGCAAGTGCTTTTGAAGGTGAGTTGGATGGAATATTACCGGATATTGAAGGAAGTGTCGCTGAAAAACTGTCAACGGCCATGCATAATGCCATTAATGCCGGTGTTGATGTTGAGCACTGGGATACGGCAACCGCTGCTAAATGGCTTGGTTTAGAGGGACTTGATACACAGCTGCAGGCAGAAATTGCTACCTTTGTCAGCAGCATCGCGTCAACGCTTCCTGAGTCCATGAGTGCATTGGAGTTTGATTCTGAAGCGGTCAGCAGTACATTTTTCGGAAAAATTGAAAATACGCTAAAAGGTCTTATGCAGGGTGAAAACTTAGAGGCTATGCAAAATACGATTACGTCTGGTTTAGCTGCGATTGACTTGTCACCAGCGGCGGAGAAAATAACGGCTAATATGAATACAACACTAAGCACTGCAGATTACACATTGGCCGGAACAGCTGTTTCATCAGGGCTTGGTACTGCAATAGCATCATCGGATATGGCACAGATTAATGCAGGTATTGATACAGTATATGCAAATACCGGGACACAAGTAAACACAACTTTTGCCAAGCCGTTTTCGACAACGGCCAGCGTTAATGTTATGTTGGATTGGAGTATAATCAATCCAACAGCGGATATATCTGTCAATACATCCGGAACAAAAGCAACGGCAGCTATTTCTGCCGGTAAACATGCAGAAGGTGGTTTTGTGAATGGCCGACAGCTTAGCTGGGTTGGTGAAGAAGGACCGGAAGCAATTATCCCGCTTGTTCCGGGCAGACGTGGCCGAGCATTGCAGCTGTTTTCGCAGGTGGGAGATATCCTTGGATTAGGCGGATATGCCGAAGGAGGAATCTTTCGAAATAGTGAAGAAGCTTATATTTCCTCATATGGCGGCAAATATATTGCTGATGATAATTATACCGAAGAAGATTCAGAAAACGAAGCACGGTCTTATTATGAGGCGACAGAGGGTAATAAAAGCAATCAGAAGATTGAAGTGCAGGTAAGCGTTAGTCCAACATTTCAGATTACCGGAAATCAGGATGAGCAATCTGTACTGCGTATCATTAAACAGCACATGAAAGAAATGGCCGATGAATTAGGCGGTGCCATTGCTGTGAATCTCGAGACAGTCTTTGAAAATATGCCGACATAAGGAGGCGGGCAGAAATGGATATATACCTGAAAGAAAAATCAAACAGCAACGCACGTTTCCGCTTTCCTTCGCTTCCGGAAACTGTCAAAGTAAAAAATACGACAAATTACCAAAGTTATGACATTATCGGGAAAGGAAGTGTAAAAATTCCCAAGGGCATGGATTCGGGTAATTTGTCGTGGTCCCATGTTTTTTGGGGACAAAAGTATACAAGCGGATTACTTGGAGGTGTGTGGATAGCACCGACAGAATGCATCAAAATCATTCAGGACTGGCAGCAAAAAGGCACAGTCCTGAATTTAATGGTTACAGAAACAGCCATCAATAAAGATGTTACTATCAAATCTTTTGATTTTGCCCCGATTGGCGCGGCAGGGGATTACGAATACGACATAAGCTTTGAAGAATACCGCGAATTAAAGGCGTATACGACGGATGAGCTTGAAATTGAAGATTATGTCAAAAAGGTTGTGGCGCGGCCGTCGCCTGCACCGGCAAGACAATACACGATAGTTTATGGCGATACACTTTGGGGCATTGCACAAAGGTTTTACGGCAACGGCGCCCAATGGCAAAAGATATATAACGCGAATGCGGAAGTGTTGGATAATGATGCCAAGAAGTGGGGCAGAAAAAACAGCAATAGGGGAAACTGGATATGGCCGGGAACGGTCATCACGATTCTTTAAGGAGGTCGGTGCAGTGATCGATTTATCGAAGATTGATTATAGGGTTGTCCTTATTGATGAGGATGAAAAACAATATAATATCAAAGATTATATCAGCGATTTGAGCTGGGAAGAAAATGAAAAAGAATTGGCTGTCAGGATATCATTTTCCGCTCGGAATGGGCGCTGCTCTGAGAAACTTTTGTCAGATATTGCAAAGGTTGGCCGGATTGTTGGCATCTTTGCTACAGATAATGCTAAAATGGATGAAGAAGTAGCAAGAGGCAGCATTGTTGATTGGGTACCGTCCTATACATCATCAGAAGAAGTCCTGCAGTGTAAATGCTATGATGAATTATATAATTTGCAGCAATCGGAGGATGATATATTTTTTGCTGAGGGTACCGGGACAAAAACGATTATTACAGGTATCTGTAACGATTGGAAACTTCCTTTGGACAAGTATGAAGGCCCTAATATATCGCATGCAAAATTGATGGAAAGACGTAAAAAAATATCATCAATTATACTGGATGTATTAAAAGAGGCCAAGGATAAAGGTGCAGAGGAGTGTATTTTGCGTGCGGAAAAAGGAAAAATCAATATCCTTCCGGTCGGCAGCAATAAAACTGTATGGTGCTTTCAGCTTGATAACATCACATCTGTTAAGCATAAAATCAGCACATCGGGCATGGTTACACGTGTGAAAGTAATTGGACAGGAAAATGATGATGGTAAAAGCAGTGTTGAGGCTGTTATTGATGGAAAGACAGAATATGGTATTCGTCAGGAAATTCATGTCAAAAGTAAAGACGACAGTCTTGAGACAGCGACATCTGAGGCTAAAAAAATCATAGATGAAAAAGGGATACTACAGGAGGAAATCACAATTCAGAGTCCGGATATCCCGTTTATTCGTAAGATGGATTTAGTGTATGTCCGCGCTGTGACGATGGATAGCTATTACTATGTATTGTCGGTGACACATGATGCAGACAGAGGTAAAATGACATTGAGTCTGCGGAAGGCAGTGACAAAATCCATTACAGAGCCGCAGAAAAAAGAATATAATGTGGGTGATATTGTGAATTTCCATGGCGGAACACATTATGTCAGCAGTTATCCAGGAAGCAGGGGCTATCCTGTAAGTGCAGGAAAAGCCAAGATTACGATTAAAAACGGCTCAGGCAAAGCGCATCCGTGGCATCTTGTGACAGAAAACTGGGGACAAAGCCATGTTTATGGATGGGTGGATAATGGAACATTTGATTAAGAGGAGGCGTATAATGGAGAAACAGAGCCTTCAAGGCAGCTCAAAACTGGCAGCATTAATACGACAGCAGTCACAAGGTAAAGCGCCTGTTGTTATGGAATTTGGCACTATACAAGCTAATGGGGCATTAAAACTTGATACATTTTCAAGAGAAATCCCAGCCGGGAAATACAGCATGTGCCGGCATGTCTGTGGTATGAAAATTACAATGCCGGAAGGGGAGATACAGTTACCTAAAGCAGGCGCCGGAGATAGGGTGCTTGTCACTTTTGTGAATGCTGAAGCTATTGTTATAGATGTACTATGTTAAGAAATGGGAGATGATGAAATGCCGCAGCTATTTCCGACCTACGATTTGCCAGAATTTATAGATGAAAAATCACAGTATGACATGAGGTATAAGCGTAGTTTTGCGTGGGATCCCAATAAAGGGGATTTTGTACAGGACGGTGCCCACAAAATTATCCATGCCAGTGGTGAAGAAGCCTATATGACATGGTGCTATAAAACGGTTATGACTGAACGTTTTAAGTGTCTTGCCTATCCAAATGAAATTGGCGTGGAAATGGATGAGGCTGTCAAAGAACCCGATGAAAAAGCTGTAGAATCGGCAATAGAACGTACAATAACAGAAGCACTAAAGGTTAATCCCCGGACGGAATATGTCCGGGATTTTCAATTTTATTGGGATTCTGACACTATTCACGTTTCCTTTGTTGTTAAAGGTGTGGATTCGGAGGAGTTTAAGATTACAACATGAAAGAGGTGATGACATGCAGGAAGTAGAAGAATTTAGTGTACCGGAATTTTTAGACGGTACGACGCCGGAGGAAATACATCAGCGAATGATGAATGCTCTGCCGCCGGACATTGACGATATGCCCGGAGGTTTTCCGTATGATTTTACAAAACCGACCGCGCTTGTTGCCAGCCAGCTTCTTAATTTTCATCTTGTACGGGCGCTAATGTTGATGTTCCCGATGTGGGCATGGGGCGAGTGGCTAGATTATCATGCACAGATGTGTGGCTTAAGCCGTCGGCCTGCAGAATATGCCTCAGGTAAGCTTCTTGTTAATGGTATTGATAATACGGTGATTCCAACAGGGAGTCAATTTGCAGTGCCGGCAACAGAAAACAGTGCTGCCATATTTTTTAAGACCACCGAAGAAGCTATTATACATAATGGCCGAGCCGAAATACCCATTATTGCCGAAGAACCGGGAACACAGGGAAATGTGTCGGCAAATAGTATAACCTTGATGGGAAAGACCATTAAAGGCATTACAAAAATTAGTAATCATGCCGCAGTAACCGGTGGAACCAGTGAAGAAAATGACGAGAGCCTGCGAGAGCGCATCATGGAAGCTAATCGGGAACAGATATCGTATGTCGGAAATGACAGCGATTACATCCGATGGGGAAAAGAAGTGAATGGTGTTGGCGGTGTTTCGGTCATTCCTGAATGGAGTGGGCCGGGCACAGTTAAGGTTATTGTGGTTGATGCGAATGGAGATCCGGCCAATGATACATTGATTAAAAATGTATATCATCATATTGTATCGCCGGACGACCGTTTGGCACGGTTGGCACCAATAGGGGCAATGGTAACGGTAGCTGCCCCTGACCTCATAGAATTGGTTTTTACGGCCGTGGTAGTCACCGATGAAAATTATGACCTTCAGGATATTAAAGAAAATTTCAGGCAGAATATGATGACATATTTTGAAGAAGCGAAAACAGATAATATGCTTATTTATACCAAGATGGCCGCGATATTAAGCAATACTGCAGGCGTATCGGACTATAGCCAGTTTAAGGTCAATGGTAAAACAGAGAATATAGCCATTGGCGAGACTTTGTATCCGAAAATAGCTGCAATGAATTTTACGGAGGGTGGATAATGGACATGGAAAAATTCCCTGTGAATGAAGTTGCAAAAGAAATGCTGTCATATGTCAACACCGGATTTTACGACAACTCCTATGTGGCAAAATGGCTATTTGAAGTTATGGGGCAGGAAATGTCGGTTGTAAAAAAATACATGGAAGAAATTGCAAACCAGGCATTCCCACAGGCTGCGACATGGGGAATTGAATATCAGGAAATAAAATATGGCATTGTTCCGAACAAGGGGCTTCCCTTAGATGAACGCCGTAAGCAGGTTATCCTGAAAAAGTCCATGAAAATGCCGATGAACCCGGCATTTCTTGAAAATCAGATTAATACGATTATAGGACACGAAGGGACTGCAATTACGGAAAATATAGCAGACTATACGTTTGTTATCAATATTTCTGAGATAGAAGATTCATCGGTTATTTATTCCAAGGTTATGGCATATGTGAAAAAGGCAAAACCGTCACATATGTCATTTTATATTGTTGGAAAATACGGTGCTTCTTATTTGGTTAAAATCACTTATAGCAATTCCATCCGATTTATGTCTGAATTTTATGCACGTAATAATATGCGGTGGCTGCTCTTAGATGGAAGCTGGTATTTGGATGGTCGGTATCTGTTGGATTTATATGAAAACGAAAAGGACAGCTATATTAGCCGAATGACCTATAGATCAGACATTTATCTGCCACGTCATTTGAAGGCAGAGGTCAGAAGCCAATCAAATGTGAAATATTATATAGATTCTCGTGGCGTCGCAGGAATCATATC
>SAMEA3387468__coassemble_2267_pt1 | contig 20820 bp, 17 predicted proteins | sample SAMEA3387468__metabat2_low_PE_040 | metagenome-assembled genome bin SAMEA3387468 (sample SAMEA3387468) | Felis catus | biome: Faeces | place: United Kingdom | collected 2012 | reverse complement strand
GCCTACTTTGGCATGAGCCTCATTTTGTAGGAGGAGAGTAACATGGCAGTCATTCAATTACCTTTCGGCAAAGAGAAAATGAGTATTACAATTCCGGATGAACGATTTAACGGAACGCTTGTATCAAAGGCGCATCAGTATAAAGCAGAGCGTCCGCAGACAGAGATTGTCAGAGAGGCGCTGGAGCATCCGATCAATTCGCCGAGATTAAGAGAGCTTGTGCAGGGCAAAAAAAATATCGTGCTTATCGCCAGCGATCATACGCGGCCGGTACCGAGTAAGGTCATTATGCCGGCAGTGCTTGATGAGATTAAGGCAGGAAATCCTGAAGCTTCATTAACAGTGCTTATTGCGACGGGCTTTCATCGTCCGACAACACGGCAGGAGCTGATTTATAAATTCGGTGAGGATATTGTTGACAGAGATGATATTCACTTTGTCATTCATCAGAGCCACAACGATGAAGATATGGTGCCGCTTGGCACATTGCCGTCCGGCGGAGCGCTGATGATCAACAAGGTTGCAGCAGAAGCAGATCTGCTTATATCAGAGGGCTTTATTGAACCACATTTCTTTGCCGGCTTTTCAGGCGGCAGAAAGAGTATATTGCCGGGTGTTTCAAGCGCAGTTACTGTGATGTCAAACCATTGTTCGGCATTTATTGACAGTGCGTATTCAAGAACAGGTATTTTGGACGGCAATCCGATACATAAGGATATGGTATTTGCGGCGGAAGCTGCGAAACTTGCTTTTATTGTCAATGTTGTGCTTGATGAAAACAAACAGGTCATTAAAGCTTATGCAGGCCATTTTGATACAGCGCACAGACAGGGCTGTGCCTTTGTTGATGAGATGTCCGGCGTCGATGCAATTCCGGCAGATATTGTGATTTCAACAAACGGCGGTTATCCGCTGGATCAAAATATTTATCAGTCAGTCAAGGGGATGACGGCTGCGGAAGCGACATGTCGTCCGGGCGGCGTGATTATTATGGTTTCAAGCTGTGTGGATGGTCACGGCGGGCAGTCACTGTACGATACATTTGCAGGCGGCAGAGATAAACAGGAAATTATGAAGCAGTTTTTAGATACGCCGATGGAAAAAACAATTCCGGATCAGTGGGAAGCACAGATTTTGTGCAGGATATTGCTGAAATATAAGGTAATTATGGTGACACAGGCGCCGCGTCAGATGGTGCTTGATATGCAGATGGATTATGCGGAAAGTGTTGATGAAGCAATTAAAATGGCAGACGCTTATCTGGGACGTAAGGATTCAAAAATTACGGTGATCCCTGATGGTGTATCGGTCATTGTAAGAAATAAAAATTAAAACGGGAGGTATATAAAAATGGCAGAAATTGTTTATAACAAAGTAACACCCGAAATCATTGAGGCGTTTAAGCAGATTGTTCCGGGCAAGGTGTATGTCAAAGATGAGATTAATGAAGATTATTTTCATGATGAAATGCCAATCTATGGTAAGGGAGCGCCGGAGGTTCTCATTGAGGGAACGACAACGGAGGATATTGCGGCCATTGTAAAGATCTGTTATGAAAACAGTATTCCGGTAATTCCAAGAGGCGCCGGCACAGGGCTCACAGGTGCGGCTGTAGCGCTTCACGGCGGCGTGATGATTGATATGTCTAAGATGAATAAAATTCTTGACTATGATAAAGAAAATTTTGTTGTTCATGTTCAGCCGGGTGTTCTGCTGAATGACCTTGCTGAGGATGCACAAAAGCAGGGACTTTTATATCCGCCGGATCCGGGTGAAAAGTTTGCGACACTGGGCGGCAATGTAGCGACAAATGCCGGCGGTATGCGCGCTGTGAAATATGGCTGTACAAGAGATTACGTGAGAGCGATGACTGTTGTACTTCCGACAGGTGAGATTATTAACCTTGGCGCGACAGTTTCAAAAACATCAACAGGCTACAGTCTTTTGAATCTGATGATTGGTTCCGAAGGAACACTCGGTATTATTACGGAGCTGACATTAAAGGTGATTCCGGCACCGAAGGAAACAATAAGTCTTATTATTCCTTATGAAAATCTTGAGGATTGTATTTCTACAGTACCGAAGTTTTTCATGAATCATCTTCAGCCGCAGGCACTTGAATTTATGGAAAAGGAAATTGTGCTTGTGTCTGAAAGATATCTCGGAAAGAATGTTTTCCCGAAAGAGGTTGACGGCGTCGATATCGGGGCATATCTGCTTGTTACTTTTGACGGCGAGGATATGGAAAGCCTTGAGGAAATCGCAGAGAAGGCTGCGGAGGTTGTCCTTGAGGAAGGTGCAGTGGATGTTTTAGTTGCGGACACACCGGCAAAGAAAAAAGAGGCATGGGCGGCAAGAAGTACCTTCCTTGAAGCGATTGAGGCGGAGACAAAGCTGCTTGATGAGTGCGACGTTGTTGTTCCGGTCAATCAGATTGCAAATTATCTGACTTATGTGAAGTCACTTCAGGACAATTATGATTTTGTAATTAAGAGTTTCGGTCATGCAGGCGATGGCAACCTTCATATTTATACATGTGCAAATGATATGGACGAGGCAGAGTTTAAACGCCAGGTTGCAGAGTTTATGGAAATTATTTATAAGAAAGCGGCAGAGTGCGGCGGCCTGATTTCCGGCGAACACGGCATCGGTTATGGCAAGATGGATTATCTCGCAGACTTTGCAGGAGAGGCAAGTATGCGTCTGATGAGAGGCATTAAGGAAGTATTTGATCCGAAGATGATTTTGAATCCGGATAAGATTTGTTATAAGCTTTAAAAGCATTTAAACAATAATCATTTTTATAATACAACAGGAGGTAAGTTGTTATGGCATATTTAATTTCAGAAGAAGCTCAGGATTTATTACAGGATGTTAAAAATTTCTGCGAAAAGGAAGTTGTGGAGCAGTGTAAAGAATATGATGTTTCCGGCGAATGGCCGAAGGAAATTTACGATAAGGCGATTGAGCAGGGCTATCAGGCACTTGAAGTTCCTGAGGAATACGGCGGACCGGGCTTAAGCCGTGTGGATGTGGCTGCTTTGATTGAGCAGATGGCAATTGCAGACGCCGGTTTTGCAACAACGATTTCAGCCAGCGGTCTTGGTATGAAGCCGGTGCTTATCGCAGGCTCCGACGAGCAGAAAAAACGTGCATGCGACCTTATTTTGGACGGCGGCTTCGGTGCTTTCTGTCTGACAGAGCCGGGCGCAGGTTCTGATGCCGGTGCAGGTAAGACAACAGCAGTCAGAGATGGCGATGACTATGTATTAAACGGCAGAAAGTGCTTTATTACAAACGGCGGCGTTGCTTCCTTCTATTGTGTGACAGCCATGACAGATAAGACAAAAGGTGTTAAAGGCATTTCAATGTTCTTTATTGAAGCAGGCACACCGGGACTGAGCACAGGCCATGAAGAAAATAAGATGGGTATCCGTACATCCAATACATGTGATGTTGTTTTAGAGGATTGCCGTATTCCTGCAAAGAATCTGATCGGTGAGGAAGGCAGAGGATTTTCAATTGCCATGAAGACACTTGATCAGGCAAGAACATGGATGGGCTGTGTTGCCACGGGTATTGCACAGCGCGGCATTAATGAGGCGATTGCTTACGGCAAAGAAAGAATCCAGTTTGGAAAACCGATTATTAAAAATCAGGCAATCCAGTTTAAGATTGCCGATATGCAGATTAAGACAGAGACAGCCCGTCAGATGGTTGCTCATGCGCTGACAAAGATGGATATGGGACTGCCGCACAGCATGGAATCTGCCATTGCAAAATGTTATGCATCTGATATTGCAATGGAGGTTGCTTCTGAGGCCATTCAGATTTTCGGCGGCTATGGCTACAGCCGTGAATATCCTGTTGAAAAATTATTAAGAGATGCTAAAATCTTCCAGATTTTTGAGGGCACAAACGAAGTGCAGAGAATTGTTGTTGCCAATAACGTGATTGGCAAATAACGGTAAGGAGACATTATTATGGAAATATTAGTTTGTATAAAACAGGTGCCGGACGATTCTGTTGAAATCCATCTGAATCCGGCAACGGGTGCACCGGCACTTGAAAATGTAACACCGGTCGTTAATGCCTTTGATACGTATGCGCTTGAGATGGCTGTCCGCCTGAAAGAGAGTGCCGGCGGTGAGGTCACAGTTGTGTCTGTCGGCGATGAGAGTGTCAAAAATTCTCTGAAAAATTGTCTTGCCGTCGGCGCAGACAATGCTTACCTTGTGAAAAATGATAAGGCAGATGTATTGGACAGCGAGGATATGGCAAAAGCACTGGCAGAAGCAAAAGCTGAGATTGAAGCTCAGAGAGGCAAAGCCTTTGATATTGTTTTTACAGGCAAGGAGTCGACGGATTATGCGTCAAGTCAGACAGGTCTGCTGCTTGCCGCAGAGCTTTCAGTACCGGCAGCAGCCAATGTCATTGAAGTTTGCTGCAGTGACGGTACGGCAAAGATTAAACGCGAGACGGATGAAGGTTATCATATGGTAGAAGCGCCGCTGCCTTGCGTTGTCACAATTCAGAAGCCGAATTATGATCCGAGATATCCGACAATTAAGAGTAAGATGGCTGCGAGAAAGAAACCGATTACAGAGCTTGCCTCTGATACAGAAGCATCGGGAAAAATAGAAATTATCAAAGTTTATGAGCCGGCAAAGCGCGCCGCAGGTGTAAAGATTAAAGCTGAGACGCCGGAGGATGCGGTAAGTCAGGCAATTGCAATGATGAAAGAAGCAAAGGTATTTTAGGAGGGCATTAAGATGAGCAAAAATATATTCGTTTATGTAGAAACTTCTGACGGCTCTCCGGTCAGTGCCGCCTTGGAAATTCTCGGAAAGGCAAGAGTACTGGCAGATGAGAACAGCGGCAGTGTGACGGCTGCCTTAATCGGCACAGATGTTTCGGAAGCTGCAAAAACAGCAGTGACAGCAGGTGCAGATAAAGCAGTGACCGTAAAGGCAGAGCAGTATCAGCCGGAGGTTTATGCCGTGATTTTATGTGCGCTGGCAAAAAAATACGGGGCAGATGTTGTTTTAGGTGCGGCAACATTGCCAGGCAAGGATATTTTGCCGATGGCAGCAAAACAGCTCGGCGCAGCCTGTGCGACAGATGTCATGAATATTACAGAGGATAACGGCAGACTTGTATTGACGTGTCCGGTTTATGGCGGCACTGTATTAAATGATGTTGTGCTGCACACATCACCGGTTGTGGCTACTGTTCGGGGCGGCTCTTTTGCAAAGCAGACAGATCCGGCAAGAACAGGTGAAATAATTGAGGAACAGGTTGACATTCCGGAAGCTTTATTGATGGCAAAGCTGACGGAGGCGGTCAGAGAGGTTGCTGAAACGGTTAATCTTGAGGAGGCTGACGTGATTGTATCCGGCGGCCGCGGCATGGGCAGCAAAGAAAACTTTGCCCTTGTTAAGGAATTGGCGGATGTGCTCGGCGGCGTTGTCGGCGCGACAAGACCGGCCATTGAAGACGAATGGGTGCCGCGTTCACATCAGGTCGGACAGTCCGGCAAAATTGTTGCACCGAAGCTTTATATCGCCTGTGGTATTTCCGGCGCGACACAGCATGTTTCCGGTATGATAGGTTCCGGCTACATTGTTGCAATTAATAAAGATGAAGACGCTCCGATATTTGATGTTGCCGATGTGGGCATCGTCGGAGATGCCATAAAAGTGCTTCCTTTACTGATTGAAGAAGTAAAGAAAATCAAAGCACAGTAAATAAGCCATGCAATCCATTTTTTATATACTCCATTTAAAAACTCTGCGGTCTTGCCGCAGAGTTTTTACTATATAGTCGCTGTTTTGTTTCCGTAGTTACGGAAATGATGGCCGACGCGGTGTATGATTGGTACATATAGGAAGCACAAGAAAGGAGACGATTTATGGGTGTTTATGAACAATACAAAGCAAAGCTTACAACAGCTGATGAGGCAGTAAAGGTTGTAAAGTCAGGCGATTGGGTGGATTATAGCTTCTGCGGGAATCATCCGGTGGCGCTGGATAAGGCGCTTGCACAGAGGATGATGGCCGACAGTACATTGACAGATATTAATTTCAGAGGCGGTATTGCCATGTGGCAGCCGGAGGTGACAAAGCTTCCGGACGCGCTCGGACGTATTACATGGAATTCATGGCATACATCGGCCATTGAAAGACGTTTGATGCATACCGGCTTTTGTTTCTACAATCCGCTGCGTTATTCAGAGATGCCGGTATATTACCGTGAGCATATTAAGCATGTGGATGTTGTGATGATGCAGGTGGCGCCGATGGATAAGCACGGCTACTTTAATTTTGGCCTGAATGCTTCCCAGCTTGGCGCACTCTGTGAGGTTGCTGATACGATTATTGTTGAGGTTAATAAAAATATGCCTGTGTGTCTCGGCGGCCATGATGTGAGTGTGCACATCAGTGACGTTGCGATGGTTGTTGAAGGTGATAATCCTCCGATGGGACAGCTTGCCGCAGGTGAGCCTTCAGCGGTAGATAAAGCGGTGGCAGAGCTTATTGTGCCGGAAATTCCAAACGGCGCCTGCTTACAGCTTGGTATCGGCGGTATGCCGAATGCTGTCGGTTCACTGATCGCCGAATCTGACTTAAAAGATTTGGGCGTACATACGGAGATGTACGTGGATGCTTTCGTCGATATGGCGAATGCCGGAAAAATTACAGGAAGATATAAGTCGATTGATAAAGGCCGTCAGGTATTTACATTTGCCGCAGGAACCGATAAGCTTTATAAGTATATTGATAACAATCCTGCCGTGATGGCGGCACCGGTCGATTATACAAATGATATCCGCAATATTTCTGCACTGGATAATTTTATGTCCATTAACAATGCGGTTGAAGTGGATTTATTCGGTCAGGTTGCTTCTGAGTCATCAGGTGTGCGTCATATCAGCGGCGCCGGCGGACAGCTTGATTTTGTTCTCGGTGCTTATTTGTCAAAAGGCGGCAAGAGCTTTATATGCTGTTCATCTACGGTGACAGGTAAGGATGGCACTGTGAAAAGCCGTCTTTGTCCGACCATTACGCCGGGCGGTATTGTGACGGCAACCCGTGCCAATATCCAATATCTTGTCACAGAATACGGCATGGTTGACCTTAAAGGAACGACAACATGGCAGAGAACGGAGCGTATTATTTCGGTCGCTCATCCGGATTTCAGAGATGAACTTATTAAAGAAGCTGAAAAAATGAATATGTGGAAGCTGTCTAACAAACGGTAAATGTGCGTGAGTGTCTTGAAAGCCCTCCCGTAATCAAGTATAATAAAACAAGCAGATGCTGTGCATATACTTGATTAACGGGAGGATTTTTTATGTCTGCAAATGTCAAAGATATGACGTCGGGGCGGCCGCTCCGGCTTCTTATAAGCTTTGCCCTGCCGCTGATGTTCGGCAATATTTTCCAGCAGCTTTATACGATTGTTGATACAGTTGTTGTCGGAAAAGGACTTGGGGTGAATGCACTTGCAGCGCTCGGTGCCGTAGACTGGCTGAACTGGATGGTCATCGGTGTGGCGACAGGTTTTACGCAGGGGTTTTCAATTTTAATTGCCCAGTATTTCGGGGCGAAAAAGTTTGATAATTTAAGAAAAGCTTTTGCCGCGTCGGCCGTTTTAAGCGGTATCATCGCAGTATTTACACTGATTGTCAGTCAGGCAGCTGCAAGGCCGATGCTTATTTTTTTGAATACGCCGGAATATATTATTGCGGACGCGCTTGCTTATGTGCGTGTCGCTTTTAGCGGCATTATCATTGTGATGGCTTATAATTTTCTTGCGGCGACGCTGCGGGCGCTTGGTGACAGTAAAACACCTTTAATCGCGATGGTGATTGCTGCGGCCATTAATGTTGTTCTTGATGTCATTTTTGTCATCGGACTTAATCTGGGCATTGCCAGCGCCGCAGCGGCAACGGTAATCGCACAGGCTTTTTCAGCGCTGTATTGTTTGAATGCTGTGCGTAAAATTTCTATATTAAAGGTAAAGAAAACTGATTTCAGGAGAGATTTTTTGCTGGCAGGATGTCTTTTTAAACTAGGACTTCCGATTGCCCTTCAAAATATTTTGATCGCTGTCGGCGGTCTTGTCATTCAGTCGGTCATCAACCAGTATGGTCTTCATTTCGTGGCAGGATTTACGGCAACAAATAAGCTATACGGACTTTTAGAGCTGGCAGGGATTGCTTTTGGCTTTGCTATATCCACTTATGCCAGTCAAAATATGGGCGCCCAAAAGTATGACAGGATTCCGAAGGGCGTTCACGCTTCACTGCTGATTTCTGCGGTGACATCGTCTGTGATTTCGGCCATTGTCCTTATTTTCGGGCGTCAGATATTGTCCATGTTTATTTCCGGCGCCGGTTCGGAGACAGAGATGGCGATGACGGTGGCTGTCAATTACTTAAATGTGATGGGTGTGACTTTGTTTATATTATATTTGATCCATGTTTACAGAAATGTGATGCAGGGGCTCGGCGATACGCTGATTCCGATGCTTTCGGGTGTGATGGAGCTTGTGATGAGAGTGGCGGTTGTCCTTATTCTGCCGCCGCTTATAGGCGAAACGTCGCTTTATTTTGCAGAGCTTGCCGCGTGGATCGGGGCCGATGTGCTTTTGATTGCGGCTTATAACATAAGAATGCGCGGACTTAGGAAAAAGAGCCGCGCAGAAGGCACAGGTGTCATAAGGGGGTAACAAAAGATGAATATTATTGATTTTAAAAATGCAAGCTGTAAGCACTGTTATAAATGTGTGCGTACATGCAGTGTGAAGGCCATCCGTGTCAAAAATGCGCAGGCGCAGATTATGACCGATTATTGTGTTTTGTGCGGTCATTGTCTTGAGGTCTGTCCGCAGAATGCAAAAACCTTTGCAAGCGATTTGGAGATGGTAAAGGCATTTTTAAGAGAGGGGAAGACAGTGGCGCTGTCCATTGCGCCGTCCTATCTTGGCATTTTTGATTATGAGCGGCCGGGACAGATTATATGTGCCCTAAAAAAGCTCGGTTTTACATATGTCCGCGAGACTGCCGAGGGTGCTGCCCTTGTGACGGACGCCTATCAGAAGCTTATGGACGAGGGACAGATGGAAAATATTATTACGACATGCTGTCCGAGTGTCAATGACCTTGTGGAGAAGTATTATCCTGAGCTGATTGGCGATATGGCGCCGGTCGTCTCGCCGATGATTGCTCACGGTATGCTCATGAAAAAGCTTTACGGCGATTCGGTGAAAACAGTATTTGCAGGCCCTTGTGTTGCAAAAAAAGAAGAAGCGAGAGAAGATGAGCGGACTGAAGGGTTTATTGACGCCGTTATTACCTTTGCTGAGCTTGAAGACTGGTTTGCGGAAGCGGGCATTGATGTGTTTTCATGTGAGGAAATGCCTGTGGACAATCCCGATCCGAAAATCAATCGCCTTTATCCGGTGCGAAAGGGTGTGCTGACATCGGTTGAAACGCGCGCAGGGAAAGCTCTTAATGGTCATTTGGACGGAGGCAGTGCGCCGCAGACAGCAGACAGCCGGTCAGACGGTGCGGCTTACAGAATGTTTGATATTGACGGCATGGAAAACTGCCGTGAGCTTTTTGAGGAGATGAAAGCCGGGCGGCTTAAAGGCTGTTTTATCGAAGCGAATATGTGTGAGGGCGGCTGTATTAAAGGGCCGGCTGTCAATAAGCTGAATATTTCGCGGTTTGAATCGACGATTGAAATTGAAAAACAGGTGCAGCACAGACCGGCGGAAATTTCGGATGCAGCCGCAGGGCTGAATCTGCATAAGACGTTTTATTCCAGACAGCTTCGGGACGATTTACCGACAGAGGAGCAGATACGAAAGATTTTAAAGGCGACAGGAAAGAATAATAAAGATGAAGAATTAAACTGCGGCGCCTGTGGCTATCCGTCATGCCGGGAAAAAGCAATTGCTGTATTTCAGGGGAAGGCAGAAAATGATATGTGTCTTCCGTATGCGTATGAGACAGCCAATTCAATGTCCAACGTTGTCATGGAGACGACGCCGAATATGATTCTCATTGTTGATGAGCAGCTTAAAATTATGGAGATGAACCGGAAGGCCGAGGAGGTTTTCGGTGTGGACAGAGAGACGGCCATTAAAACGATGTATGTTTTTGAAATGCTCGATGCCTCAGATTTTGAATCTGTATTAAACCGTCACACGCCGATTTACCGGAAGAAGCTTTATCTTGAAGCTTATAAAATGACGGTGCTTGAAACGATTGTGTATGTGGCAAATCTTGATGCGGCACTGGCGATTTTTCAGGATGTGACGGCAGATGAGCGGGAACTTCAAAAGCAGATGGAAACAAAGGTTGAGGTTGTCGGCATTGCCCAGGAGGTTATTGAAAAACAGATGATGGTCGCTCAGGAAATTGCGGGACTTTTAGGTGAGACGACGGCAGAAACAAAGGCGATTCTGACAAAGCTTCGCGGACTTGTACTGCCGGAGGCGGATAAGGATAAAAACCGCAGCAAGAGTAAGAGGTAGCGGCCATGAGTGTAAGTATTGATGTGGCTTGGAAAAGCCTTAATAAATATACAGAGGAACTTTGCGGTGATAAAGTTGAGATATTAAAAAAGGAAGATTCGGATGTCGTTATTTTATCTGACGGGATGGGCAGCGGCGTGAAGGCGAATATTTTAGCGACGCTCACATCTAAAATTTTAAAGACGATGTTTGCTTATGACCTGCCTATTGAGGAATCGGTGGAGATGATTGCAAAAACACTGCCTATTTGTAAGGTGCGTGAAGTTGCTTATTCGACATTTAGCATTTTGCAGATATTTCATTCCGGTGAGGCCTATCTTGTGGAATTTGATAATCCGTCCTGTATTTTTATCCGTGACGGCAAAATCGTAAAGATTCCTTTTGAGACGCGGGAAATTGAGGGGAAAACAATCCGTGAATACCGTTTTTGTGTAAAGCTTGGCGATTGTTTTGTGCTTATGAGCGACGGTACGATTTTTGCCGGCGTCGGGGAACTTTTAAATTTTGGCTGGACGTGGGACAGTATTGCAGAATATACATTAAAATGTACGAAAGACACGCTGTCTGCCGGGCGGCTTGCGGCCATGCTTTCAGACGCCTGCAACGATTTATATATGGAGCGGCCGGGCGATGATACAACGGTGGCTGTTGCCCGTGTGTTTGAGCAGCATATTGTCAATATTTTTACAGGGCCGCCGTCATCAAGAACGATGGATAAGTCTGTGATGGAAGATTTTATGGCGTCGGAGGGCAGTCACATTGTGTGCGGCGGGACGACGGCAAAGATTGCCTCCGCCTATCTGAATATGCCTGTCATTCCAAATGATGACGGCACGGCGGATGTGCCGCCGACGTCAAAAATTAAGGGGCTTGACCTTGTGACGGAAGGGGTGCTTACCCTCGGTAAGGCATTAAAGCTTTTAAAGCAGTTTGACAGCGGTGATGTGAGCGGTGAATTTTTTGATGCCATTGATGAAAACAATGGTGCGGCAAAGCTGACTTCAGTTATTTTGGAAAACTGCACGGACGTCCGGCTTTTTGTCGGCACGGCAGCCAATGCAGCGCAGCAAAATATCGGTTTTGATATCAGCGTGCGAAGTAATATTACTGAGCAGTTAAAGTCTGTGCTTGAAAGTCTCGGCAAACGGGTGTCTATCCGTTATTACTAAAAGATACGCCGGAGGCGAACAATAAACGGAGTGTTTAAATCCGTATTTAAGATAAGGAAAAGAGATATGATTGATAAATATGGCAGAAAAATTGAATATGTGAGAATTTCTGTGACGGACAGATGTAATTTCCGCTGTATTTACTGTATGCCGGACGGTGATATTTCATGGCAGAGCCGTGAAGAAATACTGACGGATGCGGAACTTTTAAAGGTTGTGGGCGTATTTGCCCGCATGGGTGTGAAGCGGATTAAGCTTACCGGCGGCGAGCCGCTGCTTAGACCGGGCATTGAGCAGGTTGTCCGGGCGGTGAAGCAGACGGAGGGTATTGAGAAAGTGACGCTGACAACAAATGGCGTTCTTTTAGGTGATAAGCTTGAAGCGCTTTGTGCGGCAGGGCTTGACGGTGTGAATATAAGCCTTGATGCTTTGATGCCGCAGCGGTTTGAGATGATTACAGGGTGCGGTACACGCAGTCAGCTTGAAAAAGTTCTGGTGTCTGTCAGGCAGGCGCTGACCTTTGAAAAGCTGGCGGTTAAGTTAAATTGTGTTCCGATGCGGGGCGTGAATGAGAGCGACTGCCTTGCGCTGCTTGATTATGCTAAAAATACGCGGGCAGCTGTCCGTTTTATTGAGATGATGCCGATTGGCTACGGTAAAAAGTTTGAACCGATCAGTGAGGATGAACTTCGGTCGATGATCGGGCTTTCACTTAAGCCGGTTTCGGTTGAAGAAGGTTATGGCGGCGGGCCGTGCCGTTATTACCGACCTGATGGTTTTAAAGGTCTTATCGGGTTTATAAGTGCAGTTTCACACAAGTTTTGCGAGAGCTGCAACCGGGTGCGGCTGACAAGCGACGGTTATTTAAAGACATGTCTGCAGTATGATACCGGACGGGATTTGCGGGCTGTGCTGCGTCATGTGCCGGAGCGTGGAAATTGTACAGATGAAAGCAATATGAATGAAGTTGACATAAAATTAGAGAAGGCTGTGGCGGAGGCCATTGCGGCAAAGCCGGCAGAGCATCATTTTGAAAATGCCGGACGTCATGACAGTGATGATGAACAAAAGAAAATGTTTCAGATTGGAGGATAAAAATGGGAAAGATATTAGCAATATGTATGAGTGAACGCAGGGGGACGCAGAAGCATCGCGTCGAATCGGCAAAGCTTGTGAAGGAATGGGGGATTGAGGGTGACGCCCACGCCGGCAGATGGCACCGGCAGGTGAGCCTTTTATCGGCAGAGCGTGTAGATGAATTCAGAGCAAAGGGCGCTGAGGTTTCAGACGGTGCTTTTGGGGAAAATATTGTGGCAGAGGGCTTTGATTTTAAAAATCTTCCGGTAGGTACACTATTTCGCTGCGGCGACGCCGTTCTTGAGATGACGCAGATCGGCAAGCAGTGCCATGCCCACTGCGAGATTTATAAAGTGATGGGCGACTGCATTATGCCAAGAGAGGGTGTTTTTGCGAAAGTAATTTGCGGCGGCGAAATCCATGTCGGCGATACACTTGAAATTATTGATGGTGAAGACGCGGACAGTGTAAAAAAATCAGCGGAAGGCGGCGCAGACGGCGATGCGGGGGCGCTTTTGGCGGCGGTGATCACAGTCAGTGATAAGGCAAGCCGCGGCGAGCGGGAAGATATGTCGGGCCCTGCGGCTGAAGAAATTTTAAAGGCGCACGGCTACAGGATTGTTTACAGAGAGATTGTTCCTGATGAGCAGCCGGAGATTGAAGCGGCGCTTAAGCGCTGTGCCGACGAGAAGAATGTGCATCTTATAGTGACAAACGGCGGCACCGGCTTTTCTGTGCGCGATGTGACACCGGAGGCGACAGCGGCTGTATGTACGCGGATGGCGCCGGGCATTGCGGAGGCGATGCGCTATGAAAGCCTTAAGGTGACAAAAAAGGCGATGCTTTCAAGAGCAGCAGCCGGAATCCGCGGCACATCGCTGATCGTTAATCTTCCGGGAAGCCCGAAAGCAGTCCGGGAAAATCTGCTTGCGGTGATTGAAACATTAGCGCATGGAATACGCATTTTAAACGGGAGTGATGGTGAGTGCGGCAGAATATCTTAATTGTGGAAGATGACAGTGTTATCGCAGAAGGACTCGCCTATGCCCTTTTGGGGGAAGGCTTTTTGGTGAAGCGGGCGGCATGCGCGGCAGACTGCAAAACGCTTGTTGCGGACGAAAAATTTGACTTAATATTGCTTGATGTGGGACTTCCGGACGGCACAGGATATGAATTATGTAAACTTATCAAGGCGCAGTCTGATACACCGATTATATTTCTGACAGCCTGTGATGACGAGGTCAATGTTGTTATGGGGCTGGAGCTTGGCGCGGATGACTATGTGACGAAGCCGTTCAGAATCCGTGAGCTGATTACAAGAATTAAGACTGTTCTACGGCGGGCAGGACGGAATCCGGCTGCGGATATGCTGACTATCGGCAATATTTCAATTAATGTTTCTCAGGCCAAGGTTTATAAAAATAAGTCGGAGATTTTTCTGACGGCGCTTGAATACCGCCTTCTTCTGACATTGGCGGGACACCGCGGACAGGTGCTTTCAAGAAACCAGCTTCTTGAAGGTATCTGGGATGTGTCCGGTGATTTTGTCAATGACAATACGCTGACAGTTTATATGAAGCGGCTTCGCGAAAAGCTGGAGGATAATCCGGCAAAACCAAAGCTCATTAAAACAGTGCGCGGCCTCGGTTATATGATGGAGTAAGCTTATGTGGAAAAACAGAGAAATAAAATGGCTTCTTTTGCTGGCGGCAGTTTTGTGTGCAGTGATAGTTTCCGTCAGTTTTGTGCGGCCGTCAATGACCGCTGTGACTGCGGTGGCTGCTATTGTGATTTTGACGGCAGCCTATGTCGGGGCAACGGTGTACCGTTTCCGGAAAATACGGATGCTTTCCGATTACCTTTATAAGCTGGCGGACGGCGGGCGCGCGCTTTTGCCGGATAAATATACGGAGGGTGAGTTAAGTCTTCTCCAAAGTGAGATTTACAAGCTGGCAGTCCGTTTAAGTGAACAGGCAGAGCTTTTAATGAAAGATAAAAATTATCTTGCCGATGCAATTTCGGATATTTCCCACCAGCTGAAAACGCCGGTGACATCAATGCGCGTCATGGCGGATCTGCTCTCGGACGGCGGGCTTTCCGATGAGCGGCGCGCTGCCTTTACGGCAAATATTCAGAGTCAGCTAAACCGGATGGAATGGCTAGTGACAGCTCTTTTGAAAATGGCGAAGCTTGACGCAGGCGCGGTAACAATGAAAAATGAGCCCTTTGTTATTGAAGCGCTTTTGCACCGGGCGGCAGAGCATCTTCTCATTCCGATGGAGTTAAAGCATATAACGTTTGAACTTGAAGGCGATATGAAAGCGGAAATTTCCGGCGATATCGGCTGGCTTTCGGAGGCTGTCGCCAATATTTTAAAAAACTGTATTGAACATACGCCGGTGGGCGGGCGTATTGTTGTACACGCTGAGAAAACAGCGCTTTATACGTCTATTACAATCAGCGACACCGGCTGCGGCATTGCTGAAGATGATCTTTCTCATATATTTGAACGTTTTTATAAAGGAAAGAACTCGTCGTCAGACAGTGTGGGCATCGGTCTTGCAATGGCAAAACAGATTATGACAGAAACAAACGGCACACTTGCTGTCACGAAAACCGGTGAGCGCGGTACGACCTTTATGTTAAAGCTTTACAGAAAGTGACAGAAATGTCACTTTTTTTGTCACCGTAAAGTCATTTTGAGATGCTATAGTGTCATTATAGAAACGAAATAAGGCATTGATGAAGGAGGATTTCAATGGAAATTTTAAAGGTAGAGCATCTGACAAAGGTGTACGGCAGCGGTGAAACGGCCGTGAAGGCGCTCGATGATATATCATTTTCGGTGGAAAAGGGAGAATTTACGGCAATTATAGGGCCGTCAGGCTCAGGAAAATCAACATTGCTGCACTTGCTTGGCGGTGTGGATTTTCCGACAGCGGGGACGGTGACAATCGACGGCACGGATATTTATAAGCTGAATGAAACGAAGCTTGCCATTTTCAGACGGCGGCAGATTGGTCTTATTTATCAGTTTTATAACCTGATTCCGGTGCTCGATGTGGCGGAAAATATGACGCTGCCTCTGCTTCTTGACGGACGGACGCCGGAGAAGGCAGCACTTATAAATATGATTAAAATGCTTGGGCTTGATGGCCGTATTCATCATCTTCCAAACCAGCTTTCCGGCGGACAGCAGCAGAGAGTGTCCATCGGCCGGGCGCTTGTGAGCCATCCGGCCATTGTTCTTGCCGATGAGCCGACAGGCAACCTCGACAGGAAAAACAGCAACGAGATTGTAGAACTTTTAAAAATGTCCAACCGTATGTACCATCAGACACTGCTTTTAATTACTCACGATGAAAGTATTGCCCTGCAGGCAGACCGGATTATTACAATCGAGGATGGAAAAATTAAGAGCGACGAGCGCATACGAAGAAAATCGGGCGTCACAGACAGCCTTGACGGTGCAGCTAACCGCGGGGAGGTGTCGCGATGAATGTCATCCGTAAACTGACATGGCAGTACATGAAGAAAAATAAGCGCCGGACAATTGTCACAGTGATCGGTATTATTATTTCGGTGGCAATGATGACGGCAGTGACGACAGCGTATGCTTCCTTTGCAGATTTGTATGAGCGAAAGACAATCATGCAGGACGGCCGTTGGCATGTGCTTTATAAAAATGTGCCGGCAGAAAATACAGAAATCATCGAAAATGATGAAAACAGCGGGGAAGTGATGCTGAGCGCAGATTTAGGCTATGACATGGTTGACAGTGAAAATGAATATAAGCCGTATATTTTTTTGAAGGCATACAGCGCCGACGGCTTTGGTATGGTGCCTGTGTCATTAATTGAAGGCCGTCTTCCGCAAAACAGCAGTGAAATCGTTATTCCGCTGCATTTAAAGCAAAACGGCGGTGTTGACTGGAAGGTCGGCGATACGGTGAAGCTGACGCTCTCAGACAGAACAGTGACGCAGGACGGCGAAACCTATGTCTTAGATCAGCAAAATCCTTTTCAGGACGGCGGATATGAATATCACAACAGCGAAGTTCTGACACCAAAGAAAGACGCAAAGACATATACGATTGTCGGATTGATGGAGAGGCCGGACTTTGAGCCGAGCTGGGCGCCGGGCTATACGGCAATCACGGTGCTTGATGAAAAGGAAGCGCACATAGATACAGTGAATGTTTCTGTATGGCAGAAAAAGGTTGATAAAAATATTTATGATAATAGTGAAAAGCTGGCTGAGGCAGCAGGTATTACAAAAGAGGATCTTTCTTATAACTCAGTGCTTCTGGCACTTTCGGGTGTGGCAGGTACAAACGGTTTTATTATGATGATGTATGCCTTGGTTGTGCTCTTACTGATCATTATTGTTATCAGCTCTGTATCGCTTATTTATAATGCTTTTGCAATTTCCCTGACTGAGCGCAGCCGCCAGCTTGGTATGCTTGCCGGTGTGGGCGCCACAAAACGTCAGAAACGGGCGTCGGTTTATTATGAAGGCTTTTTGGTCGGCATTGTTAGTATACCGGTCGGCATTATCGCCGGTATCGGCGGACTTGCCGTTGCTTTCAAATGTATGGCACCTGTATTTGAATCCACTTTCAGTACATGGAAACAGGAACTTTATGTTGTTGTCAGCTGGCCTGCCCTGCTTGCGGCAGCCGTTGTGGCGGCATTGACAATATTTATTTCAACGTACATTCCGGCAAAGCGGGCGTCTAAAATTTCGCCGATTGACGGTATCCGTCAGAGCAAAGATATTAAGCTGACAAAAAAGTCTGTGAAAACATCCCGTCTGACGAGAAAGCTTTTTGGCTTCGAGGGTGAGATTGCCCTGAAAAATTTAAAGCGCAACAAAAAACGCTACAGAGCGACTGTTTTTTCAATGGCTGTGAGCCTTGCCCTGTTTTTAGGTGTGTCCGGTTTTGTCGAAGCATTAAAGCAAAGTTCACAGATGCTGCTTGAGACAGATCATGTCGATATCAAGGTGCAGGCGGACGAGGCTGATTTTGAAGAAATATCCAAGCTTTCCGGTATTGTAAAGAGCACGCAGATGACACAGACATCAATGCTTTGTGCCGAGTGGTCCCAAATGAAACTGACCGGAGAATTTCAGAAAGTGCGCACCGAAATGATTGAGAAAGAAAATGGCACAATGTGGACAGAGGGCGGTGATTACAGCGTTTTTGTTTATGCGCTGGATGATGAAAGCCTCAATGCATTTTTGGAGGAAGCGGCCATTGACAGGGCGGTGCTTGACGGTGAGAATAAGGCGATTCTTTTAAATAAAATAATGATTGTCGGAATGCAGTCAAGAGCTGAGACAAAAATGTTTGACTGTAAGCCGGGGCAGACGCTTTCCATTGATTATGTAAGAACTGAATATAATAATAAATCAGAAGACTATGAGGAAATACGGGACAATGTCGTCAGTCTGACAATTGCTGCAGTGACGGAAAAAGCGCCGTGGTGTGCCGACGAGCGGATGGATTTATATGAAACTGAAAATATCCGTCTGCTTGTTACTGAAGAAACGCTTCAAAAGTTTGTGGACGCCAACGAAGTGCTGCCTCAGCCTTTCACAAAGCTGTGCATTGATTCTGACGATCCGCAGACAACATTGGATGATCTTGATGCCTATATTTCGGAAAACAGCGAGACGCAGGGCATCATTTATTCATCTTCTTGGAAAATGATTGAGAGCAATGAAAATACACTGCTTCTTATTTCGGTTTTTGCCTATGGTTTTATTATTTTAATGACAGCCATCTGTACGGCAAATATTATTAATACGACATCAACGGGAATCAGTATGCGGCGCAAGGAATTTGCAATGCTGAAATCTGTCGGTATGACGCCAAAAGCATTTAATAAGATGATTATTTATGAAAGTATGTTTTACGGCCTTAAGGCACTGCTCTTTGGCCTGCCTGTCGGTTTCCTTCTGATGTGGCTTTTCTATAAGACAGCAGGTACGGGCATTTACAGCAGTTTTTCACTGCCGTGGCTGAATATTATCCTTGCCGCCATGATGATATTTTTGATTACAGGCGTGTCCATGATGTATTCGGTGAACAAAATAAAAAAAGAAAATGTTATCGAGGCGCTGAAAGGGGAATAAAAAACGATGATTTATTTGGACAATGCGGCGACGACGCTTCATAAACCGGCGTGTGTGCGTGAAGCAGTGGCTGCCGCCTTTGATGTGATGGGTAATTCCGGACGCGGGGCGGCGCGTCCGGCGCTGGATGCTTCGAGAATCATTTATGAAGCGAGAGAATGTCTTGCCCGTTTGTTTCATGCCGAAAGCTCGGCTCAGATTGTATTTACGCTCAATGCCACACAGGCACTGAATACAGCCATTAAAGGACTGAACTTGCATGAGGGCCATGTGATTACGACAGTGCTTGAGCATAATTCAGTGTTAAGACCGTTGTATGAGTGCAGGGAGGCCGGCGGCAGTCTGACGATTGTCGGCTGTGATGAAAAGGGCAATATTGATTATGACGATATTGAGGCAGCCGTGCGGGAAGATACGAAGGCGATTGTCTGTACGCACGCTTCGAACCTGACCGGAAATATGATTGATCTTGGCCGTGTCGGCCGTATTGCTCACAGCCACGGACTTCTCTTTATCGCAGATGCTTCCCAGACGGCGGGCGTGTGGCCTGTCGATGTGCAGAAAATGGGTATTGACGTGCTTTGCTTTACCGGACATAAGGGGCTTTTGGGACCTCAGGGCACAGGCGGCATGTATGTGCGTCCCGGTGTGACAATCCGTCCGCTTTTATCGGGCGGCAGCGGTATTGAGACATACAATAAAAAACATCCGTCAAAGATGCCGACGGCACTGGAAGCCGGAACATTAAACGGCCACGGTATTGCAGGGCTCGGCGCGGCTGCAGCTTACATCGAAAAAACAGGGCTTGACATACTCCGTGAAAGAGAGCTTGCATTGATGCGGCGTTTTTATGAGGGTGTTCATAAAATACCCGGCGTAAAGCTTTACGGTGATTTTGAAGCTTCAAACCATGCCGCGATTGTGTCCTTAAATATCCGTGATTATGATTCTTCGGATGTCAGCGACGAACTGAATATGTCCTACGGCATTGTGACACGCGCCGGCGCCCACTGTGCGCCGCTGATGCATGAGGCGCTTGGTACTGTCGGACAGGGCGCTGTGCGGTTCAGCTTTTCACACTATAATACGGAAGAAGAAATCGACTTTGCCGTAAAGGCAGTCCGGGAACTGGCGTGTGAATAATATATGGACAGCTGCAAAGTGTCTACGGCTGTTTTTTTCGTACTTTTGAAAGATATCTGTAAATAGTCGGCTCGGACACCTGAAGATAATCGGCAACCTGTGCAATGGCACCTTTTGTTGAGAAAATCTCCTGTTCGTCCAGCTTTTTCACAAGCTCAATCTTTTCGGCGGCAGACATGCGTTTTGGCATGACATTAAAGCTGTTTAATGTATTTAAAATGCGGTCGCTTGAAATGTCAAGAATTGATGCATTAAGCCGTTCAGAGTAGCCGGACGGCCCTTTTCCCGGCAGGCAGAATGCAGCGCTTAAGGCATGGATTGCCCGCTCCGCTTCAAGGAGTGTATCTGTATTGTGATTGATACATAAAAGACCAATCAGTGTATCATCTTCCTTAATAAAATAGGTGGATGATACAAGATGGTGTCCGCCGGCACACTTTCCCTCATAATTGACAATATAATCTGTTTCAAGATACTTCTTATCTGCGATAAACTGCCGTGCAAGGTCTGTCAGAGAATCGCCGATACGTCTGCCGGAAATATGGGCATTCTCAATGGCGATAATCGACGTATCGGGCTGGCTGATATCGTGCAGAATAATCTCAAAATCACTTCCGAACACCTGCCCCATAAACTTCACAAGCGGAATATAATTCGTAAGCTTTGACAAAAAATCATCTCCTTAAAATTGTCTGCCTATAAACATTCAATAGGCTGCGTTAGATATTGAATAAATTATACTATGCTG
>SAMEA3387468__coassemble_2266_pt1 | contig 20844 bp, 23 predicted proteins | sample SAMEA3387468__metabat2_low_PE_040 | metagenome-assembled genome bin SAMEA3387468 (sample SAMEA3387468) | Felis catus | biome: Faeces | place: United Kingdom | collected 2012 | reverse complement strand
ACTATATATCATATAGTATACGATTGATTATAATATGTCAAGCGCTTTATATAAAAATTTTTAAATCATAAACTTTTTTCCTATAACCTGAAACAGGCGCAGTGCAAAAGCACCGCGCCTGTCTAATCCATACTTTATTTTATTTTTACAGCCATGCCTCAAGGTCGGCAATAAGTGCATCCACATGCTCTGTCTTTGTCGCCCAGCTTGTGCAAAAACGGATAGAGCTATGTGTCTCGTCAATTCTCTGATCTTCCTCATAGCCGTACTTTTCGCCGATTTTCTTTATGAGGCTATCTTCTAAAATCGGAAACTGCTGATTTGTCGGGCTCTCAATCACAAACGGAATATGCTTGTCTTCAAAAACCTTCTTTATGCGCATCGCCTGAGTAATGGCATGCTTACATATATCAAAATATAAATTATTTTCAAAAAGCATCTCAAACTGAATACCTAAAAGACGGCCTTTGGCAAGCATACCGCCACGCTGCTTTAACATAAATCTGAAATCCTTTTTAAGGGCATCATTTCTTATAACGACAGCCTCACCAAACAGTGCACCGCACTTTGTACCGCCGATATAGAAAACATCGCACAGCCTGTGGATATCTGGAAGTGTTAAATCGTTTTCCTCAGACATAAGACCGTAACCTAAACGGGCGCCGTCAAGGAATAAGTACAGCCCGTCCTCATGGCAGACTTTACTGATTGCCTCAAGTTCAGCCTTTGTATACAATGTGCCGTATTCTGTCGGATTTGAAATATAAACCATCTTCGGCATTACAATATGCTCGTAGCTCTCATTTGTCTTATGCCATAAATAATAATCATGGATCTGGGCTGCAGACAATTTTCCGTTTTCTGACGGCAGGCCGATAACCTTATGCCCCGTCGATTCAATAGCGCCTGTTTCGTGACAGTTAATGTGTCCGCTGACTGCCGTCACAACACCCTGATACGGACGGAGTGCAGCCGCAATAATTGTTGTATTTGTCTGTGTGCCGCCTACAAGAAAATGAACATCTGCATTGTCATCGCCAACAGCCTTTTTGATCAATGCCCTTGCATTGGCGCAGTGCGGATCCTCCCCGTAACCGACTGTCTGTTCCATATTTGTTGCCATCATCCGCTCCATGATCGCCGGATGGGCGCCCTCATGATAGTCGCAATTAAAAAGTACCATCTCATCTTCTCCCTTTTAATATATTTTAAAAGCCCCGAAGTTTCGGGGCTTAAATGGCATCCTTCTTTCCCATACCGGGACATTTAAAGACATGCACACATTATACACGAGATAAATATTCACCTGTTCTTGTATCAATCTTGATTGTATCACCGGACTCAACGAACAGAGGAACGTTGACCTGAGCGCCTGTCTCTACAGTTGCAGGCTTTGTTGCGCCTGTTGCAGTATCACCCTTAAAGCCCGGCTCTGTATCTGTGATCACAAGCTCAACAAATAACGGTGGCTCTACTGAGAATACTTCACCATTGTGTGAAAGCATCTTCACCATCTCATTTTCTTTAACAAACTTTAATGCATCGCCGATAGCTTCTTCGTTTAACGCGATCTGGTCGTATGTCTCAACGTCCATAAAGTGATATAACTCACCGTCGCTGTATAAATACTGCATATCTGCTCTGTCGATATGTGCCTGAGGACACTTCTCTGTAGGTCTGAAAGTTTTCTCTACAACGCCGCCGTTTTTAATATTTCTCAATTTTGTACGAACGAAAGCAGCACCTTTACCCGGTTTTACATGCTGAAATTCAACAACCTGATAAACATTTCCTTCGTATTCGATTGTTAAGCCATTTCTAAAATCTCCTGCTGATACCATAAAATGGAACCTCCTTAATTATTAACTTCTTCTAGTATAAATAATAAACAGACTTTTTTCAACTGTTTTTTTGCTTCTTGTAGAAATAAAGCACGATTTTTTCCAGTTTTCTCTTAAAAACAATCTGTATCTCCTCTTTTGGGTGTATTGGCGACACTAAAATATTACGGATACCTGTCCGTTTTGCCCCATATACGTCTGTAAAAAGCTGATCCCCGATAAAGACGGTATTCGTCTTATTTGTGCCCATCAGCTTCATCGCCTGCTCATAACCTGTCCGTGACGGCTTATGGGCATTGTAAATGTAATTGACATTAATATTTTTATTAAACATCAAAACTCTTGCTTCTTTGTTGTTTGAAATCAGACAGCAGTTAAAACCAATCGCCTTAAGCCGCACAAAAAGTGCTTCCGCCTGTGCATCTGCCGGCGCGCCGTGGGGCACAAGCGTATTATCAATATCAAATAAAAGCCCCCTGATTCCCTGCGCATAAAGCGCTTCAAAATCTATGTCATAGGTCGATTTTGCTGTCGCATCCGGAAAAAATCTACTAAACATCACATTCCTCCAGCCGCATCAGTGATTCCGCGATCTCCAGACATATGTCCTCAATGCTTCTTTTGTCTGTCGCCACAATAATGTCTGCCGCCTGCTCATAGGCTCTGCGCCGTTTTTCCATCAGAGCGCCAATAAAATCAACATCTTTATGACCGTTTAAAATCGGACGGTCGTCACTGTCCTTCACGCGCTCCAAAATTGTTTCTGCCGTCGCCGTCAAAAGTACAATACGGCTGTTTTTTTTCAAAAGGGCTACATTTTCATCGCGGAGCACCGTACCGCCGCCGCACGAGATAATCCGTCCGTTCTCGCATGACAATTCTTTTAAAAGCGCCGTTTCTTTTGCCCTGAAATAGGCTTCCCCGAATTTTGCAAAAATTTCATTAATCGTCATTCCTTCGCGCTCTGCAATGAGCGCATCCATTTCCACCGGTTTCATGTCAAACATACGGCTCATCATTTTTGCTGCCGTACTTTTTCCCGCTCCCATAAAACCAGTCAGCGCCACATTATGTGTTTTTAAATAATTTTTCATCCATTCTGTTTTTTCCATCACACATACACCTCTTTTCATCAAAAAGCGACAATATGTCATATAATTTCTTTGCGTCAATCTGCCCCGGCGCCGAAAGCTGTCCCGCTGTGCCAAAAGTGATTGATGAACCGAACTGCTGACCGCAAAGCCGGCTTATAAGACCGACGCGTCCCATAGCCATCGTGACAACCGGACAGTCAAGCTGTGCAGACGCACACATCGTTGCGTGAAGCAGTCTAAGCACATCATCGCCGTCTTTCGGCATCACTGCAACTTTTGCAATATCCGCGCCAAGTGCTGCCATAGCCTTCAGCCGTCCGGTTATCACAGCTTCCTCTGGTGTTTTTAAAAAATCGTGATTTGAAAGCACTGTCACAATGCGGGCCGCCTTTGCCGCCGCAATGACCGGCGCTATATCGCCCGCCTCAAGTTCAATATCAATCATATCTGCCATCCTGCTGTCAATGACTGTTTCCAAAAACTGAAAATAAGACTGTATCTCCGCCTCGCGGCAGCCTCCCTCAGCCTTTGTCCTGAAAGTCACAAGCAGCGGCATATTTTCAAAAACAGAGCGCAGCTTTCTAAGAACAGCACACACTGCTGTTTTGTCAAAAACATCATCAAAGGCATCTGCCCTCCATTCAGCAATGCTGACGCCCTCTTTTGCCTTGACGGCCTTCGCCGCCTCATAAATCTCTGTCTTCGTTTTTCCCATCACCGGCGCACATATTTTAGGCATGCCCTCACCGATGACGATATCTCTTACTTTAACTGCCATAAAAATCCTTTCTGTCGCACTTTTTTCCTGCAAGCTTATTATATACCGATGTCCGGCGATAAACAAGAGATTTTCTGACTCTATTGACAGCGCTGTCACTTTAGTATAGTATAGTCATAAAATATAGACATCTACGCTTTGGAGGAATAAATATGACTAATTTTATTACAGGACATACCGGCCTTTGCGCCCTTTTAGGAAGTCCGGTTGCCCACAGTATATCACCGGCCATGCATAACGAGGCTTTCCGGCTGCTTGGCCTTGACTATGCCTATCTCGCCTTTGACGTCGGCACGGACAATCTGAAAACAGCCGTTGACGGCCTTAAGGCTCTTGGCGTGCGCGGTTTTAATTTAACGATGCCTGATAAAAATCTTATGGCAGAACTTGCCGATGATTTAAGTCCTGCCGCCCGCCTGACCGGCGCTGTAAACACAATCGTCAATGAAAACGGCCGCCTGATCGGACATACGACCGACGGTACCGGCTATATGCGCGCAGCTGCAGATGCCGGCATTGAACTTCAAAACAAAACAATGACACTTCTCGGCGCCGGCGGTGCGGCAACTGCCATTGTTGTACAAGCAGCGCTTGACGGTCTTAAGGAAATCCGTATTTTTAATATTAAGGATAAATTTTTTGAGCGCATGGAAGGACTTTGTGAAAAGCTTTGTGCCGAGACAGACTGCCGTGTCATTGTGAACGATCTCGCCGATAAAGATGCCCTTGGCGCCTCCATCGAAACGAGTGATATTCTGACAAACTGCACCAATGTCGGCATGGCACCCAGTACAAATGCCTGCCTGATCGAAGATCCCCATATGCTCCGCCCTCAGCTTGTCGTTTCGGATATTATTTACAATCCGAAGGAAACGCTGCTTTTAAAGAAAGCAAAAGCCTGCGGCTGTCAAACGTTCAACGGTATGTATATGCTGCTCTATCAGGGCGCAGCCGCTTTTAAACTGTGGACAGGTCATGACATGCCGACAGAGCAAATCAAAGCAAAATTTTTCAGCTGAAACAGCAAAAAAGGACAGCCGCTGCGCTGTCCTTTAAATAATTACTTATCATATTCACTGATAACCTTTTCAATTCTGCGGCGGACAAGCTCCGCGATTTCCTGAGACTTCATATCCTTATACATCTCATAAGGCATCGGCTCAAGAAAATGGACCTGGACAGTCAGCTTCTTCGCAGACTTTGTATCAAAGGCCTTATAGGAATCAATGAGCGCAACCGGCACAATCGGGCACTTTGCCTTGATGGCCGACTTAAAACTGCCGCCCTTAAATTCCAAAAGCTTATTGCCTTCCCTGCTCCTTGTCCCTTCTGCAAAAATAAGATAGTTACGGCCGCTTTTAACTTCCTCAGTTACTTGTCCAATAACCTTCATTGACTGGCGGATATCCTCTCTGTCAATCGCATAGGCTTTCATACAGGCAAATACCTGTTTTAAGAAAGGAATCTTCTGCAGCTCTTTTTTCATCACAACCGAAAACGGCCTCGGACACGCCTGAATCATTGCAAGCACGTCAAACAGCCCCTGATGATTTGGGAAAAACATAAAACCGTCCTTTTCAGGAATATTGTCCTCGCCGTAAACATCAATCCGTATATTGCCGCCCTTAATTGCCTTATTGTCAATATAGCGCAGCACCTCGTACCGCTCGGCCTCCGGATATTTTTCTGCATGCCTTGCATAATGATAAAGCTTATAAAGGCCGTACGGTACAAAAAGAATATTTTTAAGTACCATTAACAGTATTCTTCGCATAATCAAAATCTCCCTGCTTCAATTAAATTTCATGAGCGATTTTACACGGAATGCTTGATTCCAAATATTTGTGAAACGCTTCCCCGTCACCGTCGATCGTCGCCTTCTCAAAGAAAAAAGATACCGGCTGATTGCCGACTTTCGCATAAATAAAGTAATATGAGCGAAGCTCAAATACATTGGTGACACTTTTCCAGTCAATACGCTTGCCAAGCTTATATCGCTGCGTCTTTGCCTGAAAATAATCCTCGTAAAACCTGTACTCATCTGTCTTTCCTAAAGTGCCTGCCTGCTGCTGAAGCTCAAGACTCCGGCTTATGCCTTTTCTCATCACAAGCTGTTTAAAAAACAGAGCGCGGATTAAAAAGAAAATCGCAAGCGCCGATGACGCGATGCCTTCAACGATATAAACCCATGATTCGGAAATTCTTGTAAATCCGAAATAAGCTAAAAAGCCCATGGATGCCGCTGCAATCAAATAAATCAGTCTGCGCCATTTAATATGCTTTTTCTGCTTCGTTGAAATGTCCATCGTTTCTTCCATAACCCTCTTAAAGGTGTCCTCATTCAGCAGCACTGATGCCGTATAAAACTGTTCCATCATACTTCTGCCGGATAACCATCCGGCCCCTCCTCCTGTCAAAATCTATGTTTCTATTTTATCATAAAATAATGTTTTTGTATAGCACACATACTAAAAAATGGATAAAGCAAAAAAATAGGCGGAGTCATCAGACTCCGCCCGAAACATCTGCCTATTTAGTTTGCGCAGCCATCTTCTCAAGCTGTTTTTTGCGTCCGAAAAGTTTCGGCAGCACAATCAGTGCAACAGCAAGACAGCCGATTGCAACAATCAGTGTTGCAATAACATTGCCGCCTGTGAAACCGGCTACAAAATAACCGATAAAGCAGCATATAGCAACTGTTGTCGCATATGGAATCTGCGTCTTTACATGCTCTAAGTGATTACATGCCGCACCGGTCGAAGCAAGAATTGTTGTATCTGAAATCGGTGAGCAGTGATCGCCGAATACAGAACCTGCCAGTGTTGCTGCAAGACATGTAATTAAAAGCTCAGGTGCTGTATTTGCACAGAGGTCCGTAACAATCGGAATAAGGATACTGAATGTACCCCATGCTGTACCTGTTGCAAATGAAAGACCGCAGCCGACAAGGAAAATAATCGGCGCAAGAATCTGTACAGGAACACCTGATGTTTCTACAAGATAAGATACATAACCGCCTGTATTTAAAAGGTCACGGCATACACCGCCGATAGCCCATGCCATTGTCAGAATAACGCAGGCCGGAACCATTGATGAAATACCATCGTTAATGCAGCCGAAAAATTCTTTGAATGTGAGCACACGTCTGCACATGAAAAATACAAATGTAAACAGCAGCGCGATGAAACCGCCCATTGATAAAGCCTGCGCTGAACTTGTATTACCGAATGCTTCAAACAGTGTACTTGCCTCGCCTGAGAACAGACCGCCGTAATAAAGCATCGAAATAATGGAAAATACAACTAAAACGACAATCGGAAGTACAAGGTCGATTACTTTGCCTTTCGCATCTGCTTTAACGTGCTTAGCCATCTCTGCTTCAGCTTCGCCGCCGTCTGTGCCGTTGATAATGCCTCTCTCGGCATTAATTTCGGCTCTTGCCATCGGACCATAGTCCGCATTCTTTCTTGCGCCCATACTGATAACCATGATCAATGTCAGAATCGCATAAAGGTTCAGCGGAATCGCTGAAATAAAAGCTGTCATTCCATTGCCCGCACTTGCCGGAAGATTGGAAATAACAGATGCCGCCCATGTTGAAATCGGGGCGATGATACAAACCGGCGCTGCTGTAGCGTCGATTAAGTAAGCCAGTTTTTCTCTTGATATTTTAAACTTGTCCGCAACTGGTCTCATAACTGTACCTACTGTCAGACAGTTAAAATAGTCGTCAATAAAAAACATTAAATCGAGTGCTGATGTTGCAAGTGAAGCACTTCTCTTGCCTTTAAGCTTCTTGCCTGCCCAGTCACCGTAAGCCTTTGACCCGCCGGCTTTCGCAACGAGCGTCACAAGAATACCAAGAAAACATAAAAACAGAATAATATATACGTTCTCTGCAATCTTTCCACCCATCAAAACGACTGTCTGGTCAAACACGCCAAGGACACCGAGTCCCTGCATAACTGAGTAAATAATCGTACCTGAAAGTACACCGAGAATCAATGAGAACACAACCTCTTTAGTGATCAGCGCACAGGCAATCGCTAAAATCGGCGGTATCAGTGATAAAAATCCTGCGTTCCATTCCATGCAAATTCCCCTCCATATTCTTTATCGCATGTTTCTTTTGTACAAAATGTACCATTGTCTTATTTTGTTTTACCCTTGCAAGGTTTATATTCGGCATTATATCCCAAACGCCAAATATTTGCAAATATTTTTTCGTCAATATGTTATTTTTGGTGTATTCTCACAAAAAACACTGTCCATTTTTATGCACTATGTCAAAACACATTATTTTTCCGAAAATCACATTGACATTCTGTCCAAACAACGTTAGTATAATAAATACAGTCAACAATAGAGGTGCGGATTGTAAGGTACGCTAAAGCTGTCAAGGAGACCGTTTCCGATGCTTTTGCCGAATATACAGCCCGCCGAAAGAGATGAACGCCGGTCCGTTCACGCTCTTGGGGGCAGAACCCAGTATTCTGTCACTGTCATGGATTCATGATGCGCTATTGATGTTTACAGACATCAATAGCGTTTTTTGTCGTTATAAACCAAAACTTCCCATACATTTTTTGCTTTTTTATCCTGTTTTTGATGGTGTTTCTTCCTATTATAATAGGCTCCCATCGGAAGCTTTTTTAGTGCGGACGGCACTGCCGGCGCTTGATCATATAAACTGTTATTTCAAATATGATTTTAATACTTCCCTTTTCAAAATGGCGCTTCAAGGTAAGGGCTTTTTTGGTGACTAAATTTATATTCTTTATATTCTGATATTTGAGAAAATCTGACGGACAAACGGTCTGATTTTTTAATCCCCCCTTTGATTCACTTAAATTTAATAACATTCATAACAATCGCAGCATGTCTGCTGGCAAAGTTGTATTATGTTTCTATTATAGCACAATTTCATCATTATACTCAAACTTTTTGTTTATTTTTTCAAAATTTTCTTACTTTTCAAAACTTTTCGCGAAGCTTTTCAACAGCTCTTTTTTCAATGCGGCTGACGTAGCTTCTGGAAATTCCCAGCATTTCGGCAATTTCACGCTGTGTAGCCGGTTTTTTATTATAAAGTCCATATCGAAGTGCAATAATTTTCTTTTCCCTCGGCGTCAGCACCTCGTCGATAAGCACATACATCCGACGCACATCTCCCGAAAGTGCCATTTTCTCGACAATATCTGTATCTTCACTCTCAATAATATCCAAAAGACTGATTTCATTGCCCTCTTTATCTGTGCCGATCGGCTCATAAAGCGAAACTTCACGCCCCTGCTTCTTTTCACTGCGCAGAAGCATAAGAATCTCATTTTCAATACAGCGGGCAGCATAGGTCACAAGCTTATGTCCTTTATCCGCATCAAATGTGTTCACTGCCTTCACAAGCCCGACAATTCCCACAGATATAAGCTCATCCTGTTCCTTGCCCGTACTCATATATTTTTTTACAATATGGGCAACAAGCCTTAAATTCTTTTCAATCAGACACGCCTTCGCCTGCATATCGCCGGCTTTATACCTTTTCAGACACTCCTTCTCCTCTTTTGCCGTCAATGGTTTTGGAAAAGACTCCACACCGATGCACCTCGCCAAAGCCTTTACCTTAGTTTATGCTTTTAAAAAAATAAAGTGCTTTTCCACATCACATTCGTTCATTTCACTACTTCCCCCACTCAAATAAGCTTCCAAGCCACTCTGTACACAGTTTAAACCAGTGCGCGCAATGTTCCGAGCCCGGCTCTCCGACTTCTGACGTACACATGGACATACCGTGACGTCCTGTATGAAAAACATGATATTCGACAGGAACATTCTGTCTGTACATTGCCTGCACAAAAAGCAGCGTATTTTCAAGTGCCACAAGCTCATCGTCAAAGGTGTGCCACACAAAGGCCGGCGGCGTATGTGCCGTCACATGGGACTCAATGTTGTGATACGGAGCATCGGCGATATTGTCACCCAAAAGCATCTCATAACTTTCATGAAGCTTTGGCCTTGCCAACGGTTTTGAAGATATAACCGGATAAGCTAAAATCGAGGCCGACGGACGAAGACCGCCTACAGCTGCGATTTCAGACGTCATAAAAGCTTTCAGACGCTCACTGTCAAAGTGAACCGACAGCGATGCGGCTAAATGGCCGCCGGCTGAAAAACCGCAGACTGCAATTTTTTCCGGTATAACATCGACAGCCTCATACTCTGTACGGATCCACGCCATCGCCGCGGCAGCTTCCCGAAGCGGCAGCATATCCGGCGCTGTATAATGATCATGAAAGACTGTATATCTTAAAACAAAAGCCTGATAACCTTCTGCAAAAAATGAAAGCGCCACCGGCTCCATTTCCCTCTCGGAAATATCGGCATAGCCGCCGCCCGGAAATATTAAGACCGCAGGACGCTTGATGCGTCCGCCCCGTCCGAGTGCATGTTCATGAATATATCCCATAAGAACTGCCTCTGAATTTTCTAATGGTTTGATGTGAATGAATTGCATCTTTTTCCCTCTTTTCTAAATCCTTTAGATTTTCTTACAATTTTAATTTATATTTGTTTATACTTTTTTATATTTTGGACACACGTTGTTCACATTTTAACGTTATACTATAGGAGTACATTAGTTAAACTAATGTTCCAAAATTTTTCATAAATGCTGGGTGATGCACAGCACCCAGCTCTCCCCCCTTTTTTAAGTAAATACACGCTACTACAAGAGAAAGAAGCTTCTGCCCAATCTGTTTCAGGTAACCTCCCAAAACCTCAGTGAAGGCACCAGCTTCTTTTTCTTATACCATATTTTCTTATGCAGGTTTTTCTATGGCATTATAAAAACATCTGCCTCAATTCTGTAAAATTTTCAATACGTGCATCATAGCCCTCCGTGACATCTCCAAAGCCGTAGGCTGCATAAATAAACGGCACTCCCGCCTTTTTGCAGGCATCCATATCGCCCTTTGTATCACCCACATAAACCGGGGACTTAAGGTCATTGCGCCCGCATATAAGCCGGATATTACCATCCTTTGAAAGGCCGGTCCTTCCCGGATTTTCATAATCCTTAAAAAAATGCCCTGTATCATTTCCGGCGAAAAAAGCCTCGATATAGCCATCCTGGCAATTGCTTACTATAAAAAGCGGATATTTCTCTTTAAGTGCCGCAAGCGTTTCTGTGACGCCCGAAAACAACAGTCCTCCATGCTGTCTCAAATATTTATTTTCATATTCAAAGCATTTCTTAAGATAAAAAAGCCGCTGAGCTGTCTCAATTTCCGGCATACATTTTGCTGCAAATTCCTCCATCATAAGTCCCATACATGAGCGGATCATCTCAACACTAAACACTTTTTCAACCCCCGCGTCACGCAGGGCAGCCGTCCATGAATCAGCCACAATTTTACATGTATCCCAAAGCGTTCCGTCCATATCAAAAATAATGCCGTCTGTCTTCATCTTCATCCCTCCTAAAAACTGCGGCAGAAAAAATACATATCCGCATTTCTTCTGCCGCAAATAAGTCTATTTGATTGATTCTTCCCTGCGGCGCAGCAAATCGCCGGCTTCAAGCTCTATTCCTAAGTCAACCCAGACTTCCATTTTAGGATGCGGACAGCTTTCAATAGATATGCCCTCGCTGTCTGCCATCGCCTGTACAGTCACCGAAATGTCTCTGCCGTCCGGCTTCATCACTTCAATTGTCTCACCGACATTAAACTTATTCTTTTGCTCAAGGCGATACATACCGCTCTCATTTTTCTCCTCAATGATGCCAAGATATGTATATTCCTTCATATACGTATTGCTGTCGTAAATCTGGGATTCATTTGTCGTTCTTCCGAAAAAGAAGCCTGTCGTAAACTGCCTGTACGTACACTTGGATATTTCTTCGCGATAATAAGGAAGTCTTTCACGGTACTTTGCTTCATCTTCAAAATAATCATCAATTGCCTGTCTGTATGTTCTTGCCACAACTGCAACATAAAGCGCGGTTTTCATGCGGCCCTCGATTTTAAAGCTGTCAATACCGGCATCCACAAGTTCAGGAATATATTCAATCATACATAAATCTTTAGAATTAAATATATAAGTACCCCGCTCATTTTCATAAACCGGCAGATATTCGCCCGGACGGCTCTCCTCCACAACCGCATATTTCCACCGGCACGGATGGGTGCAGGCGCCCTTATTGGCATCGCGTCCCGTAAAATAATTGCTCAAAAGGCATCTTCCCGAATAAGAAATACACATCGCCCCATGGACAAACGTTTCAATCTCCAGCGTATCCGGAATATTTTTCCGCAGCTCCTTAATTTCTGCCATTGAAAGCTCTCTAGCAGAGACGACACGCTGCGCGCCCTGCTGGTGCCAGAAAAGATAAGTCATATAATTCGTATTATTGGCCTGTGTACTTATATGGATTTCAATTTCCGGACAGATTTCCTTTGCAATCATAAATACACCCGGATCAGAAATAATCAGAGCATCCGGTCCGATTGTCTTTAATTCCTTAAAATATTCTCTGACGCCGTTTAAATCGCCGTTATGGGCTAAAATATTGGCGGTCACATAAACCTTAACGCCATGATCATGGGCAAAGGCAATGCCCTTTACCATATCTTCCTTTGAAAAATTTTTTGACTTTGCTCTGAGGCTGAATACCTCACCGCCGATATAAACTGCATCCGCGCCGAAAAGTACTGCTGTTTTTAATACTTCAAGACTGCTTGCCGGAATAAGTAATTCTGGTTTTTTCATTGTTTCCTCCATTATTTTTTTGTACTGATTGTGACACCGTCGCCAATAGGCAGTATCACCGTTTCTAAGTCATCTCTGTGTTTTAATTCCCATAAATAATCTCTCATGCGGCTGTGGATCGTCCTGTTTCTGCGCGTCACCGCATAGCGCGACTCAATGACATCACCATCCTGAAGCACGTTATCAGACACAAGCGTGCCGCCATCTTCCAAAAGACGCATCACCTCCGGCAGAAAGTGGATATACTGCCCCTTCGCCGCATCCATAAATATAAAGTCATAAGGCCCGTCAAGCGCCTTTAAAATCTCCATGGCATCGCCTTCAAGAAGTGTTATACGATCCCCGGCGCCTGCTTTCTCAAAATTTTGCTTTGCCTCATCAATTCGTTTCTGAAATTTCTCTATTGTCGTTATTTTCGTATATGACGGCGCATATTCACTCATTAAAAGCGCAGAAAAGCCTACAGCAGTTCCCACTTCGAGAATCTTCTTAGGCTTTGTCATTGTTATAAGCACACGCATCAGGGAAGCCGTCTCCTGACGGATAATCGGCACCCCATCCATACGTGCACTTTTTGCTATTTCTTTGATGAGCCCTGACTCCCCTGAATCAAGAGAGCGGATATATGCGGTCATTCTCTCATCAACTATCAAATCTATTCCTCCGTTACTGTGCCGGCGCTTCGCTTTGCGCGCTGTCCGGTGTTTCACCTTCATTGCTGCCCTGTGCTTCACTCTCTTTACTGCTTTCACCGGATGTGCTTCCCGTACCCGCAGATACCGCAGAACCCTTTGTCGTCAGTGCAAGCACAATATCATCTGCCGTCATCGTCTGGCTTAAATCATAAGTTCCCGGCTGTATACTATCTGAAAGCTTTGCCAGCTTCATACGTAGCACAAAAGCTGATTTATACTTAATTAAATCATTATCCTCTAATGTCTTCGCAACTTCCTTGACAGTTGTTCCCTCCGGAACATCAATGCGCACCGTTTCCTGATTGTACTTCGACATGGCAGGATCACCGAAAACCTGATAGGAGAAATCATACGCCAGCGTTGCTGCTTTAATAAAAAGAAAAATGACAAGAATATATACGCCTACATGTATCACTGTTTCCATAAAGCCAAGTCCGACTTTTTTGCCTATCTGTGCTTTTTTACTTTTGCTTTTACTCATCGTTTTCCTTTATTCCTCCTCTGAATCAAACATAAAGTCCATCTCAAACTTTACTGCATCATCAAGTATCCGATAAATGTCCCGCACCATCGTGCACAAACGCTGCTGGGCTGCCAGAAATTCCCTGACAACGCCCTCACTGAGAACATCTGCAAAATCCTGCTCAAGTTTTAATATATGCTGTGTCCGCTCGTCACTCTCAGGCGTATTAAGTAGCAGAAAATACTTTCGCCTGAACCGGTTGAGACGTGAAAGAAGTTCGGGCCGCATACAAAGCTTCGCGTAAGCTCTCGTATACTGCTCCCGCTCACTGCTCTTTCTTATGGCTGCGGCCAGCGACTTTGTCTGTTTTTCAACCTCTGTCATTTTATCCGGCCTTTCCTGCCATTAAGCGTCCACTTCCATAATAATCGGAAGTATCATCGGATTGCGCTTTGTCTGTTTCCATATAAAATCACCAAGTGATTCTCTGACAACATTTTTAATCTTGCCCCAGTCTGTACAGCGCTTGCTCAGACAATTATAGAGCGCATCATTGACAACACGTCGCGCCTCATCCATCAGATCCTCGGACTCTCTTACATAAACGAAACCTCTCGATACAATATCCGGTCCTGAAAGAATCTCATTTGTGTACTTGTCCAGCGTCATAACGACAATAATAAGACCATTTTGAGAAAGCATCTGACGATCTCTCAAAACGATATTGCCGACATCGCCGACACCAAGACCATCAACCATGATCGCGCCGCTCTGGACATGACCGGAAATCTTCGCACTCTCGTCTGAAAGTTCAAGCACGTCGCCAGTCTTCATAATAATAATATTTTCTTTTTCAACCCCCATCGTCTCTGCAAGGCCTGCATGGGCTTTCAGATGACGGTATTCGCCGTGAACCGGAATCGAATACTTCGGCCGTGTCAGTGCATAAATCAGCTTTATTTCTTCCTGGCAGGCATGTCCTGAAACATGGGTATCCTGGAAAATAACATCAGCGCCCTGTCTGTATAAATCATTGATAATATTTGAAACAGCTTTTTCATTGCCCGGAATCGGTGTTGAACTGAAAATAACTGTATCGCCCGGATTAATTGAAACTTTGCGGTGTATTGATGCCGCCATCCTTGAAAGGGCAGCCATCGTCTCACCCTGACTTCCCGTTGTAATAAGCACAATCTGCTCCGGCGGATAATTTTTCATACTTTCAATATCGATCAGCGTATTGTCAGGAATGTTAATATAACCTAGTTCCTGTGCAATCGTGATAATATTAACCATGCTTCGTCCTTCAACGATTACCTTACGGCCATATCTGTAAGCCGTATCAATAATCTGCTGGACACGGTCAACATTTGACGCAAAAGTTGCCACAATAATTCTTGAATCTCTATGTTCATTGAAAATATGGTCAAACGTCTTGCCGACTGTGCGCTCTGACTGGGTAAAGCCCGGACGCTCCGCATTCGTACTGTCTGACATCAGCGCAAGCACGCCCTTCTTTCCAAGCTCTGCAAAACGCTGAAGATCAATACGCTCGCCAAAAACAGGCGTATAGTCAATCTTAAAGTCGCCGGTGTGGATAATAATTCCCGCCGGTGTGTAGATTGCAAGCGCCGTCGCGTCAGCAATACTGTGATTTGTCTTAATAAACTCTATTCTGAAGCAGCCAAGGTTAATGAACTGTCCGTGCTTAATAACCTTGCGCTTTACAGCCTTCATCATATTGTGTTCTTTTAATTTATGCTCTATGATCCCCATCGTCAGCTTTGTTGCATAAATCGGCGCCGGAATGTCTCTCAGCACATACGGCAGTGCACCGATATGATCCTCATGTCCGTGAGTGATGACAAAACCTTTGACCTTATGAATATTCTCCTTAAGGTATGTGACATCCGGAATTACCAGATCCACGCCAAGCATATCATCAGCCGGGAAAGCAAGACCGCAGTCCACGATAATAATACTGTCTTCATATTCAAAGCATGTAATATTCATGCCAATCTGCTCAAGTCCTCCAAGAGGAATAATCTTTACCTTCTCATGTTCATTATTTACATTATGATTGTTACGATTGTTAAATCTCATTTTTTTCACGCACCTCTGTCACTCTAAATCAATATCCATCTCGTCCAGCAATGCTTCAAATACTTTTGACAGCGCTTCAAATTCGTTATCTTCCTCCACAAATTCAAATACAGATTCCTGCGCCATGCTATCGCTGGATGTTTCCTTTAAAATATAAGCTTCGCCTTCGTCGTCGGCGTCCTCAACTAAAAGATAGTTGATATTATTAATTCTTGTCTGTTCTACAACGTAGAACGATAAAACCTCACCGTCCGGTGATAACATCTTTATACTTTCTCTCTGACTCATAAACGCTTTTCAGCCTTTCTTACTATCTAAATATCCCTGTAAAATATAGACGGCGGCCAGCTTGTCCACATAGGCTTTTCTGTTTTCCCGGCGCACGCCGCCCTCCATCAGTGTTCTTTCGGCAAAAACCGTACTCATCCGTTCATCCCAAAGTATTACCGGCAGTCCTGTCCGGCGCTCAAGCATCTCCTTAAATGCCATCGTCGCCTCACAGCGGCTGCCCTCTGAATTATTCATATGCTTCGGATAGCCAAGAACTATTTCTGACACATCTTCGGCTGCTGCAATCGTCTCTATCCTTGCAAGTGTTTTTCTAAGCTTATTCGCTTCTTTTCGCTCTATGGTTTCCAAAGGCTGTGCGGTCAGGCCCAAAGCATCGCTCAGCGCGACGCCTACCGTCTTTGTACCATAATCAAGTCCAAGTATTCTCATATTAACCTACTTTAAATTCACATCAATATAATTTTTCAGAAGCTCCTCAAGGATCTCGTCACGCTCAACCTTCATAATAAGATAGCGGGCATTCTTATAACTTGTCACATATGTCGGATCACCGGACATAATATAACCGACAATCTGGCTGACAGGATTATAGCCTTTTTCCGTAAGCGCAATATAAACCGCCTCAAGGATATCCTTCACTGCGATGTCATTCTCATTTGTCACCTTAAAATACTGTGTATTTTTCATATCGGGCATTTCCTACACCTTACTTTCCTAAAAATTACATAGTTATCCTATGTTTTCCGAACCTGCTATCTATTATATTAATATATTATGCCGTAAAATTCAATCCATACTTTCGCAAATTACAAAATCTTCATAAGTTTTGTCTGTCATTTTCCCACTGACAACTGTATTAAGCTGCGAATCTGTACCCGGAACAACCACTTTAATATATTCCTTGCTGTGACCTGTCATATAGGCACTGCCGTCAATTTCAATCATTTCTTCAGCAAGCACTAAAAGTGTCTTATCCATATTTTCATCAATATAACGGCGGCGGAGCTTCTCATCAATCTCAAAAAGCTCTGCACTTCTTAAATTTTTAATCTGTTCATCAATTTGATTTTCCATGACAGCTGCCTTTGTTCCCCGGCGCTTTGAATATTTAAAAATGTGCATCTGCGCAAAAGCCACTTCTTCAATAAAGCGCTTTGTCATTTCAAATTCTTCCTCTGTCTCTCCCGGAAAACCGACGATCACATCGGTCGTAATGGCCGGCCGGTCAAAATATTTTCTCAAAAGGACACACGAAGCCATATATTCTTCTGTCGTATATTTCCGGTTCATCCGCTTTAGCGTTGCATCGCAGCCGCTTTGCAGCGACAAATGAAAATGCGGACATATTTTATCAATCGCAGAAAGCCGTTTTACAAAATCCTCCGTCATAAGGCGCGGTTCAAGTGAACTTAAGCGGATGCGCTCAAGCCCGGGATTTTTTGCCAGCGCTTCAATTAAAGCAATCAAATGACTGCCATTATTTTTCTTTGAATCATACTCTACACCCTCAAAATCAAGTCCATAGGAAGATATGTGGATACCTGTCAGCACAATTTCCCGGTAGTCATTTTCAGTAAGATGCCGCACTTCATCAATAATATCCTCCGGCTGACGGCTTCTTACGCGGCCTCTCGCATACGGAATAATGCAATATGAGCAAAACTGATTGCAGCCATCCTGTATTTTAATATAAGCTCTGCGGTGCTCACTCGTCTCATGGATGGACAGTGTTTCATAATCCGGCGTATGATTAATATCAATCAGAGCACTTGCACTGTCTTTGCCCGCCTGCTTCATATAATTTTCAACAATACCGACAATATCTTTTTTCTTATTATTGCCGACAACGATATCCACCATCGGATCCTCTAAAAGCTTCTCACCGGCTTCCTGAGCATAACAGCCCGCCGCAGCCACAATCGCCGACGGATTTTTTTTCTTCGCACGGTGAAGGATTTGTCTTGACTTTCTGTCTGCAATATTCGTCACTGTGCATGTATTTATAATGTAAACATCCGCTGCCTCGTTAAAATCAACAATCTCATAACCGGCCGCACGGAACAATTCGTTCATAGCATCCGTTTCATATTGATTCACCTTGCAGCCTAATGTATAAAATGCCACTTTTTTCATCTGCACTCTCCTTTAATTTTTTTAATTTTAAAAGCTGTAATCATATTGACTTTTTAGCCGCCTGAATGTAGTATATAAGTATAAAATAAAAAAATACGAACATTGAAGGGGAGTCCAAGGTATGAAAACAGTAGAAATTTGTCTTGATTCAATCGATAAAGTAAAGGCTTTCGTCAACGAAATCACACGCTTTGACAGCGAATTTGATTTAATCTCCGGAAGATATGTTATTGACGCCAAATCTATTATGGGTATCTTCAGTCTTGACTTATCAAAACCAATCACATTAAACATTCACGCCGAAAAGAATCTCGATGAGATTATGAATGTCATTAAACCTTTTATCGTTGAATAATTTCGGTGTTAATTTTTTTCTTTTTTCTCATAATTATTTTTAAGGCCGCAGGCATTTTGCCGTATGCGGCCTTTCCTCTTTTATTGTGCCGCGGACAACTGCCCGCGGCACAATGATGATCCGTCAGAAATTTCCGTCTGCATATTATTCACAGATGATAACTTCTCTTTCTGTCACAGCTCTCTCAATCATTTCATCAATGACATCAGCAAGATGCCGTTCCGAGCGTTCGATTGCCTTCAAATTCGGCTTTGTCACCGGATGCTTTGCCACAAAAATTGTACAGCAATCCTCAAACGGCTGGATGGATGTCTCGAAAGCGCCGATTTTTTTAGAAATGGCAACAATATCATTTTTATCAAAGCCAATCACCGGACGGTAGACAGGCAGTGTACAGACAGCATTTGTCGCCGCCAGTGACTGCAGTGTCTGACTTGCCACCTGACCGATGCTCTCACCTGTAATCAGTCCCAGCGCCCGATTTTCCTTTGCGATCATTTCCGCAATTTTCATCATATAGCGGCGCATAATAATTGTCAGCTCATCATGAGGACACTTTTCATAAATTGCAAGCTGGATTTCTGTAAAGTTAATAATATGCAGCTTAATCGGTCCTGAATAGCGGGCAACAATTTTTGCCAGATCAACAACCTTCTGCTTCGCACGCTCGCTTGTATACGGCGGCGCATGAAAATATGTTGCCTCTAAAACAACGCCGCGCTTTGCAATCATATATCCGGCAACCGGACTGTCAATACCGCCGGATAATAAAAGCATTGCCTTACCGTTACTGCCGACAGGCATACCTCCCGGCCCTGGAATGGATTTCGAATAAATATAGCCTTTGCTCCGCAGCTCAATATTGATCAGCACCTCCGGCTGACGCACATTGACAGAAAGCTCAGGAAACCGTTCCAAAAGATACTCACCCATATCCGCATTAATTTCCATAGATACCTTCGGATAACGCTTATCGGCACGTCTTGACTCCACCTTAAATGTGAAGTTTTTCTGCTCATAAGCACCCTCGATATAATCACCAACCGTTTTTGTCAGGTTTTCCCATGAATAATCACTGCAATAAACAACCGGACAGATTGCCACAATACCGAAAACGCGCTGGAGTGCTGTCACAACTTCATCGTAATCATAATCCGACTTCATATTGACGTAAATACGCCCCTGCTCCTTTGTCACTTCATAGTCGCCTGTACCCTTTAACGAAAACTGAATCTGACGGATCAGCGCATCCTCAAACAAATATCTGTTTTTGCCCTTTAAACCAATCTCGCCATATTTAATTAAAAAAGCTTCATATTTTATCATCGTCTTCCTCCTGCAGTATATCTTCTGAGCATCGGTACAAGTACTTTAAGCTGTCCGATACAATAATCAAGTTCCTCTTTTGTCGTTTCAAGACAGAAGCTGAAACGCAGCGTCGCATCCAAATACTTTTTACCGACGCCAATAGCTTTTAATGTGCCGCTGATGGCCGGATGGTTTGATGAACACGCCGAGCCTGACGACACGTAGACGCCTTTTTCTTCAAGCGCGTGCAAAAGCACCTCCGCTCTTATATTTTCAAAAGAAGCGCTGACAATATGAGGCGCCGGGCCTTTTGAAAAGCTGTCCGCCTCATCTGTACGGTTTTCAAAGCCATTAATAACAACACTATCGATTGTTTTTAACTGTTCTATGAAATTATGGCGCAATGCATATAAATTTTCAATCTTTGCATCAAAATTGTCATAAACTTCCTTTGCCGCAGCACCGATACCTGCAATTCCAGGCACATTTTCCGTGCCCGACCGCATATCCTTTTGCTGTCCGCCGCCCAAAATCAAAGGTTTTACTTTCACTCTGTCCTTAATATAAAGAACACCGACGCCCTTTGGCCCGTGAAGCTTATGACCGCTGATACTGAGCATATCAATGTGAAGCCTTGAAGGATAAATTCTCAGTTTCCCAAATCCCTGTATGGCGTCCACATGAAATAAAATCTCAGGATTGTATGCTTTAATCACAGCGCTGATTTGATCCAGCGGCTCGATTGTGCCAATCTCATTGTTGACACACATCACGGACACAAGAATCGTATCCTCACGAAGCGCCGACTTCAATGCCTCTATTAAAACCATGCCATGTTCATCCACCGGAAGATAAGTCACCTCAAAGCCTTCCGCTTCAAGAGCAATAAGCGGATTGTAAACAGACGCATGTTCAATGGCTGTCGTAATAATATGACGGCCTCTGCGGCAGTTCGCTCTTGCCGCACCAATAAGCGCCATATTGTTTGACTCCGTGCCGCCCGATGTAAAGATAATT